>Ga0224507_10001272_pt1 | contig 10127 bp, 8 predicted proteins | sample SF_Jan12_sed_USG_3_FD_170159 | JGI IMG/M metagenome (GOLD analysis project Ga0224507, IMG submission 170159) | Sediment microbial communities from San Francisco Bay, California, United States - SF_Jan12_sed_USGS_13 | ecosystem: Environmental > Aquatic > Marine > Sediment | place: USA: California...
TATATAAACAATACATCAATATTATCGAGAGAAAAAGCAAGTTATAAAAAGTATAAGCTTTTTCATAATTATATAGAGCTATTATAATTAAACTAATTAAAAGGAATATTGTAATTGTTTTGGTTGCTTTTACACTAAGACTAATCTTTGGAAAAAAATATTGAAAGGCATAATGAGTAAATATGCTTGCGTATGGTATGCAAACAAAGAACAACCATTCTTCAATAGGCAAGTTTATTAAATTAATACCTATTAGATATTTATCATTAAAGCCCCAAATTCCGTAATGTGTAAAAATGACATCCCATATAATAAAAAAAAAGCCAACTATAAATATGGAAATAAATACTTCTTTCCACCATTTTATGAAATACATTTTCTTTTCAAAACTGTAGACAAATGGAATAGCAATAGATGCTATATTTATAATTAAATAAAGTGACATTAATTACTAAAGTATTTAAATGGAACCAATAACATTCCGAAACACTCTCCATCTTCTTTTCCTAAATGTTTGTGATGTATTTTATGGGCTTTTCTTAAACCCGTTAAATATTTATTTTTAGTATTAGAAAACCATTTAAATCGCTGATGAATTAAAACATCGTGCACTAAAAAGTAAGAAATTCCATAAAACAAAATGCCCAATCCTATAAAAAACATATAATTTAAGCCATCATCAATTCCAAAATAAAATAAAAGAATACTTGGTATAGCAAAAATGACAAAGAATATATCATTTTTCTCAAATACATTTTGATATCTGGGTTGATGGTGATCTTCATGAAAATACCACATAAATTTATGCATCACATATTTATGCGTAAACCATGTTACTCCTTCCATTAAAAAGAAAGTACCAATTGTAATAGCTAAATAAAATAAAAACATCATCTTATAATAAATTTAATTTATATGCTAAAAAAGATTTAGTTAACAAGCCAAATTTATGAGAATTTGAAACGCGTATTCTACTATTTAAAATTTTATTAGAGGGCGTTCTTTTTAATTTTCTCAACAAAGTTTTATAATAAACATAAGCGGTGTAAACTCCAAATTTAGCTACTGCTGGCAATTGTTTAATTCCTTGATACGCTTTATTAAAATCACCCTCAATTTCATATATTATTTCATTTTTAGCATCCTTTGATAAATTTAACAAATTTATTTGAGGAAAATAAACTCGATTTAAGGTTCCAGCATCATCTTTTAAATCTCTTAAAAAATTGACTTTTTGAAAAGCTGATCCTAAGCTCATAGCGGAATCCTTTAATTCATTATATTTCATTTCATCTCCGTTTACAAAAACTTTCAAACACATTAACCCAACAACATCTGCAGATCCGTAGATATATTCTATATATTGCTCTTGAGTATAAGTTGTTTTGGATAAATCTAAACGCATACTTTTTAAAAAAGCTTGTATTAATTCATCATCTATCTGATATTTTTTTACGGTAACCTGAAAAGCATTTAAAATTGGATTTATACTAATACCTTCATTAAATGCTTTGTAATAATCCTCTTCAAATTCATTTAATAATTTTTCCTTGTCATAATTGTGAAAACTATCAACAATTTCATCAGCTAAACGCACAAAACCATAAATAGTATATATTGGATTTCTGATGGAAGGAGACAGCATTTTTACAGCTAATGAAAATGATGTGCTATATGATTTAGTAATTAACTTACTACAATCTATTGAAACTTTGTCAAATAATTCTTTCATAGTTCTATTTTAAAAAATAATTTATTATTAATCCTGATGCTATTTTTCCTGAGATTAAGGCAGGTGGAACTCCGGGACCAGGAACCGTTAACTGGCCTGTAAAAAATAAATTTTTCACCTTGCTGCTTTTAATTTTTGGTCTTAAAAAGGCTGTTTGAAACAAGGTATTTGCTAAACCGTATGCATTTCCTTTATAGGAATTATATTCACTTACAAAATCATTCACACAAAATGATTCTTTAAAGAGTATTGAACTTTTCACCTCTTGGTTTGTCAATTTCTCAAAACGATCAATTATCTGCTCAAAATACTTTTCACGTATTTCCAGGGTGTCCTGAATACCTGGAGCAATTGGAATTAAAAAAATCCCAGCTTCTTTTCCCTCTGGAGCAAAGGTGCCATCTGAAATTGATGGAAAACTTCCATAAAAAAGTGGTTTTTCTGGCCATGACGGATTGTCGTAAATTGCTTTAGCATGATTATCAAATGAAGTGTCAAAAAACAAGGTGTGATGAGAAACATTTTTTAGTTTCTTATTAAACCCAACATAAAAAAGTAAGGATGATGGGGCAAATGTTTTCTTATTCCAATATTGCTCTGTGTATTGCCTGTGAGGCTCTTTTAAAAGCCTTTCTGTATGGTGATAATCAGCTCCACTCAACACTGCATCTGCTAAAAACAATTCGTTATTAACTATTACTCCCTTTGCTTCATTATTATTTACAACTATTTCTTCAACATTTTGTTGAGTCTTAATTTCTACACCCAAACTAATTGCTAATTCTGTAATACCCTTAATTACTTCATACATTCCACCTTTTGGGTGCCATGTTCCCAATCCAAAATCAGCATAATTCATAAAATTATAAAAGGCAGGTGTGTCACTCGGTTTAGCGCCCAAAAACAATACAGGAAACTCAAGTATTTGTCTTAATTTTTCATTTTTAATTTTTTTTCTCACTTGATTGCTAATACTAGTGAAAAACTGATTTATTCTTTGTAAGGTCTCTAATGTAACTAATTCTAAAAAAGAGATACCTGGCTTATAAACCAAATCTTTAATAGCAACTTCATAGTTTTGCTGAGCACTAATCATGAATTCTTTTAAATGTTTAGAACTACCTTTTTCATTTTTTTCAAAAATTTGATAGATTTCTTCTAAATTATCAGGAATCTTTATTGAATCTGATTTACTAAAGACCACTTCATAAGCGGGATTTAATTTTTCTATTTGATAAAAATCAGAGACTTTTTGATTAAAATCGTTAAAAAAACGTTCAAACACATCTGGCATCCAATACCAGGTAGGACCTTTATCAAACTTAAACCCATGTTTTTGCAACAAACTAGCTCTACCACCTATGGATATGTTTTTTTCCAAAACTGTTACGTTAAAACCTTCTTTTGCCAAGTAACAAGATGCTGCAAGCGAAGAGAATCCTGAACCTATTATAATAATTTTTTTCATTTCTTAAAATATAGTTCAAATTAGTAATAATGATTAATAATTAGCTCATTATCAAATAACTATTAATAATTATAAAATCAATAAAAATTATTAATATAATCTTAAAATGTTGTAAATGTGCTGTTTATGTAATACAAATACTTTAGCATATCACAATATTTAACAAAAACTAAATAATTTTAACATGTTTTTACACCTTGGTTTCGGTAACAAATTGTATTTTTATTCGTCATAAAACAAATTTTACTTCATGAAAAATTATTTACTAATTGTAATTCTATTCGGATTTATATTTCAAACAACAGCACAAAAAAAAATTTGGTCATTAGAAGAAGCTGTTAATTATGCATTAACTAACAACTTATCTATTAAACAAGCAGAACTAACTACAGATTTAAGATCTGAAGATATTATTACTGCAAAAGGAAATCGGCTACCATCATTAAGTGCCAATGCTGGTGAATCGTTTTCATTTGGCTCATCTATAGATAACGGAAATATCAGAATTTCTGGAAATCGAAATTCAACCAGTTTTGGAGTTAATTCATCTGTTACACTTTTTAACGGATTTAGAAATCTGAATACTGTTAAACAAGCTGAATTAGGTCATGAAGCAAGTATTTTAGATTTAGAGAAAATGAAAAATGATATCTCTTTAAATATTGTTAATTATTATCTCAACATTTTATTTAATAAAGAAAACATAAAAGTTGCTCAAGAACAATTACAAATTAGCAAACTGCAATTAGAAAAAGTTAAACAATTAATAGCAGAAGGCGTAAGACCAAGAGGCGAATTGCTAGATGCTGAAGCTACAGTTGCAAACGATGAAGAAAAATTAGTGACTGCTCAAAACAGTTTAGATTTATCACTTTTAAGTATGGCACATCTTTTACAAATTTCTCATAAAGATTTTGATGTACAAGAAATGAAATTAAACATCTTGTCTCCAAAATTAAAATATGAAAATACTGATGCTATTTTTGATAAAGCCGTTACTGAAAAACCTGAAATTAAAAGTGCAGAACTGGATGTTAAAAATGCGGTTCTTGGAATTGACATTGCCAAATCTTTATATTACCCAACGGTTTCTTTAGGTTATAACTTTAGCACTTTTTATGGTCATACAGAGGGTCTTCCTAACCAACAAAGTTTTTTAGATCAATTTGAAGACAACAAAAGCCATAACATTAATTTATCTCTTAATATTCCAATTTTTAATGGATTTAAAACAAAATCAGGGGTTTCTAAAGCGAACATTAATTCTCGATTAGCATCTTATACATTAGATAATGAAAAATTAAAACTTCGTGAAACGATTGAACGAGCTTATACAGATGCAAAGGCAGCTTTAAATCAATATATTGCTTCAGAAAAATCTGTTGTTGCGCAGCAAGAAGCCTTTAAAAACGCTCAAGATCGATATAATTTTGGAGCTATGACTTCTTTTGATTTTGAACAAGTTAGAGGAAGATTAGTTAGCGCACAATCTAATTTTATCAATGCTAAATACAACTTTGTATTTAAAACAAAATTGTTAGAATTTTATTATGGAATTCCAATTACAATGGATTAGACGAAACTTTCTTAAATCAATAAAAAACATCCGAAATTTCGGATGTTTTTTATTTTGAATATTGCTTGATGTATATTTGCAATAAAAATAAAAAAAGTTGGCACTCATTCTCAATATTGAAACAGCATCAAAAAACTGCTCTGTGAGCATTTCTGAAAATGGTGATATTATTGCTTTAAAGGAAATTAATGAAGGCGGATATACACATGCTGAAAATCTACATCCGTTTATTGAAGAGGTGTTAAAAATTTCAAATCTCAAGATTAATAATATTGATGCAGTTGCAGTTAGTAAAGGCCCGGGGTCTTATACAGGATTACGAATTGGCGTTTCTGCTGCTAAAGGAATTTGTTTTGCAATAGATAAACCCCTAATTAGTATTGATACTTTAAAAGTTTTAGCATTACAATTAAATATTGAAAATGGATACATTATACCGATGTTAGATGCTCGACGATTGGAAGTTTATTCCTCAATTTTTGATGAGTATCATCAAGAAATTAGAAAAACTGAAGCTGAAATTTTAAATGAAGATTCATTTATTAATTATCTAAATTCAGAAAAAGTTTATTTTTTAGGTGATGGTTCTGAGAAATTTAAATCGATGATTAGCCATCCTAATGCTATTTTTATCGACAATAAATTCCCTTCAGCTAATAAAATGGGAATTTTATCAGAAGAAAAATTTCAGAAAAATGAATTTGAAAATCTAGCTTATTTTGAACCTTTTTATTTGAAAGATTTTGTGACTACTATGGATTTAAAAAAATCCTAACTTTTATGATTAAAAATATGAACATCACGTTGCGGAAATGGAATTTCTACTCCGTTTTTATCTAGTGCTAATTTACAATCTTCTAAACATTTAAAATAAACATCCCAATATTTTGTGGCATCAGACCAAGGTCTAACTGCTAAATTTACTGAGCTGTCAGCTAATTCTATAACACCAATAGTTGGAATTGGATTTTTTAAAACATCATCATTTTGTAACAGCGTATTCATTAAAACTTCTTTTGCAAGCTTTAAATCGGCTTTATAACTAACACCAATAACTAAATCAACTCTCAATTTCCCTTCTACAGAATAGTTTACTATTTTTCCATTTGATAAAATTCCATTTGGAATAATTACCGTTTTATTATCGTGAGAGACTAATTTAGTTACAAATATTTGTATTTCTTTTACAAATCCCAAATTGCCTTGAGCTTCTACCAAATCACCCACTTTAAAAGGTTTAAACATCATAATCAAGGCTCCTCCTGCAAAATTAGCAAGTGTTCCTTGAAGTGCTAATCCAACTGCTAATCCAGCAGCTCCCAACAAGGCAACTAAAGAAGTTGTAGCTACACCTAGCTGAGAAATTACAATTATAAATAGCAATATTTTAAGAGTCCAATTAATTAAATCTGCAAGAAATTTTTCAAGTGTTTTTTCTATACCTCTTTTCGCCATAAGTTTGTGACTAATAGAAACAACTCTCTTAATAAACCAAAGTCCAACAAAAAGTACAATTAATGCAGTCAAAATTCTTGGAGCAAATTCAAAAATCATGTTTGCTGTTAAATCAATGTAATGTTGATAATTGTTCATGTCCATAAGTTTTTTAATTAAATATACTGATTATCTTTATTTATATGATAAAAAAAGGCGTTCATACGAACGCCTATAACAAATAACTTAGACTAATTTACTTCGAATGTTATTTTAACATTTACACGATACTCTTTTATTAAATTTCCTTCAACAACAGCACTTTGAGAATCTACAAATACAGATTTAATATGCTGAACTGATTTTGCAGCATGTGCTACTGCGTTTCCTGCAGCATCCTCCCAACTTTTGTCAGAATTTGCCAACACTTCAATTACTTTTAAAACTGACATAACTTATTCATTTAAGATTAATAACTATTAAGATACAAAAAAATGAAGCGAAACACAAATCATAACATTGGCTTAACATTAGATATCTTAAATTTGCCAACAAATTTAGAAAACACAAATATGGAGAATTATTACTATATGCTAATTATTGCACTTGGTGCACTAGCAATTTTAGATCTAGTTGTTGGAGTAAGTAACGATGCTGTAAATTTCTTAAATTCAGCTATTGGCTCAAAAGCAGTTTCAATGCGTACAATTTTAATTGTAGCAAGTGTCGGGATCGTTTTAGGTGCTATTTCATCTAGTGGAATGATGGAAGTTGCCAGAAGCGGAATCTTTGTTCCTGGAAAATTTTACTTCAGCGAAATTATGATTATTTTTATGGCTGTAATGTTAACAGACATTATTTTACTCGATCTTTTCAACACCATTGGTCTTCCAACATCAACAACCGTTTCTATTGTATTTGAATTATTAGGAGCAGCAGTTGCAATGGCATTAATAAAAATTTCTGCAGATAGCCAACTATCATATAGTGACCTTCTTGAATTTATCAATCAAGCCAAAGCAGTTGAAATAATTTCAGGTATTTTGCTTTCTGTAGTTATCGCATTTACAATTGGAGCGTTAGTTCAATTTATAACTCGTTTATTACTTACATTTAATTTCGACAAAAAGCCAAGATATTATGCTGCTATTTTTGCAGGATTATCTTTAATTTCAATTACTTATTTTATTGTTTTAAAAAGTTTTAAAGGAACTTCTTTTGATTTCTTTGGAGAGTATTTTAACAACAATAAATTATTAGTTTTTGCTGGTGGATTTGCTATTTGGACGCTAATTTCATACTTTTTAATTTCTTTCTTTAAAACTAATATATATAAAATTATTATTGTAGCCGGTACTTTTGCTTTAGCCATGGCTTTTGCAGGAAATGATTTAGTAAACTTTATAGGCGTACCAATTGCAGCTTTTAATTCTTATGAAGCCTGGAGTGCATCTGGTGTATTAGCTACTGAATATAGTATGGAAGCATTGGCAGGAAAAGTTCCTACTCCTACTTTATTTCTTTTGTTAGCCGGAGTAATAATGGTTTTAACTTTGTGGTTTTCTAAGAAAGCTCGTTCAGTTGCTGCTACTGAAGTTAATTTAGCGCGTCAAGATCATGGTTATGAGCGTTTTGAGCCAAATCCATTATCTAGAGGTATTGTTAGGTTTTTTGTGACTGCTGCCAAATATTCTGATAAAATAATGCCTACATCTATTCAAAGTTGGATAAATAGTAAATTTGAAAAACCAGTTATTGAGCTTCCTAAAAATAAAACTTATGAAATGCCTGCTTTTGATATGGTTAGAGCATCTACCAATTTAATGGTTGCAGGGGTTCTTATTGCTTTCGCAACATCATTAAAACTTCCACTATCTACTACATATGTAACATTTATGGTGGCTATGGGTACCTCTTTAGCTGATAAAGCTTGGGGAAGAGACAGTGCTGTTTATAGAGTTTCAGGAGTGTTAAGTGTTATTGGAGGTTGGTTCTTTACAGCTTTTATGGCATTTACTACTGCGTCAATTTTTACTTACTTTATACATATAGGTGGCGGAGCTGTTATTGCAGTTTTACTCATGTTTGTTTTATTCAACCTTGTGAGAAATTATTTATCTCATGCAAAAAAATATAAAGAATCTGAGCGAAAAAAATTCATAAAAAATTCAGATGTAAAGAATATTCAAAATGTTATTACTGAGAGTTCTGAACATATTTCACAAGTTGTTAAACGTGTTAATAAACTTTATACAAATGTAGTTGAAGATTTAAGTACACATGATTTAAATAAATTGACTAAAACGAATAAGCACGTAAAAAAATTAAATGAAGAAATTGATGAATTGAAAGATGATGTTTTTTATTTTATCAAATCTTTAGATGACTCATCTGTTAATGCCAGTCGATTTTATATTATGGTATTAGGTTATTTACAAGATGTGGCCCAATCAATTAGTTATATCTCAAAATCAAGTCATAAACATGTACAAAATAATCATCCTAATTTAAAGGAAAGTCAAATTACTGATTTAAAATATATCAATAAAGAGTTAACAGATATGTTAAAATCTATTGAAGCTGCTTTTGAAACTAAATCATTTGATCTTCTTTCAGACATCATAACTGAAAAACAAGGGTTGTTTTTGGATGTTTCTAATTCTATTGAAAAACAAGTTTCTAGAATTAGAACTGAAGATTCTAGTCCAAAAAACAGCACATTATACTTTGGTATATTATTAGAAACTAAAGACTTAATAAATGCAATTATGAACATTCTTCAACTTTATGAAGAGTACAATATCGCATCAAAAAAATAATTTTAATAGATTAATTATTTATATTCTTTTAACCACAATCTATAAATTTATATTATAGGTTGTGGTTTTTTTTGGTCTTTAATTTATTATATTTGAAAAACCTCTAAATTATATTTTTTATATTAATAATTGTTTATGCAAACTAATGATGCCAATTACCTTTTTTACGAATTAATTGAAAACTCAAACGATTTTATTTACACTATAAACGCTGATGGGTATATTACTTATGCCAACAATAAATTACTAGACTCTTTAGGAGTTACAGTTCAAGAAATTTTAAACACTCATTATATTGATTTTGTTCATCAAGACTATAAAGATTACGTTTTAAATTTTTATGAAAATCAGTTAAAACATAAAAAAGAAAATACTTACTTAGAGTTTATAACAGTTAATAAAAAGGGAGAAGAATTTTGGATTGGTCAAGAAGTTAAAACCATTTTTACAAATGGATTGTTTAACTGTTTTTATGTTATTGGTCGCGATATAAACAAGGCAAAAGTAAAGCAATTAAAATATGTAAAATTAGTTCAAACTTTATCCTCTCTATTTAAAAATATAGATGCCGGAATTTTACTTATCGACGAAAATGGTAAAATTGTATATGCAAATCAAAAATATCTTAATATTTTCGATATTCAAACTCCTTTAAATCAGTTTATTGGAAAGACTTCAAATGAGTTAGCCCAAGAAAATTTAACACATTTTGAAAATCCATCACAAAATTTATCACGCGTTTTTAACCTTTTAAATGATCGTAAACTTGTTAGAAAAGAGGAAGTTCGTTTTAAAAATGGAAATATTTTTGAAAGAGATTATATCCCCATTTTTGAAACAGGTGTTTATAAAGGGCACTTTTGGATGTATTATAATGTTACTACCGAAAAACAACTTACAGCAGAACTTAATAATTATAAGTATGCATTAGACCAATCATCAATTGTAGTTATAGCAAATAAAGAAGGAATTATTACAAACGTGAATGAAAAATTTTGTGATATTTCAAAATATACAAAAGAAGAACTTCTTACAAGTAAAATGAATCTTGTAAACTCTGCATATCACCCAACCGAATTTTTTGAAAATTTATGGGAT
>Ga0224507_10001275_pt1 | contig 10121 bp, 8 predicted proteins | sample SF_Jan12_sed_USG_3_FD_170159 | JGI IMG/M metagenome (GOLD analysis project Ga0224507, IMG submission 170159) | Sediment microbial communities from San Francisco Bay, California, United States - SF_Jan12_sed_USGS_13 | ecosystem: Environmental > Aquatic > Marine > Sediment | place: USA: California...
CATGGTAACGGCTTCGGCGGTGAAAACGGCCCGTAGTTTTTCCATGCCGGAAATCTGAATAAGAGCTTCAAAGGGATCGAGATGTTTCAGGGCAACTACTCGGTTGGTTATGGGCATAACAGCTCTGTATACTGTAGCCATACCGCCTTTTCCAAGTTTACCGAGCAAAGTATAGCGTCCGATATTTGTTTTTTTCATCTACGCTGTTCTCACATTAAAATAATAGTGTTCTGTCCTGTAAGTAGTTGGATGATAACAAGTTATTTTGTTTTTACAGTAATAATCGTTCTGAATTGAAATCGGGAAATTTTAGGTTGCGCAGTCGTTCAACTGTGGTTGCGACATTGTACTTTACTGCAAGAAAGGTGATGGTTGCTTTTTCAGTGTCCCATATGAGGTATTTGGCCCGGTTATTTTCACCGTCCCGTGGTTGTCCGACACTGCCGGGATTGATGAGATATTTTTTGTTGCTTTGGATCATATGAGGAGCATTGTATAGGGTGGTTGCGTCATAACGAACAGTCCCTTCAAAGAGAGTTGGCGTGTGGGTATGGCCATGAAAACAAATTGGTTCTTTGAAGCCGGTGTATAGTTTTTCTAATTTAAATTGGCTTACTTCATAAAGATATGAGGTGAGAGATTTGGGCGGGCAGCCGTGGACGAATCTGGCATTGTGGCTCAGGAGGAGTGGTGGTAAGCCTAGGCAATAGGCGAGTCCTGCCTCTGACATCAGCTTACGGTTAATTAAGAGCGATTTTTGAGGGCTTGGGTTGAGTTTTTTAAAATAACTATCGGATAGTAAGCCGTATTCATGGTTGCCCATAATTGATATTACCTTATTAGTAAGTAGTTCGTTTACCACTTGCTCGGGGTCTGGGCCATAACCGATATTGTCGCCCAGTGATATAATTTCATGAACTTCTTGTTTCTTAATGTCAATAAGTACTGCCTGTAGGGCGGCATGGTTGGCATGTATATCTGCAATAACGGCAATTTTCATATATAAGATCCACGTTTAAGAAATGTGTTAAGTAAGTTCTCACAGGTGCCATATTTTCACGTAGCTTGCCGTTGCCAGCATAGAAAGACTATGGTGAGCAGCGGGAACTTTTTAAATATGAACCACTTGTGACAATTTGTAATTGTTAGGTGAATTAATACATAAATTAAAATTAATTTTTGTTCAGCCACAGATTCTTTGTATTATAACAAAAATAGGCTTTGATGGACAAGGTTGGTTTGCCTTTTGTGTGGGTAGGGGGATTGAAAAAATAATTTTGGTTGCTGGCCGGTCATTAGGTTAAGCTTGGTAGTTTTTTGTTGCCTTGGAGTAGATACAGATACATTGCACGTATTACGAAAGTGAAATTAAAATAGGATATTTTGAAAAGGAAAAATCTAGATAATATGCTAACTTCTTGATATTGCGTAATGTGATAATGATAACCATTACTGGCACGCTTCTGGCAATGTAAAAGTCAACAGGATGAGAGTTTAACGAACTTAAAATCCTAATCAAAAGTCAATAAATATTCATAGAGTATTTAAGCCTATAACAGGGAGAATAGCATGTCATTAAAACCTGGAATCAAAAAAGGCTGGATAGAGCTTCAAAAAAATAACGACCAACCCGTTAACGCCATCGGTATGAAGATTAAGGCCAACGACTCATCTACACTCAAGGTATGGAAGGAAGAGGGCATTGATCAGTTTGTTAAAAAATAAAGCATAAATCAAACCAAGATAAGTGTTTAACGAACTCAAAATTCAAATAAAAATCTAAAAGATATTTTTTGAGATTTTTATATTTATAACAGGGAGTATAGCATGTCATTGAAACCTGAGATCAAAAAAGGCTGGATAGAGCTTCAAAAAAATAACGACCAACCTGTTAACGCCATCGGTATGAAGATTAAGGCCAACGATTCATCCACACTTAAGGTATGGAAGGAAGAGGGCATTGATCAGTTTGTTAAAAAATAAAGCATAAAACAAACTAAGATGAGAGTTTAATGAACTCATTATTCAAATAAAAATCTAAAAGATATTTTTTGAGATTTTTATATATATAACAGGGAGAATAGCATGTCATTGAAACCTGAGATCAAAAAAGGCTGGATAGAGCTTCAAAAAAATAACGATCAACCTGTTAACGCCATCGGTATGAAGATTAAGGCCAACGATTCATCCACACTTAAGGTATGGAAGGAAGAGGGCATTGATCAGTTTGTTAAAAAGTAAACTTTCAATCAAACTTAACTATGGCCAACGACCCCTTCTCAGGGGTCGTTTTTTTTTGCTAATTGGTAGGTGTTATACGTATAGTAGGTCTGTTGATAGATGAAAAATTGCGCGTGACAATGTGATTGTTGTCTATTTTACTATTGAATATGCATTTATAATGCGACACCAAATCGAATAAATTCTGAAAGCTGTGAGCTTTCGGATTTTTCCTCTATGGTGCCTATGCTCATTCCGTTCACATATTTTTGCTTTTGTGTGCCGTCCACGTCAATGGATGTATAGTGTGCTCCTCCTTCCAGGAAAATGGAAGGGGTGAAGTTATGTCTGATAGATACTTCAAACATGTAAGCGTTTCCGTCCATATCTCCTTTGGATAATTTTCCACCGTTCTCTCGTAACCGATGATTATCTTCATCGTCACCATCGGTCAGAGGTGCGTAGGCAAATTGGGTTTCCAATTGGGTATGAGGACCCATCTTTAGATCCATGCCTACTAAAAAATAGGCCATGGTGTAGGTGATATCATATGTAATTGCTGTGCGTCCATCGCCTATTATACTGGATCGAGGTACCCCCAAGTAATAAGTCGTTTGATAGTTTAGAGCCGCTTCATATTCAAATGTCTGCTCTTGTAAACCTATTCCTATAGAGAAAGAAGTGGGGCCTGGTTTGGCAATAATCCATTCAGCATTTATGTCATAGATCATGGCATCAAAAGAGGTGATGTCTGATTCAGAATAGACGTCGAGATCACCGGGAGACGTCCCTGGATCTCTGGAGAGGTACCAGACGCCCCAGTCGGAGTCTATCATCGGATCATCAGGATCACTTGCATTCTTTTTGATCGATCCGTTTATCGTAAATCTGTCCCCTAGATGCAAGCCAAGGTCTATTCCCACCATCCACATATCCATGGGCCATTCAAGTTCACTTAGAGGTGTATGTATTTTTTGTGAAGTGCCGTCAGGATATGTCACCATGCCGCCAATTTGGTACGTAGTATCCCCATTCCAAAGTTCTGCCCCTGCAGAAATGTCAAACGTAACTCCTGAGGTTTGAGCAGCTGAGGCATTTTGGGCTGAAATAAAAGCTAACAATACGCCTGTTGCAAATCCTGATTGTAGCAATTTTTTACTGTTTTGCATCTCAAAGTTCTCCTACAGTTAGTTAATAAGGAAATTATAATTAGAAGATGTATTGAACCATAAAAAATGAGTGAGAATTTATATTCAAGGGCAATTTTAGTACAGCTGCTTAAATATTATCTAATTCTATGATTTGAAGCAAATAAAATAAAATATATATTAGTTATAGCGTGAATGTATGGGGTACAGGTAGTACGGGGTAAGAGTGGATTTTAGGTTAAGCTCTTAATGGAAATCCATAATGTCATTTGTCATAGGATTTTGAGCATTTTTCCTATGTTTTTTTATGATGGTATAAAATTGTAGGAACGTAGAACATAATAAATGTCCTAAAATCTGAGTTTACAGTTGCTTACGCTGGATTTATTAAGTACCGGCAACAAGGGGGTACTGTACGATTATGTAATATTTTGCTCATTTGCCCAATGAATGGATATATAACGGAAGATAAGTCTCCTTATTTAGAAAAATTATCATGATGGTATATATGGTGGTTCAAAATTAGGGCTCATAAAATTGAGCCCCACGTGCAATTATTGTTTTGTATGGTGGCTTGTATTATTTGGCCATGGGAAAAATAGAAGGAGGGGTACAGGTATCATCACATCCACAGTCAATATCATGCTGCTCGCTTGGGTCATTCGGGTGGGTGGGGTGAGACGTACAATCGTCCCCTGAGCATCCGCATCCTGATTCTTTTTTTCCGAACATTTTTTTAAAAATCTTGATTAGTGGCTTAACGGAAAGGAGAAGTAGTACTATGGCACCAGCTAGTTCCAACCATGGGGGGATGAGTTCAAAGGCAGACCCAGCCACGGCAGCAGCTGAAATTCCTAAACTGAGATAAACGGCATCTACGGCTAGCCCGCATAAAATGGACATCAGACTGATGGAAACTAGATAGAGTGCAGTGGCCCTTTTTCCTAGTAAGCCGGTGAGTACTGAGATTGATGCCATGTTAGTAGCAGGTCCCACCAGTAAAAAGACCAGGCAGGTTCCAGGGCTTACTCCCTTCATTATAAGGGCGGCGGCAATGGGAGTGGAGGCGGTGGCGCAGATATAGAGCGGAATTCCAACTGCAAGCATGAGAAGCATGGAGGTGAAACCACCACCCAGGTAGCGCCCCATCATATCGTCGGGTACAAGAACTGTAACAGCCCCTGCTAATAACAAGCCAAAAAAGAACCAACCCGCTAGTTCGGCCCAAAGATCGCTCCCGGCATGATGGATGGCAGAACCTATTTTGGTGAATAAGCTCTTTGGTGGCGTGATGGTGGTTGGGGTGCAGGAGTCGCTATGATTGTGATCGGTTGAACAACCACATGGTATTGGTGGCGTGGTTTGTTGGCGAGGTGGATTAAATAAGTTTTCTGCAAGTCCTGCGGTTATGGCGGAGATAAAGGCGGCAACTGGCCGGGCTATGGTCATGATGGGATCAAGAAGGGCCCAGGTGATGGATATGGAGTCAATGCCGGATTCAGGAGTTGAGATAAGAAATGCGGTGGTTGCTCCGTTATTGGCTCCCTGTTTTTTAAGGGAAGCGGCAGCTGGTAGAACTCCGCAGGAGCAGAGTGGAATGGGTATTCCCATAAGAGCTGCTTTGAAGACTGAGCTGAAACGGCCCTTTCCCAAATGTTTGGCGACATATTCTGCTGACATAAAAACTTTAAGTAGTCCACCTATCAGGAGTCCGAAAAGCATATATATGGCGGCTTCACGAAAAAGAAGCCATGATGCTTGTAAGGTCTGAGAAATAAAGTTGATCAAAAAATCCATTAGGGAACACTCCCGAGAAAATTTTCTGCCACGGATATTACTTTACGCAAGGATTTTTCACGTAACCGATAATAGAGGACCGCGCCGTCTCTTCGGTTAGTCACTAACCGCATTTGCCGTAGTAAGCGGAGTTGATGGCTGACGGCCGATTCGCTGACGGTTAAAAAAGCGGCAATATCACATACGCACATCTCATCATGGGCCAGAGCCAGGAGGATGCGCAACCGATTAGGATCACCAAGTGCTTTGAAAAGCTGAGCTAAATCTTCTAGTTCCTTTGGTGGTAATTCCTTATTCTTGGCCGCAGCTACTCGTTCTTGATGGATGCATCGAATATGGCAAAGATCTTCCGTGTCATTATTTTTTAGTTTGTTCATGGGCTCTACTTAGACATATGAGCATTTGTTCAGATATTGGCAAGGAAAAAATGGGAATTGGTTATTTTTAATTCCACTTTTCCCCTGTTCTTTGGGTGTTTGTTGTTTGGGTTATGTGAGGTAATTATCAAGTATATTAACTGTTACATGGGGACTAAGGGGAGATAATCTGGTTCCCAACGCATTTTTCTGATAAGCTCATGGAGGCGGGTTGGGTCGTTATCGTGTTGGAAGTTTGAGAGGGCGCATGGTCTGCTCACTCCCTTGCGAATTGCTTCCGTTCCCACTGCCTGTGCTACCTTTAGGCTTACTTCTCTGAGTTCGGTGACTTGCGGCATGAGACTGCCTGTCTTTATGTCTTCTTTGCTCATGTATTCCGAAACAGCTTTGGCGGCAGCTGTGAAAAATTCCGGCAAAATTTGGCGAGCACCGGAAGCTAAAACCCCCATTCCAACGCCTGGAAAAACAAAAACATTATTACATTGTCCTATGCGGATTTGTTTACCTTCCCACTCTACTGGTTGAAAGGGAGATCCGGTGGCCACCAGAGCTTTTCCATTGGTCCAACGATAGATATCTTCGGGTAGTGCTTCACATTTCTCGGTGGGGTTGGAGAGGGGCATAATAACCGGCATGTCTGTATTATCTAGAAGTGAGGTGATAATTTCACGGGTGAAGCAGCCTGGTTGACCGGATGTACCTATTAATACGGTTATTCCTGCCTTGGAAACCACTGATTCCAATGATAAATCATTTTTATCTTTTATCCAGGGAAGGGTGGAGGCGTCACGGGCATGACGGGACTTGTAGGGCAAAAGTTCACGGTCGGTGGTAACAAGGCCTTTTGAGTCCAAAGTGAAAATCCTTTTGCGCGCTTCGCCCACACTTAAGCCATCTTCAATCAAGCCGGTCTCAATTTGTTCGGCTATGCCAATGCCCCCGGCACCTGCTCCGTGGATAAGAAAAACCTGGTCTTTGAGTTGTTCGCGTTTTATTTTCATGGCGGTTAAGATACCTGCCAGAGTGACCGCGCCGGTACCTTGAATATCGTCGTTAAAGGATATAAGGTCATGGAGATAGGTATCGCGGATGGCAAAAGCGTTCTGTTTTGAAAAATCCTCCCATTGACAAATGGCGTTGGGAAAAACATTACGAAAAGCCCTGGCAAATCGTTGAACAAAATGGATATAGTCATCACCGGTGAGGCGTCGATGTCGCCATCCTAAATACTCATCGTCAGCAAGTAATTCCTCGTTGTCGGTGCCCACATCCAGGGAGATGGGTAAACAATGCCAGGGGGCGATTCCGGCACCCTGGGTGTAGAGCATCAGTTTGCCCAAGCAGATGGCGATACCGCCTGCCCCTTGGTCGCCGATCCCCAAGATTCCTTGGTTGTCGGTAACCACTGCAACCCGGATGTCGCGGTGCTGGTAGCGGCGTAGTACATCCTCGGCTCGGTCGATGTTATCGGGGTAGAAATGAAGACCATTGGCAGTGCGGAACATGGAAGAGTAATGTTTACAGGCAAGGCCCACGGTGGGGGTGTAGATTATCGGCATGAACCGTCCGATATCACTTCTGATAAGGGCATGGGCTAGGGTGACGTTGCGGTCAAATAGGGCGCGCATATAAATAAAGCGTTCAATATCATCTTCTTTATTTACCACTTTGACGTGGCTGTTTTCTACTTGTTTGTCTAAACCGCGAATGGCTGGGGGCAGCATACCGGTTAGGCCTAGTTTCTCACGTTCTTCCGGGCTGAATGCGGTTCCTTTGTTGATAAAACTGTCGTTGTGGATGGTGGAGCCGCTGGCGTAGACGTATATTTCTCTGGTGTTGCCGTATTCATCGTATTTAAAGAGCGAATTTTTTTCAAACATCTTTTGTGCACCGTGAAGGCGGAAGAGCCGTGAAGGTTTTGAGTTTCGGCCTCTATGGTTGACGAAATTTCAAGGCCATGGGTATAACGTGTAGACGTTGGACCCGATTCAATTTTATTAATTCTTTATCTTGTATCATCTACAAGCGGTAGCGGGCAATGACCCATTGGCAAAATATTCTAAAAAAAAGTATTCATAGTTCTGAGCAGCTTGCACAAGTACTTGATATTAATACTGGACATGTGGATGAAGTGCGTCGGGTTTATCCCATGCGAATTAATCCTTATTACTTGAATCTGGCCCTCAAGCACGGAGATGTTCTTCTACGTCAAGCCGTCCCTGATATTCGTGAACTAGATGATCAGCAGGGGATGACCGACCCCCTGGGAGAGGAAAATTTAAGTCCGGTTCCTAACCTGGTTCATAAATATCCAGACCGAGCCCTGTTTTTAGTCCATGATCAGTGTGCGATGTATTGTCGTTTTTGTACTAGAAAGCGAAAGGTTGGACGACCGGATATGATAATTACTGATGCCACCTTGCAGGCTGGGCTTGATTATTTACGCTCAACCCCTTCGGTGCGGGAGGTGCTGATCTCCGGCGGTGATCCCCTGTTGTTATCTGATGATAGGTTGGAAAAAGTACTACGGGGTCTACGTGCCATTAAGTCCATCGAGGTGATCAGGATCGGCACCCGTGTTCCCTGTACATTGCCCATGCGAGTAACCACCCGTCTGGTTGGGATGTTAAAAAAATATCATCCCCTCTATATCAATACTCATTTTAACCATCCGGCGGAAATCACCCCAGAGGCTACCTTGGCCTGTACCCGTTTAGCTAATGTCGGGATTCCCATGGGGTGTCAGACGGTATTATTAAGAGGCGTTAATGATAACCCCGAGGTAATAAAAGACCTTATGTGCGGTCTATTGCGAATCAGGGTCAAACCATATTATCTCTTTCAGGGAGACCTCACCAAAGGAACTGAACATTTCCGCACCACCATTGAGGTAGGTCTTGAGATAATGAAGAAGATGATCGGCCATGTCTCTGGAATGGCAGCGCCGGTTTATGTTCTCGACGCCCCTGGTGGTGGTGGAAAAATCCCTCTGACCCCAGACTACATCACCTCCCTTACCGATTACCTTGAGTTCACAAACTTTCAAGGCCTGCCCTGTCGGTACCCTGTTCCTCAATATTAGAATTTAAACTTGATTGGTTGTAAGCGTTTACCCGCACCACTCCTGCGCGTGATCAGGCCGGATTCACATAGGATTAATTAATGGTTAACTGTAGCTTGCCGGCCTGCTTTTATACAGACGCAGCACTGGTAAACGCTTAACGATCAGATGTTATGGAACTCTTTTTTACATCCTGGTGAACGGTTACCTCTAAGATGAGAGCAAGGAAATATTTTTAGAATGTGATAAAAACAAATAGTCGGTTTTGAATCGTGGTGGCCTGGAGGAAGGAAAACTCATTGATTAAAAATTACAATTAAAATTAAAAGGGATTTTGTATATTCAACAATTAAACAACGTCCCCTGAGTGCCACTCAGGTAATAATTTTCTATCATGGTGAAAATATGAAAAAACATTTTCCTTTTATCATTGTCTTAATTCTCTCTTTTTCAATAGCTTATGCTGATAATGAAAATATTTATACCAGTGAGGATGTGACAAAAAAAAATGGGATTTATTATGAGAATAAAACCAACGTTTCTGCTAATGGTGTCCTCAAGATATACTATAAGTCAGGTAAGTTGCGTTTTGAAGTCCCTTTTAAGAATGGAAAAGAAACCTCTTTTGTCAAGGAGTACTATGAATCTGGTGTTTTGCAATCAAATTGGCATTACAAAGATGGAAAAAAAGATGGCCTTAATAAGGATTATTATGAATCTGCTACTTTGAAAAATGAATCTCTTTTCAAGGACGGGATGAAAGTTTTCGCTACTGGCTATTATGAATCAGGAATTAAACAAATTGAAGTTCCTTACATTGATGGGAAAATGGACGGTCGTGTTAAAATATATGATTCACTAGGAAGGATAGACGTGGAGTTAATATATAAAAATGATAAACTGCAAGCTGGTATTGATTACGATGAAAATGGCAGGAAGAAAGTAATGTCAGAGGATCGGCTTCAGATCTATGAGTAGTGGGGTCGGTCGGCAATAGTGGAGACCAAATCTCTCATACCACGAGCCGTTTTCCGTAATATTTTTTCTCGTAGGCAGCTGGAGAAAGATAGCCTAACCTTTTCTGCCTCCTCTGCCCGTTATAAAATACCTCAATATATTCTGTAATCTCGCGAATTGCCTGCTGCCTGCTTTTGGGAACCTTGAATAATTCGATTTTAGGCAGCAAAATCCTGCTTTCAAGAAACGATACGCAATTTTGACAACAATGAGAGAACTCGGGGAGAGAACTCGGGGGACGTTGTTTAATTGTTGAATTAGTAAATCTGATATGTTAAACAATTTATATGCCAAGACAAGCCCGACTCGACATACCCGGCCTACTGCAACATGTTATTGTACGAGGGATTGAGCGACGGAATATATTTCGTGATAATACGGATCGAAGATTATTCGTTGCCCGCTTTTCCAACCTGCTTGAGGAAACAGGCACCGATTGTTTTGCCTGGGCTCTTATTCCAAATCATTTTCACCTCTTGATTCGACCAATTCGTTGTGAGT
>Ga0224507_10001276_pt1 | contig 10115 bp, 9 predicted proteins | sample SF_Jan12_sed_USG_3_FD_170159 | JGI IMG/M metagenome (GOLD analysis project Ga0224507, IMG submission 170159) | Sediment microbial communities from San Francisco Bay, California, United States - SF_Jan12_sed_USGS_13 | ecosystem: Environmental > Aquatic > Marine > Sediment | place: USA: California...
GGTCGCGGCAAGGGTCAGAAGCATTGTTGCCAGGAAAATTTTGATTTTCATTCAGCGTCCCCTCACTCGGTGCTGTTGACTATAGCACCAGCTCCCGGATTGGATAAACCCGGTATGGACCCCCGGGGAGAACTCGGTCCGCTGGTTCGCCAGTAGGGGAGGCGGTACAGTGCCATTTCCTCCGTTGGATTCTATTGGGTGAGTGCAAGTAAACACATCCCCGTGACAAGGCTTGGTATTTGATGTCCCTGGTGTTCGATCCTCCCCTGGTTCCCGCACGATTGATCAAGCGCTACAAGCGCTTTCTTGCGGACGTGAGATTTGAAAATGGCAAGGAGCTGACGGTGCACTGCCCCAACACCGGCTCAATGCTTGGTCTTAATATGCCGGGTATGCGCGTTTGGTTGCGGGATACCCAAAACCCGTCCAGGAAATATCGCTGGTCATGGGAGTTGGCAGAGCCTGCGGAGGGATGCCTGGTCGGTATTAATACCGGCCAAAGCAACGGTCTGGTCAAGGCGGCGCTGCAGATCGGGTTGATACCGGAGCTCGCCGTGTTTGATGTCATTCGTCGTGAGGTGAGCCAGGGAAATTCCAGGCTGGATTTTTTTCTGACTACATCCAGGGGCGATGAGAGTTGTTTCCTGGAAGTGAAGAATGTGACAACGGCGGGTGGGACTGGCGAGCCAGGGATGGCGGTCTTTCCAGACGCGGTGAGTGAGCGCGCCAGCCGGCATCTGCGCGAGCTGATCGAACTCAAGCGTGAAGGACATCGTTGTGGGCTGGTGTATTGCGTTCAGCGCGAAGACGTAGACGTGGTTTGTCCCGCGGTCAACATCGATCCGGTGTATGCGCAGACCCTTGAGCTGGCAAGGGAATCCGGAGTGGAAATCTATGCGCTGGGGGCGACCTTGAGTACTTCAGAGGTGCGACTCACCAGATCGGTAGAGGTTCGACTGGGTTAAGGGCAGAATGAGGGGGCGGCCTGTGGGATAATCCCCGGCCTTCGACCCGCGCAGCGCGTGGGAGTAAGAACAGCGCGGGAGCTACATGTTTTATCCCCTGGAAGTTTTCGTTGGTCTGCGCTACTTGAGAGCGCGTCGCCGAAATCACTTTGTATCGTTCATTTCCATGGCGTCCCTGTTGGGTATCGCGTTGGGCGTCGCTGCGCTTATCGTGGTGCTGTCGGTGATGAACGGGTTCGAAGGAGAATTGCGCCACCGCCTGTTGAGCATGACCTCTCATGCCTCGGTCAGCACTGATGACGGCAAACTTGATAATTGGCAGCAGCTAATGAAGCAGGCCGGTGAGGCTCCGTCGGTGGTGGCGGCAGCGCCATATGTGGCGCTGGAAGCGATGCTGAGTCGCGGCAGCGACCTGGCGCCCGCCCGCGTCAGGGGAATTGATCCTGCCCTGGAGACCGGGGTGTCGCAAATAGACGAGCACATGTTGCTTGGAACCTTGCCCGGCCTGCAGGCCGGCAAGCGTAAGGTGATTCTGGGTCGCGCCCTGGCAATCACCCTGGGTGTCAATGCCGGCGATGGTGTGACCCTGATGGTTCCACAAGGCAACGCGATTACAGGTTCGGTGACGCCACGCCTGGCACGCTTTGTAGTAAGCGGTATCTTTGAAGTCGGTCTTCAGGATCACGACGGTACCCTGGCGCTCATTCATATTGACGATGCACGTTCCATAGCTGGCCTGGGAGACTCGGTTACCGGAATTCGCCTGCAGTACGAGGATATATTCCAGGCGCCGAGAATGGCGGGCGAATGGGTGAGCAGCTTGGGCGATCCTTCCCTGGTGGCCAGGGACTGGAGTGTGGAAAACGCGAGCTATTTCCGCGCCATCGGCATTGAAAAAACCATGATGTCGTTGATCCTGATGCTGGTAGTGGCTGTGGCGGCGTTTAATATTGTCAGTTCACTGGTAATGCTGGTCAGCGAGAAGAAAACAGATATTGCCATTCTTCGCACAGTGGGATTGAGTCCGGCCAGCGTGGTTAGGACTTTCATGATCCAGGGCGCCATCCTGGGGTGGGCGGGTACCTTGCTGGGCGTTGGTCTGGGTGTGGCGCTTGCGACGAATCTGAATACTGTCGTGCCAGTTCTGGAGCAAATGTTCGGCTTCGAGGTTTTTCCCGCCAGCGTTTATTACATCACCGAACTTCCCTCCGACCTGCGCAGTGCTGATGTACTGTGGATTGGCGGAACAGCCCTGGTGTTGACCTTATTGGCCACGATTTATCCTGCCCGTCGTGCGGCGGCGGTAGAACCGGCAGAGGCATTGAGATACGAATGAATTTCATCACCTCACGCTGGTACGAATGGCTGGTGGGCCTGCGCTATGTCCGGGCCCATGGAGTTAGCCGTTTCGTGTCCTTCATTTCTGGCGTATCCATGGCGGGCATTGGCCTCGGTGTTGCCGTGCTGATAGTGGTGCTATCCGTGATGAATGGATTTGAAACCGAATTGAGAGAGCGGATTCTTGCGATGACGGCCCACGCGACGGTGAGCGGTCTTGACGGACGGCTGAACGACTGGGAGCAGGCGCGTAATGCCGCGCTTACTGATCCAAGAGTGATGGAGGCCGCACCCTACCTTTCCGGAGAGGGGATGCTGGTTAATGGTGAGCGCCTCAGTGGCGCCCTCGTGCAGGGTATTGAACCAGAACTCGAGCAATCTGTGGCCGCCCTGGGAAATGCCATGCAAACGGGACAGTTGGGTCAGTTGGCGAAGGGTGAGTACAACATCATTCTGGGTGCCGCCCTGGCTGAGCACCTGCAAGTAACGGTTGGAGACTCGGTGGTCCTGGTAATCGCTCAGGGGCAGATTACCCCGGCCGGGCTGATGCCCAGAATGCGCCGCTTTCTCGTAAGCGGTATTTTTGAAATTGGCATGTATGAGTACGATCGTCACGTCGGTTACATTCACATGGGCGACGCCGCCCGCCTGTACCGGGCTGGTGACAATGTGAGCGGTCTGCGCCTGAAGCTTGAGGATATGTTTCAGGCGCCCCAGGTGGTGCGTGAAGTAGCCAGGAGCCTTGGCGGCAGTTTCTTTGTCAGTGACTGGACGCGTGAGCACAGGAACTTTTTTCGCTCTATCCAGGTGACCAAGCGCATCATGTTTGTCATTCTGCTGCTGATCGTGGCGGTGGCCGCTTTCAATATCGTGTCCACATTGGTGATGGTGGTCCAGGATAAGCAGGCCGATATAGCAATTTTCCGTACCCTGGGCGCCGCGCCGGCTAGCATATTGACGGTGTTCATGATCCAGGGACTGGTGATAGGCGTGGTGGGCACGCTGGGGGGAATGCTCCTGGGCGTGCTACTGGCATTGAACATTGAGACGCTGGTGAATGCTATGGAGGTTGTGCTGGGAATGGACCTGCTGGCCGCCGACGTGTATTTCATTTCGGATTTGCCGGCCAGGGTGAATTGGCTCGAGGTACTCCAGATCTGCCTGTTTGCCCTGGGCATCAGCCTGGTATCAACGATTTATCCCGCCTGGAAGGCGGCACGCACACAACCTGCAGAGGCGCTGCGTTATGACTGAATTGGCTAAGCAGCCAGAAGGCGAGTTCGTGCTACAGGCCGAGGGTCTGAGCAAGGTTTTCACGGAAGGCGGGAATGACCTGCAGGTACTTCGCGACCTGGAACTGCATGTCCGCAAGGGAGAGCGGCTGGCAATCATCGGCTCCTCCGGTTCGGGTAAAACCACCTTACTTCAACTGCTGGGCGGGCTGGATACGCCCACTTCCGGACGGGTTCTGGTTACCGGACAGGATATGAGTGGCCTTAGCGATGCGGAGCGCGGAGACCTGCGTAACCGAGCCATCGGCTTCGTTTACCAGTTTCATCATTTGCTGCCCGAGTTCAGCGCGCTTGAAAATGTTGCCATGCCTTTGCTAATTCGGCGAACACCCCTGGCCGAAGCAAGGAAACAAGCATCGGAGCTGCTGGCCAGGGTTGGCTTGGGCGAAAGATTGACTCACAAGCCTGGGCAACTTTCCGGCGGTGAACGGCAAAGGGCTGCGGTTGCCCGCGCGTTGATAACCCGGCCTTCGGTGGTGCTGGCAGACGAGCCTACAGGCAACCTGGACGGCGATACCGGCCGCGTCGTGTTTGACTTGATGCTGGAACTGAACAGGGATTTGGGGACCAGCCTTGTCGTGGTGACCCATGATCTGGAGATTGCGGGCCGTATGTCCCGGGTACTTCAGTTGCAGGAAGGTCGGTTGCATCCCAGGGATTAGCATCCCCGGTATCGGCGACGAATTAGCTGGCAGTGCGCCGACGCAGCCTCTTGAGCCGATTAAAGGCAGCCAGTCGCCATGCCAGGTTCAATACCGCGAATCCTGTGGCTGCGGTTACCACGGCCAAAATTCCTGATCCGAGAAACAGGGGCTTCCAAATGGTCACCAGTTCGGACCACAGCCAGTCTATCGACATTGGGTTTTCGCCGGAATTCTCCTGCGGGATTCCCAGTAACAGTGCTCCCAACTTGTAGGCCGGGTAATAGATCGGAACATAGGTCAGGGGATTGCTGACCCAGGTGAAGGCCACCGCCACTGGTAGATTCACCCTGACCCACAATGCCACCAGGGCCGCCAGCGCCATCTGGCCCACGATGGGGAGCATTGCGAAAAACAGTCCTATGGCTACTGCCTTGGTCACGCCTCGCCGGTGAATTGACCAAAGCCCGGGGTCATGCAGTAGTGCATTAAAGGGGCGCAAATACCACTCGGCACTCATTTTGCCCTTGTCGGGCATGCGTCTCTGAATTTTCCTGAAAAGCCGTCTTGGCATTTCTGCGTCATCCGGGAATAAAGAGCGGCTGCGAGTAGCAATCGCGAGCGTTAGTTTCGAGAGTCCTTGCGCTGTGGCGGGCCAGCCTTGGCGAAAGGTGTAAATGGTACACGAAAGGCGCGCTGCTCGCAGATGCTATCGGGCATTAATGATGTATTTTCTTGATTCTATTCGCCGCCTGGTGATCCAGGGCGAGGCCTGGCTTACGGCGCTTTTTCTGGTTGCCGGGATTCTCGTCTGTGTTCTCGCTGAACAGGCCTTTTGGGGCCCTGCCTGGATAGGGGTGGCTGCCGCGCTCCTGGCCCTGGGTGTTCGACAACTCAGGGTGCTTGCCGCCGGGTTTGCCGGATTTCTCCTGGCCAGCCTCCAGGTGCAGCAGCACCTGGCTGATCGTCTTGCAGAGCAGCGGGACGGAATCAAGGTCCAGGTGGAGGGCCAAATTGCCTCCCTGGTCAGTAAGGAGCCTGGGCGAATACGCTTCCTGTTTACCGTGGATAAGGCCGGTAACGGGATTCCCTCTACATTGCAACTGAGCTGGTACCGGAATCCGGTCTTACCCCGGGCCGGAGAAAGATGGCGCTTTGAAGCAAAACTGCGAGCCCCTCGCGGGTACCTGAACCCCAACGGTTTTGACTACGAACGCTGGTTGTTCAGACAGGGTATCGGGGCAACCGGGTATGTTCGCCATGGCGAATTAATGGATGCCTCACCACGAGGCCTGGGGGGACGTTTGCTGGCAATTCGCGAGTCCTTTCGGGAGGCTCTGGAATCTGGCCTCCCGGATGGTGTGGCCCGCCAGTTGGTTATTGCCCTTGTCCTGGGAGAGAAACGCGGCTTATCCCAGGCTCAGCGGGAGGTGCTGGCGGCCACCGGCACATCACATCTCCTTGCTATCTCGGGGCTGCACATTGGCCTGGTTGCGGGAGGCACATTTTGGCTGGTAGGCGGGTTGTCCAGGCTGTGCTGGCCAGTTAGGAGCCGCAGGGTAGAAGTGGTGAGCTGGAGTATCTCGCTACTGCTCGCGGGGCTCTACGCGTGCCTGGCCGGACTTGCCATCCCCACCCGAAGGGCGCTTTTAATGCTTTGTATGTTTGCGGGTTTCAGGTTGTCACGGCGTTCCCTGGGTGGCTGGCAGGCCTTGTGCATAGCCCTTGGCGTGGTTTGCCTGTTTGACCCCCTGGCGGTATTGGACCAGGGACTATGGTTGTCATTTGGAGCGGTTGCCTGCATTGGGCTGGTAATACGCGGGCACCGCTCGTCCGGGACAGGCCGGTGGTCCCAGTGGCTGAATGTGCAGTTGGCGATAAGCATTGGCCTGGCTCCGGTGTTGGTGGCGCAATATGGTCAGATTTCGATACTGGCCCCGCTAGTCAATTTGCTGCTGGTACCCTGGTTTGGCGTAGCGATCCTGCCCCCTTTGCTGATAGGGGTTCTCGCGCTTGCGCTTTGGCCGGATCTGGCTAACCCACTTCTGCTGTTTCAGGCGAGCCACCTGGGGCTCCTGTGGAGTGGGTTGGAGCAACTGGCCGTGGTGGGGGCCTGGAAGCTGGCCCATCCCGGAGGGTTGGTCTTTGGACTGGCAGTGCTGGGGTCTGGGTTTTTTCTCCTGCCCCCGGGGATGCCCGGAAGACGGCTCGGACTGGTTTGCTGGCTATCCTTGCTGGCACCAATTCGAGCCGGCATGGAGCCCACTGAGTTCTCTGTCACGGTACTGGATGTAGGCCAGGGCCTGGCAACGGTGCTGCGAACTCGCAATCACCTGTTGGTTTATGACACCGGTCCTGCCTACCGCGGCAATGCGGTGGCCAGCCTGACTCTTATTCCTTACCTGCGGGCCCAGGGCGTACGCAAAATTGACGTTTTAGTGACCAGTCACAGTGATATGGACCATGCCGGCGGCAGGGAGGCAGTGGGAAAAGCACTTAATCCCGCGCAAGAATTCTCGGGAGACACACTGCCCGGCACAGAAGCCTGTATTGCGGGGATGCAATGGGAATGGGATGGCGTCAGCTTTCGGTTTTTACATCCCACAAGCGGAGCCGGACTGGAGGGGAATGAGGCCTCTTGCGTCCTGTTGGTGCGCAGCCGGCGTGGAAGCGTGTTGTTTACCGGTGATATACCGGCCTCGGTTGAAAGAGCGCTCCTAAGCGGCCAGCCGTGCCTGGGGGTTGATGTGCTCATCGCTCCCCATCATGGAAGTGGGACGTCATCCTCTGCCGGCCTGGTCAAAGCCAGCTCTCCATATCTCGTGATTTTTGCTGCGGGTTTCAACAATCGCTGGGGTTTTCCGCTGGAGTCGGTAGTGAATCGCTGGCACAGGGTAGGCAGCAAAACTGTGGTTACAGGCCAAACCGGCGCGGTGACAGTTCGCTTTACCGGTGGCGAGGACGGGGAAATCAGTTTGGAACGCATGCGTAATAAGCGAATTTGGCGGGCCGGGCCGGTTTCTAGCGGCCTCGATGTACAGTATGATTCCAGCAGTTTCCCAATCAGAGATGTTCGAAGCCAATGTTCGAAATTGTCAGATCCGGCGGATGGTTGATGCTTCCTTTGATAGTCTGCTCCGTGGTGGCCATGGCCATCATTCTGGAGCGACTTTGGAGTCTGCAGGAAAAACGTGTGTTACCCCAGAATCTTTCTGCCAAGGTGTGGGAATGGGTTAACAAGAACGAACTCAACGACGCCCACATCAATACCTTGCGAGACAGTTCGGTGCTTGGCGAAATTCTTGCCGCGGCCCTGGCTAACAGGCACCGCGACCTGGACAGCATCAAGGAACGTGTGCAGGACACGGGACGCCACGTGGTGCATGAGATGGAGCGCTTCATCACGACTCTTGGAACAATTGCCGCTATTTCGCCGTTGCTTGGTTTGTTGGGCACCGTGGTGGGCATGATCAAGGTCTTCGCCGCGATTACGGCACACGGCGTCGGTAACCCGACGGTGTTGGCCGGCGGCATCTCGGAGGCGTTGATAACCACCGCCGCTGGTTTGACTGTCGCTATTCCCGCACTGATTGGATATCGCTACCTGCGAAGCCGAATTGATTCCCTGGTCGTTCAGATGGAAAAAGAAGCGATCAAGCTGGTTGACCGTATTCGTGACGATCATGAAGCGGGGAGGTACGACGCTTGAATCTGCAGGCGCAGCGAAGGGAAGACCCGGACGTTAACCTGACGTCCTTGATCGACGTGGTCCTGCTGCTGCTGGTCTTTTTCATGGTGTCGACTTCATTCGTAAAAGAGGCAGCGCTCAAGGTCGATCTCCCCCAGGCAAGCGAGAGACCGGTAGCGGCCGAGGTGGAAGAACAACTGGAAATTACCCTGGGTATTGGTGGTGAGATTCGTGTAAATGGCCGTGAGTTGATCAATAGCAGGCCTGATACGCTTCGCGCTGCGATAAGCAAGACGGTTGGCGAGAACAGAGAGATTCCGGTGGTATTAAGAGCGGATGCCAACGCAACCCACCAGTCCGTAGTCACTGCCATGGACGTGCTCGGTAGAATGGGTTTCACACGTTTAAGCATCGCAACGGTGTCCGCGCCGGAGGAGAGCCAGTGAGTGAACAGGCCATGCGTCCGGCAATGGTTTACAAACGCCTGCTAACCTACGCCACGCCTCATTGGGGGGTGTTCCTGGCCGCGACGATTGCGATGGGCATCTATGCCTTGAGTGAGGCGGGTTTTGCCTACATGGTGAAACCACTGCTCAACGAAGGCTTCGTCAATCGCGATGCCGAGACTATCAAGATATTGCCGCTGATTATCGTGGTCATTTTTCTCGCCAGGGGTTTCGCCGGTTTCGTTTCCTCCTATGGGCTTACCTGGATAGGTCGCCAGGTTATCAAGTGCTTGCGTCGAGATGTGTTTGCGCACTACCTGGTGTTGCCCACCACGTTCTACGACAGCAGTAGTTCCGGGCACTTGCTCTCGCGACTGACCTACAACGTTGAACAAGTCGCAGAGGCGACGACCAACGTAGTTACGGTGGTTATTCGGGATACGCTGACAGCAATCTTTCTTGCAGGCTTGATGATTTACCTGAACTGGCGACTGGCAATATTCATGCTATTCGTGGGCCCGTTAATCGGTGGGCTCGTGGCCTTCTTGAGCAAGATTTTTCGTCGTTACAGTGCCCGCATACAGTACTCAATGGGTGATGTGACCCGGGTTGCAGAGGAAGCTATCAGCGGTCATCGGGTCATCAAGGTTTTTAACGGCCAGGAACATGAGGAGCGGCAGTTTGAAGAAGTGAATGAGACCAATCGCAAGCTGCATATGCGCCTGGCGAAAGTGAACGCGGGCAGTGTTCCTGTTGTTCAGGCAATCATGGCAGCGGGTATGGCCGGTATCGTCATGGTGGCAACCCATGAATCCATGGCGATAGATGTGGGTGACTTTGGCTCCTTTCTCAGCGCCATGCTGCTCTTGATGGCACCACTGAAGCGTCTGACCAATATTAATGCGAATCTGCAGCGAGGCATTGCGGCGGGAACCAGTGTGTTTGAAGTGCTCGACGTTGCCGCCGAAATTGATACCGGCACCCTGGTTGTAGATCGCGTTAAAGGCGACATCGAATTCAAGAACCTGTCATTCGAGTACACCAGTGAGAAGGGCTCGGTGCTGAGGAATATCGAACTGGAAATTCCTGCAGGTCAAAGTTGCGCCATCGTTGGCAAGTCTGGCAGCGGCAAGTCTACCCTGGTGGCTTTGCTTCCGCGTTTCTATGACCCCAGTGACGGTGAAATCCAGGTGGATGGAGTTGGGCTTGGACAGTACACACTGAGTAGCCTTCGGCGCCAGATCAGCCTGGTAAGCCAGGATATTACGCTGTTCAATGAGAGTATCGCGAACAATATTGCTTACGGAAGTGAGGAGTCGGTTTCGCGTGAACAGATAGTAGCTGCTGCCAGGGCAGCGCATGTCATGGAGTTCGTGGACGATCTGCCCCAGGGGCTTGATACCACCGTGGGAGATCGCGGGGTTTTGCTCTCAGGTGGGCAGCGGCAACGCATCGCGATCGCCCGGGCTTTGTTAAAAGACGCGCCCATTCTGATACTGGATGAGGCGACCTCTGCGCTGGATACCGAGTCGGAACGCCACATACAAAATGCCCTGGATAAATTGATGCGCAATCGCACCACCCTGGTAATTGCACATCGCCTTTCTACGGTTGAGCGCGCCGATGTCATCGTCGTAATGCACGATGGAGAAATCGTCGAGAAAGGGACCCATGCCGAACTCCTGGCGAAGGACGGCTATTACGCCAATCTTTATAAAATGCAGTTCAGAGACAGTTGAGTGTCG
>Ga0224507_10001277_pt1 | contig 10114 bp, 6 predicted proteins | sample SF_Jan12_sed_USG_3_FD_170159 | JGI IMG/M metagenome (GOLD analysis project Ga0224507, IMG submission 170159) | Sediment microbial communities from San Francisco Bay, California, United States - SF_Jan12_sed_USGS_13 | ecosystem: Environmental > Aquatic > Marine > Sediment | place: USA: California...
GCCTGCCCCATCATCGGCCCGCCGAGGAAAACGCGGCTAACATCATCACTCACGGCAACTTGCTCGAGTGCAAAACGCAGCGGCGTGCCAATCGGAATCCGGTAGTTGCCTTTGCGCCCTATGGCCGGTCCCGTGATGGTGACGACGCGCTCCTGGATGCCGCGACCGTGCGGTAGCAGCCGTCCGATTTCAGCAGTCGTCGCGACATTGACCGTAGCCACGCCGACATCTGCCGGCAGTCCGCCCGACGGTACCTGCTTGCCAAGTAATGCCGTAATTAGCATTTTCTCGGCACCCTGCGGATATTTGACGTCGACGACTTCCGTCGTGACGGCGATATCGTCAGGCGCCGCCGCACGTAGGGTCTCCGCTGCATCCAGTTTGTTGGCCTCGACACCGATGATCGCGTGTTCTGCGCCGGTTGCTTTAAGCAGATAGCGAATGCCCATGTAGATATCCGCCGTCTGTTCGAGCATCACTCGATGATCGGTCGTCAGATACGGCTCGCACTCGATGCCGTTTACGATCAGCGTCTCGACCGTCTTGCCTTCGGGGGGCTTGAGCTTCACGTGCGTCGGAAACGCCGCGCCGCCAAGGCCGACGATGCCGGCCGCCTGGATCGCCGCAATAATGTCATCTGCGCTCGCCGTGTCCAGAATGCACGGCTCGCCTTCGGCGACCTCCTGCGATGACCCTGGGTACGGCTCCAGATAAATACCACGCGCCATTTTGCCGGTGATGCTCGGCATGAGTCCGATGCGCCGAACAACGCCTGACGCCGGCGCATGCTGCGGTACCGAGACGAATCCGTCAGCCTCGCCGAGTACCTGCCCGCGCTCGACCTCCTGCCCCTCACGCACGACCGCGACGGAAGGCGCACCGATGTGTTGCGACAGCGGGATCAGCAGGACCGGTGCAAAATCAAATTGCCGGATTTTGCGCTCACACGTATCCGTTTTCGACTCCGGCGGGTGCACGCCGTGACTGAATGTCGGGTAACGGTGCAACAAGCTCACAATGATGGCCTAGTTGAACTTCCCGCCGCGCGCCATCCACTTGTCGATGCCGCTTGCCGAGCGATCACGCGGCAGTCCGGGATGAATGACCTGCGCGGTACATTTCTCGGCTGCTTTGACGAGATCGCTGTAAGGTCCGGCGTCCGGATTGGTAATAATCGCCTTCTTGCTCTCGTTGTACTCGAACATCGCCGAATTGATCTTGATGCACTCGTCGCAAGCCGTGCATTCGTCGGTATCAATCCACGGCGCCATATAGTCGCCTTCTGCAGCCGGCTTCGCCTGCGCCGCGGGCTCGGCCGCCGGCGCTGCGGCCGGCAGTGCAGCTGTCGTCAATACCTCACCCATCGACGGCGCCCCGGCACCACCGTTGGTCGCAAACTGCGCCAGGCCCTTCGCGATCTTTGTGACAACCTCCTGACGGATCCGGTTTTCGATATCCTCGAGCGGCTGCTCTTTCTTCTTAACGCCGGCAAGCCCTTTGAGCATGATCCAGAAATCCCGCCGCTCCTCGCAGGAAAGCACCATGGCCTCATCAACGAGCAAGCGGCTCAACTGATTCTTGCGATCGACGGTCCAGATATAGGGGAAGCGTCCCTCGCGGTCATCCTCATCCATCTCGAGGAATTCGTGCAGCGGCACCATTTTCTCGTTCCACGTATCGGGCGGCGCCATGCGGAAGTGTTTGCGGAAGCGCACCTCTGTCATCGCGAAGTCGGCAAACGTCATCGGCAATTCCATGGTCGCCTCACGAGCACCGTCTTTGTAAGTCAATGTGTAAGTTGGCCACAGGTCGTCCATCGCCGGATTGCCGGACAGGTCGAAGCACTCGGCTGCCGTCACGCCCTGGTCCGGATCGTATTTGAACAACGGATACGCGCGCGATTCGACCGCGAGCCGTGCCTGCTCCTCACCCATGTCGTCGCCAATGCCATGTTCCGGCTGACACGACGTGTACAGATTGAATAGCGCCGGCCGACGCGTCATCAGTCCGTCAATGAAGCCTTCGATCATATGACTCGCATTCGAGACCGCGCCTTGCAGGACATAGGTTGTGCGATGGGCCATGCCGATGAGGCCGATCTCCTTGCGCGGTTCTTCCTTGCCCTTGATAGCCTTGCCGAACTGCGCCATATCCGACACCTGGCCGATAAATCCGGACGTGCAGGCCTGCCCGCCCGTATTCGAATAGACCTGCGTATCAACAACGAGAACTTTGACGGGTTTGCCCGACATCATCAGGCGTGACAGGTTCTGGAATCCGATGTCGTACATCGCGCCGTCGCCACCGACCGCAACGACCGGTGGACACAGGTTGAACTCGTCGTCGCTGAATTCCTTCCAGTCGAAGTAGGTAAAGTATTCGTCGTGCACAGACGGTTTGTACTCGCCGTTCAACTCGAGTTCGGCAATACGTATCGCTTTGAAGCCGTCCGCCATTTTCGTCATATGACCCTCGAACACGCCCATGGCGAGCGAGGCCGTGTCCTGGAACAGGTGATTGGCCCACGGGAACGGATACGGGTTGAATGGATAGGTGCTGCCCCAAACAGACGTGCAGCCGGTCGCATTGAGCATGCCCATACGCGACCGGCCCTGACCGATCGTACCGCCGGTATAGCGCCATTTAAGCGTCTCAAGTTGACCAATGAGGCCAGTCATGCGCTTGAGCCACGCCGGGTCGATGGGTTTTGACCCCTTGTCGTGCTCGATGCGGTCCGCGATGCCCGCGAGCGTAACGTCTTTTTCGCCGATGCCCGCGACGACTCTCGCAATCTCTTCGGCGTCACTTAGATCAATCCCGCCGACAAGCTTTGACTGCACCTGCTGCTTCAGACGCTGTACCAGATCCTCGATATGCGCGACATGCTTCGCGATTCGCGGTTGCATTAACGCCTCGTTGGTTGCAACGAACAAATGCATGACGGTCTTTTCGGAGCAACCCAGGCAGGCGCCATCGCCGCTCGCAAACGCCATGTAGTTGTCCTTGTCGAGCAGGAGCGTCTCAAGAGCACCAATCTTCTCCTCGAGGTTGTCGACACGGATGTACTTCTTCGGTGTGTTCGGCAAATCGAGCCAGAAGTCCCAGTGCTCGCGCAGCTTCTTGGTCGAGTCAGTTGTTTGCGTCACGGGCCGCAGCGCGTCGTCCGCACAGACTTTGACGCACTCCATGCAGCCTTTGCAGGTGTACGGATCAATCGTAATCGAGAGCAGACCGCCGTCGCCGGCCTGTTTCTTCTCCGGCAGCGTGTAGTAAGGCCGCGTCAGCGCAAACTGGAAGCCATCGAGCTCGTCCGAAAACAATTCGAACTCCTTCTTCAATGCGTCGCGATCCTTGTCGTCACTGTCCGCGATCGTTTTTGCAATCGCATGGTCGATTAGACCGGCAACCGAGTCGTTCTCGCTCGCCAAGTTCATCTCGCTACGCAGATGGCGCTCCATTTGCCGCACAGCGCGTGGCAGATGCTCTACATCGTTGCCGTGCTTCTTGACGCGCTTGACGACCGTATCGAGTACCTGGCCAACCTCATTGACGAGGCCCGGAATTGCCGTGTCCGGGCAAATCGTGTAGCAGTCGCCGCAACCCGTACAGTTCTCAGGAATAAACTCGGGGTGTTCGAAACGAATCCCGGTCATATCGCGAAACAGCGACGATACGGCGGGCATTATCCCGAGACCGATAAACGGATCGGTCAGGTTGTCCGACCCCATGCCGCGGGCATAGAAGTTGCCAGTCTGTTCCCAGAAACGATGTATGTCCGTTGCCGGCGCCTCACTTTGCGGCAGGCGCTTGACCATGATGGGCAGGGCCGGCTCCGGCGGTACGGCAGAGGTACCGCCATTCTTGAGCGTAAACGGTTTCTCGGTGATCTCCTTCACCTCGCTGAAGCCACGCCTGACCACGCGCATGTTGTCTTCGACGACTCTTGCGCCTTTGTCGCCGAACTTGTACTGCAGCTGGTCGTGAATCGCTTTTATCAGCTCTGCCTCACTGAGTCCCTTTTGCTCCAGCACCGGCGACGCGGCGAAAAATGCGCCCTGAAAGGCAACGCCCTGCATGCGCAATTGCAGATCCGCATCGCTCGCTTCGTCACGCGCGATGCGAAACGCGTCGAGGTAAAACACGCGAATGTTCTTCTCGACGATGATCTGCTGGAACGCGATGGGGATTGACTCCCAAACTTTGTCGGTATCACCGAGTTCGCTCTGGATTATGAAAACACCGCCTTCTTTCAGGCCCGCGAGCGCGTTCGTGTGGTGGAATACGTTCGGGTCGGGTGACAGCACGACATCGACGTAAAAGTACTCGCAGTTGACTTTGATCGGCTCCGGCGCCGCTGACAAATAGAATGTCGTCGGCTGGCCTTTTTTCTCCGAACCATACTTCGGGTTCGCTTTGATATGGAATCCCAGCATGTCATAGAGCGTCATCGCAAGGTTCTTGCCGGTTGTAATGGCGCCCCAACCACCGATCGAATGCAGGCGCACGGTGATACTGCCCTCGGGCATCAGGTTGGGGTTCTCGCTGCCACGCACCGAAAGTCCGCGGACATTCGGATAAGACTCTTCGATCGTCTGCTGGTAAATCTCCTGCTTCGGCGTGAATGCCTTGGCTCTGAGAAAATCGATCGACAGGTAGAAGAGCTTCTTCTTGTCGCCATCCGGCAGCATGTTCTCGACCGCGCCTATCAGTCCCTCAGGCTGTAGATCACGGCTGCCCATGCCGAACGAACCCGAGTACAGCGGTGGTGCATCGTCGAGACGCGTGTATCGCTCGAGTTCCGGGTACGGCAATTGTTTCTTGTCGCGGCCATTCTCTAGGCACTTACTGATGGTGCCGCGAATCTCTCGCATGAGCGGCAAATCGCCTGCCAGCGGCTGGTCGAGCCGCTCCAGCACGACGACGCCCTTCCTGCCTTTGAGCATGCGCGCCAGATAATCGGCCGGAAATGGCCTGAACATCGTCACGTTGACAACGCCGACTTTGAGCTTGCGCGTCTTACGCAGGTAATCGGCGACAACCTCGGCGCTCGGTATGACGCTGCCCTGGCCGACAATGAGGTAGTCGGCATCGTCGATGCGGTAGCCCATCACCCGCTCATAGCGGCGGCCGGTCAGCGCCGCAAATTCCTCGAGCGCCTGATCGGTCAGCGACTGCACATGATCGAAGAAGAACGGCCGTTGCGCTGCCACGCTTTGCATATAGGCATCCTGGTTCTCGACCAGGCCCGACATGACCGGGTTGTCAACATCCCAGAGCTCCGGAATGCGCCGGCGCGTATCACCATAAATAATGCGCTGAGCCGGAGTCGGAGTGTCAATGATGTCTTCCGGACAGCCGAGGTATTCCGCGATGAGCTCGCGCTCGGGAACGTTAATCGACTCGATCAGGTGCGTCGTCAAGAAACCATCCTGCGCTATCGCACCCGGTGTGAGCGCGAGTTCCGCAATGCGATGCGCGATGATATTCAGGTCCGCTGCGCCCTGCGCATTGCTTGCGAACAGTTGGAAGAAACCCGTGTCATCGATACAGTGGTAGTCGTCGTGCCCGGCATGCACGTTCAGTGTGGACTTGGTCATCGCCCGCGCACCGATGTTGAGCACGTAAGGCAGCCGCTTACCTGCGGCGGCATACAGGGACTCATGCATATAGGCAATGCCCTGGCCCGATGAGAAGTTCACCGCCCTGAGTCCTGTCATCGACATACCAGCCGTTACCGCTGCAGCGGCGTGCTCGCCCTCGGGCTCGACAAAAATCAGCGGTCGACCCGAAATATTGACGTGGCCGGCTGCCGCGGCTTCCGCCCAGTACTCGCCCATCTGTGTCGATGGTGTGATCGGATACGCGCCGGCCGCATCACTCGCCTCGCGTTCACAGAGGATGACGGCCGTATTACCGTCCATCGCTCCCGGTTTTCCGGGATACTTGACTGCATTCTTCGACTTGCTCATCGACACTTCTCTTCTGTTATCTATCCATTTTTACTACGTTGGCGAATACGGCAACGGGGAATGACGCAATGTTGGCCGGGCCTCGTCACCCTTGATCACTCGACCATCTTCCTCGATCCACACGATCGCGCCCGTCGGGCAACGTTCGATCGGAACCCGTGTACTGTGCGCCCTCGTGTAGTCGACGACGGCCAGGTTGTCCTGCATGCTGATCAGCCCGGGGGCGTCTTTGGCGCAGCGGCCGCAGGCGGTGCACCCGACTTCACAGTCTTCGAGTATGTCATCGCCGAACTCGAGATTCTTGCACGCGACCCAAAGGCGGTGACTCACCGGATGGAGGCTGAACAGTTCTTTTGGACACACCTCGACACAGTCGTTACAGGCAGTACACAGCTCTTCGTTCACGACGGGCAAGGCATGCCTGTCCATCGTGATCGCGTCAAAATCACAGATGCGCTCGCAGTCGCCCAATCCCAGGCAACCCCAGAAACAGCCTTTGCCACCACCAGCCACCATTGCGGCTGAGCGGCACGTCTGATGCCCGGTGTACCGCGCGTGGTTGCGCGCGACATTCGTACCGCCGGCACACGCTAGCCTCGCCACCCGGGCCTCCTCCGCGCCGACATCGACGCCAAGATACGCCGCGATCGCCGCACGATCATCGTTGCTCGACACCGTGCACTTGCCGGGCAATGCGTCGCCGCCAATGAGCGCCTCGGCAAAGGCACGACAGCCCGGATAGCCGCATGCGCCACAGTTGGTTTGCGGCAGCATGTCCTCGACCTCGTCGAACCGCGGGTCTTCCTCGACGTACAGCGTACGGTTGGCCAGGACCAGGCCAGTTGCAAGAAGCAACGTGAGCCCGCCGAGGGCCCCAACAGCAGTTAGCACAAGCATATCGTTGATTTGTACGCGTTATATCGCACCCGAGATCGACGCTACAGTATTCACTCACCTGATCCATAAGTGAATACCGAGGCACATTTGCCGGGACTCCTCCAGACCGGCGCGGCCCGAGCCCGATCGCTCCTTATTTGCTATCGTGTCGCTGGCCGGAAATCCGTAATCTGATCAACTCTACAGGGGCTGCAACATGCTGACACGCCGTCGATACCTCAAACATTCTGCCATGCTCGGCGCCGCCTGCGCACTGCCGGCAGGGCTCCTGCACGCCTTTGATCAAGGCGATCTGATCACCCGCGCGATCCCCAAGACTGGAGAAAGACTGCCGATCGTGGGTCTCGGCAGTTCAGCGACGTTTCGCTCTGCCGCACAAAGCGAAGACGTTTCGGCACTTGTCCGCGTTATCGAAACCCTGGTTGAGAACGGCGGTACAGTGGTCGATACAGCGCCCTCGTACGGCGCATCGGAGGAAGTCTCAGGGCGGATTGCACGCGATCTCGGCATGAGCGACAAGATATTCTGGGCAACAAAGGTCAATGTCGTGCCTCGCGGCGGCGTCAGCGCGGACGCGGCCGCAGCCAGAGCGCAGCTCGAGCGCTCGTTCGAACGCATCGGCAAGGACCCGATCGACCTGATTCAGGTACACAATCTCGCCGACCTGCGCACACAGATGGGCATCATCAAGGAACTCAAACAGGACGGCCGGATTCGTTACATCGGCACAACGTCGACGCGTCAGAGCCGCTATCCGGACCTCGAGAAAGCGATGCGTGACTACCCGCTGGATTTTATCGGCGTCGACTATGCGGTCGATAATCGCGTGTCGGCGGAGAGAATTCTGCCCCTGGCACAGGATCTGGGCATCGCGGTTCTGATTTATGTGCCGTTCGGTCGCACCCGGCTCTGGAAGCGAGTCGCAGGCCTGGACGTACCGGACTGGGCGCAGGATTTCGGCGCAGATTCCTGGGGCAAGTTCTTTATCAAATATGCGGCCGCGCACCCGGCCAGCACCTGCGTGACGCCGGCGACGAGTAAAGCCAAGCACATGCTCGATAACATCGGCGCGGCTTACGGCGAACTGCCGGACGCAAAAACGCAGCGCAGGATGGAAGCTTTCGTCGACGCGTTACCTTCCGCCTGACACCGAAACGTTCAGTCGCCGATGAAGCGCCGTTGCAGTTCCACATCGGGAATCCAGCAGGCGTCTTTCATGCCGAACCACTTGTAGCGGCGGTTACCGATAAAATCGTATACAGGATCGACAATAAACGCCGGCAACCAATAGAACAAATAGAAGAACACGGGCCAGGCGCCGTCGAGATGTCTTGCAATGCGCAGCGCGGCGCGCGATTTCCGGTACAACACGCCATTCGACAACAACAATACCGAGGCCAGGGCATCGTCCGGGTAATCTTGCTTTGCAAGGAGCGCCTTCGCTATGTCCGACTGCAATGGACAGAAGCGAAAATTCGCAGCGCGATCACGCCTGATGATGAACCGCACCGTGCGTTCGCAGAGATTGCAGACGCCATCAAACAGTACAATATCGTTCGTGACCTCAGGCATTTCGAAGCCGGCGCTAGAAGCGAAACACGACGCCCGCGAACGTCTCGACTTGTGACAACAAGTCACCCTCGATGCGGACGGCGCAGCCGCTGATGACGGGACCGGTCTGGCACAACAGATCCGTGCTCGAACTCGTCAACGTTCCGTACGCACGCGCCTCGAGGCGCAGACCGACGCGCGAATTCGGGCTGACCAGTACGCCAACGCCAATCGAGCCCGACAAGAATGTGTCGCTATTGGAGCCTGTGGAACGGGCGCTTGCATGCGTGCCGCCAATCGTCGCTACCAAATACGGCCGGGCCTTTTCGCCCTCGAATTGAAAGGTGCCCCCAAGCTGCAGGACCTGCAGGTCAATATCGACAAGCGGGTCGTTGACGGTTGCGGAGCTGAATTCCGCTTCGGTTTGTTGCTTCGAGTACAGTATTTCCCAGGTTGTATCCGGCGAATGCCGCCAGTTGACGATCAGACCGAAACTCGACGAATCCTGGAGTTCATAGGAATCCGAAGATTCTTCGACGCTGAAAGTACCGCCGAATCTACAAGCCCCAAAAGGCGTCAGCTCAAAACCCAATGCATTGTCTTGCGCATGGATCGTGAACGGTGCGAGCAGCACTAATAATAAAGTCGCAACGCGACCCCTTTCCATCGAGGGGAGATAATCCATCGACAAATCACTTTTCCACGGCAACGAATTCCGCAAGCAATGTTCGATTGTCGTCGAGCAACTGCAGCCGGTCGCCGCCCATTTCGAACTGCTTCGCATCCTGCAAGGCAGCAATGAATGCGGTCTCGCGCTGCATGACCTTTTCAGCGCAAGCCATCCGGGTTGCACGGAGCGAGCCGACTGTTACGCCTGACTCCGATTTTTCGAGAGAGCCAGAGAACGAATTGCAACCACCGTTCCCCTGTATGCTGCCATCAACCGCAAATTGAACAAACATGCCACCGTCATCGGGCATCGACTCGGCGCCCACGACTATGGGCCGCCAATTCTTGCCGGCCATGCCTGCGCCGCCGCCCGGCATGTTCTGCTGCGCCATTTGCCGTCCTTGCAGCGTGACGAACGCGATACCCGCGAGAAAGAGTAGAAAAAATCCGAACCCGACAACGGCTTTCATAACGTTACCTCATGGTGAGACTGTTCGACGTACGGTTTCGGTCAACGCGCCATCCTGGGCAGCCAACCGATAGCCTATGTGCATATGCAGTTTTTCGATACTGATCAATCGCGTCAGATCGATCGGGGTCGCTACCAGTACCAGGTCGCAGTCGACGGCATTGACCGTCGCTTCCAGATCACGAATCTGCGCCTCGCCGTAGCCCATGGCTGGCAGTAGCGCCCCGACGTCAGGATACTGATCGAAGGTGTCGGCAATTTCCCCCACTACCCACGGCCTCGGATCGACGATTTCCGCTGCCCCGTGGAGCCTGGCCGCCACCACGCCGGCGCCGAACGGCATGCCTCCGTGCGTTGTCGTCGGCCCGTCTTCGATGACCAGCACGCGCTTGCCCGCAATCAGTTCAGGCTGCGGCACGTCCAACGTCGATTCGCGACGCAGGATCGTTGCATCAGGATTCACGGTTTTCGCGTTGGCCTCGATCGATTCGATATTCTTTTTGTCCGCATGGGCGACCTTGTTGATCAGGATCAGGTCGGCGCGCGCGAAATTCTCGGT
>Ga0224507_10001278_pt1 | contig 10113 bp, 8 predicted proteins | sample SF_Jan12_sed_USG_3_FD_170159 | JGI IMG/M metagenome (GOLD analysis project Ga0224507, IMG submission 170159) | Sediment microbial communities from San Francisco Bay, California, United States - SF_Jan12_sed_USGS_13 | ecosystem: Environmental > Aquatic > Marine > Sediment | place: USA: California...
CTCCTGACAAACTCTACTTGGTCCATCAGTTCTCCTTTCATTGCTGTTTTGATAAACCCTGCAGCCCGAGAACAGCAACCCGCGAAAGCCATGAGGCACCGGGTTCAAAAACATCTTCATTAAAATTAAACCGGCTGGAATGAGCCAGCCCGAACTGACCGTTTTCAATGCGGGCCCCAAATCGAACTAGGCATCCTGGTACCTTATTGAGGTAAAAGGCAAAGTCTTCCCCGCCCATGCTTGGCCGCATCTGTGAAATCACTCCGTCCTCCCCGATGACTTCCGCAGCTGCTCTCCGTGCCACAGCTGTTGCTTCCTCATCGTTTATGACGGCCGGCAGCCCGTCAAGAAGTTGCAGATCAATGCTTGCCCCGCTCATGGAAGCGGCTCCCTGAATGATACGGCTCAGACCGTTTAATATGCGTTTGCGCGTATCCGGATGGGTACTGCGGACTGTTCCGTCAATCACGGCATGTTCGGCTATAACATTATGCACCGTTCCGGCTTCAACCCTCCCGACGGTAACAACTGCCGGAAAAACAGGATTAATTTCCCGGGAAACCAGAGTCTGCATACTCATTATCAGGTTGCTGGCGACAACCACGCTGTCAACAGCCTCGTGCGGCCAGGCGGCATGCCCTCCCCGGCCATGGATATATATAGTGAAAGGGTCCGTATAAGAACAGATCAGACCGGGATCGACAGTAAACTGGCCCACCGGATAATGTATATCGATATGGCCGGCAAAAATCATCTGCACTTCCTCCAGCGCCCCGGCCCGGATCATTTTTTCAGCACCGTTACCCGACTCCTCTGCCGGCTGAAAAAAAAGCTTCACCCGGCCGGGAAGTTCCTCATGTTTGAGGAGTGCGGCCGCGCCGAGCAGCATGGCCATATGTCCGTCATGCCCGCAGGCATGCATTACGCCCTCATGCTCTGAGGCGTAGGGCAACCCTGATTCCTCGTTCAGGGGGATTCCATCCATGTCGGAACGCAAGGCAACGCACGGCCGGCTGCCCTTCGAGGCGTTCGGAATGCCGAGTTCCGCTATAATTCCCGTTCCTGCAATTCCTGCCTGATAAGGTATTCCAAGATAAGCAAGCTGTTTTTCAATAAAGGCGGCTGTCCGTTTTTCCTGATACGCCAGTTCCGGGAGGCGGTGCAGCGTTCGGCGGATATCACGCATCCACTCAATCATTTTGCTGTCCGGTTTATTGATCATTGGATTTCCCCGTTTTCAGGATATCTTGATGCCGCCGATCAAATCATCTTCGCCTTTGGCCGGTTTTTCTTGTTTCTTTTTATCAGGACGCCCGACAAGTTCACGATCCTGAACCTGCATATATTCCTGGTTCGTCGTTGTTTCCTGTCCTTTCATTTCTCCTGTTGACGGAGCATTAAATGATTCCGCCCTCACCTGCTTTACAACCGGCCTTATTTCTTTTTTCAGAAAAGCCAGAAGACCTTCCTGAACAGGAGTTACATTGACAAGCTCCCACCCGACTTTTCCCTGGTCATTGAGAGTATTCTCAATTTCTTCGTCGTCGATATACTTGTCGCTTAGAAGTCCGTCCTTCTGAAATTCAAAAAGCATGGTCTGATACTGCCAGTACACAATCAATCTCCTTCCTGCTGTTTTTCAACAAGCACATCGTCCCTGAATTCGCCTTCAACAAAATAGCCGTCTTTATACGTCAGCTTGCCGGTACCATTCCTCCTGCCGGCCTTAAACCCGCCTTCGTACTCGGAACCATCCGGGGAAATAAGGGTTCCAAATCCGTCGGGAAGATCGTCCTTAAATGATCCCACATACTTTTTACCATCCTGATATTTCAGTTTACCCAGGCCGTCAAAAAGACCTTTTCTGAATTCCCCATCGTAAACACTGCCATCCGGAAAAACATAGACTCCCGCGCCGTCAAACAGACCCTTTTTGAATTCCCCTTTATATTTTGCCCCGTCCGGGTAACTGTACTCTCCGGTGCCGTTGCGCAGGTTATTTTTAAACAATCCGGTATACCGTCGGCCGTCCGAAAAGGTCTGGACCCCTTCGCCATCCATGACTCCATCTTTCATCTCGCCTTTATAAATGCTCTCATCGGGAAGGGTAAAGGATGTGATGCCGGTAAATTTCTCCTTTTCCATTCCATCCTTCAAAAGGAAACCGTCCTCGTACACAAGGCCTTTTTCAGTCACCACGTTGCTGTCCGAAGAGGAAGGGGTGGCTTCCTGTCTTTCTCTTCCTGCCGAATCATCTGGGCCGGAGGCTATTTTTTCCTCAATTATGAGAGCTGGCTCTTCGCCGGCAGTCTGCCCGGACACTTCGGCCATGGTTTCGGGTATGACCGGTTCTCCCTTGACAAATCGACCGACAAAGGCTTCGGACTGCGGCGAAATAAGCTTTCCCTGTCCATGAGGCATGCCGTCATAAAAATCCCCTTCGTACTTTCGACCGTCCGCATACACAAAAATTCCCTGGCCATTTTGCTTGCCGGCCAGCCATTCACCCTCGTAACGGCTTGTATCCGCAAATTCCATAATCCCGTGACCTTCAGGCTGACCGTTTTTGAAATTTCCGGAATATTTCCGTCCGTCGGGCCAAGTCATGACTCCACGACCGGTTAACTCACCTTGAATAAAGCTGCCGCTGTATTCAATGCCGTCCGGATACCTGATCTTTCCCTGACCGTCGTAAAAATTTTCGTGAAAATCTCCCTCGTAGACGGTGCCGTCAGGCAGTTCAAGGACACCTTTTCCCTGCCTGGTTTCTCCGAAATACATACCCGAGTATCTGGTCCCGTCGGCATAGATCCTCACGCCCTTGCCGCCCGGCTTGCCATCATGGAACATTCCTTCGTAACTCGTACCGTCCGCATACAAAAGCTTTCCCTGGCCCTCGATGATATTATTGCGGAACTCACCCTCATACTTCCTGCCGTCAGGAGAGGACAAGGACCCTTTCCCGTCAAACCTGCCGAGGCTGAACTCGCCCGTGTACTCTAAACCATCGGCCCGGGTCAAAGTCCCCAGTCCGTCTACTATCCCGTCGCGGAATGTTCCGGTATAGATTCTGCCATCGGGGCTTGTCAGGGTTCCGGTACCATGGAACCGGCCTTTAACAAACTGACCGGTGTATTGTATGCCGGCAGGATAAACAAGTGTCCCTTCGCCCCAGAGGTATCCCTCTTTGAATTCTCCTGTATATACCCGTCCGTCCGCACTTTCAAGACGTCCGGTTCCATTGCGGCAGTCGCCCTCTACGCACCCGGCATGAAGGGTGAAAGGAAAAAGGATAAAAATTGTCAGCCAGATAAACACTTTTTTCATAACACAATCCATAGTTATTGCTCACCGTAGACAGTTCGAACTTCCTGGGCGATGATTTTCAGTCCATTGCGGACAAGATCATCGTCCTGCGAATATGTTATACGAATACATTCCCGGATATGACTCCATTCCATGTCATCCAGGCCCGGAAAAAAATAATGACCGGAAACAACCAGCACATTCCGTTTCTTTAACCGTTCATACAATGCATGACTGGTAATCGGCAGATCTTTGAACCAGAGCCATAAAAACATTGCTCCTTCAGGCACATGCACAAGATAATCCATGCCCTGAAAATACTCATGTACCAGCTCAAGAGCCATTTCCATTTTTGATTTGTAAAACGGATGAATGACTTCCCTGCTTAAACGCAGTATCTCTCCGCTCCTGGTTATGTCCGTCGCAAGCATTGCACCGAAACTGCCGGTGGCCAGGTTCATAACCGCATTCATTCTTGAGAGGATTCGAATCGTTTCCGGCCTGGCCACTACTATCCCGGTCCGGGCAGCCGGAAGGCCGAACTTGGAAAGGCTCATACAGACGATGACGTCTTTATTCCAGAACGGTGTCGCTTCCGTATAGATTATGCCCGGAAAAGGAACACCATACGCGTTATCAATGATCAGCGGAATACCGTTTTCCGAGGCAAGCCGCATCAACCCTTCGACTTCTTTGTCGGTCAGAACATTGCCGGTGGGATTTGTCGGACGGGACACACAGAGAGCGCCGATATCCCTTGTTATTTCGATATGATCAAAATCTATCCTGTATTTAAAAAAATTACCGTCCATGGTCTCTATGAGCGGCCGGACAGAAACAAAGAAATCTTCTGTTAAGCCAAGGTCAGCATACCCTATATATTCGGGTGCGAGAGGCAGCAGAATTTTTTTGTTCACTCCGTCCCCCGTGCTGCCGGCAAACATATTAAACAGCATGAAAAAAGAATTCTGGCTGCCGTTTGTCAGACAAATATTTTCCAATCCGACAGGCCAACCGTATTCACGCTGGAAAAGTTCGGCAAGGGCATCGAGAAATAAAAGTTCTCCCTGCGGCGGATCATAGATGCCGATCAGCTGCTGAAACAAAGGGGGATTGTCAATAATTTCCTGCAGTCTGCGGCGAAAGACCTCCTGGACCAATGGAATGTGTCCCGGATTTCCTCCGCCAAGCATCATCATTCCTCCCTTTGAAAGAGCGTTGCCCAGGTCATCCATCAATGTCAGAATCCCGGCCTCGGAAGAAAACTTTTCACCAAACGACGACAAGCTCATTGACTGTTCATCCAATTATTCAACCTAACCGCAACGGCTGGATATGTTTTTAATTTCACGACTGATTATTATCACCAGCATAATCTTTTTACACAACTTATTCCAGAAACCTTTACGGTCTTTTTTACTTCCCCGCCCGGTTTACCCGCAGACCCGGTTCTCAAAGTTCAAACCCAAGCCTTCTCTTGAAAAACTGTCAAAAAAATGGCATGTTTAAAGACTTGGTAAAACAAACCCTGGGGGGGTCTGTAAGGGTATTATCATCGTGTGGCATGAAATGTACATCTACTTTTTCTTGAATGTATTCATACTATTATGCCCTAATCTACACCTTAATCAAGAATTACATTTTATTTTCTTTCTCACAAGGAGATTACAATGAGTATTCGTGTTCGATTCATGATACTTATGGCCATACTCAGCCTCACGGCTTCGCTGTCACTTGCTGTTGTCAGCTACCGTTTTAACGTAAAAAGCGCGCTAAATGAGGCGAAGATAAAAGGAAATCTCGTTTTCAATTACATGAAATCTTCCCGGGACTATTTCAAAACATACCAGCTTCCGGCCGTTTACGAAGCTGCAGGCCGCGATGAATTCATTCCAGAGCTCATGTCCTCTTTTGCGGTAGCCAGGGGTGTTTTCGAATCTTTCTCAAAAACAACACCGGATTATTTCTTTAAACAGGCGACCAAAAATCCTCTGGTGCCCAGCAACAAGGCTAATAACCAGGAGCTTGATATTATTAAACAATTTCAGGACCAGCCGCAACTGACCAACAGTGAAGGCCGGATACAGAAAAACGGCCACGCCTATTATTACTTTGCTCAGCCTATCCGTGTAAATGAGGAAGGATGTCTTGAGTGCCACGGTGATCCTCAGAATGCTCCCGATGAACTGCTTGACATTTACGGTGAAAAAAGCGGGTTTAACTGGGAGCTGGGAGAAACGGTCTCTGCCTTGATCGTCTACATCCCTATACAGAAAGCCCTGGATCAGGCAAAAAAACTGTCTGGGTTTTTATTTCTGATAGGGGCTGGCGGCATTGTTCTGCTGATGCTTATCATCTGGTTTTTCTTCAGCCGCTATGTGGTCAAGCCATTGATAATTCTTGAACAGCGTGCAACTGAAATCAGCCTCGGCAAGAATCTTACTGAAAGTATTGAGATGCAGGGCAAAGATGAAATCGGTTCTCTCGGCAGGTCCATTGACAGACTGAGGATCAGTGTTAATAAATTACTAGAGAGGTACAAGTAAATTCAGCATACATCTTGAGATGATTAACTAACAAGTAATTTCATGCAGATTGAGGATCCGTCTGCGCTGGTGTGTATAATGCATTATAACCGGGTAAAAATAATACGACGACTGATATGGCTGACAGGCCTCCTGGCTTTGCTGCTGGTATCCTTAACGGCAGGAGCTGCAGATTATAAATTTATTGATCCCGAGAATTTCAAAATACGGCTTGATACCAACGAACCGACAATCCTCGTTGATATCCAGAAAAAAAACGCCTACAGGGAGCATCATTTTTACGGTTCCATCAGAACCTTTGCCTATCCCGCCAAAACTGAGCTTGACACCCAAAGTCTTGTCCAGGCTGTAAGGATCTATGAACAAACCCAAAATGATGTTGTTATTATAGGGCCCCGCGGCGGAAGAGCCTGTAAAAGAACATACGATTTTCTGGTTACCCGGGGTATCCCGGGCGAAAAAATCTATATTCTGACAGGCGGTATCAATCACTGGCCGTATAAGGAAATGCTTTTGGATATCAAGGGAGGGTGCGACTGATAGATTTGCCATCCCCCTGTGCCGTTCTTTTATGGTGAGCCTCTAATGATACCCCTGTCCAAGCAGGCTCATTGTTTTTAACCTCCATATTCCTACCGGTTCTTCTCATATAGCAGCAAAAAAACCGGCAAGATTCAACTCGCACGGAATTCGATTAACGTCATGCAAAAGGAAAATTACACAATAACAATGGATTCTTTGCCGATAAAATGTGCCAGAGGGCTGTGTGAAAAGTGGTAATGAAGCGGTTTATCCATACGTACAAATTCATTATTTACGTTGGATATAAATCGCTATGTGAAATGATCCTGGACAAACAGGGTTAGAACAGGTGCTTCAACTGCGACTTAAACTCTGCAATAAGCGTCGGGTCCTCTATTTCTTCCGCAAGTATATTAAGCAGTTCCGGAAGACGGGAAACGGACGGGGGGGCATCCTGTATCCATTTGTAGACATAGTCGGACATGACCATTTTTGCCACTGGGCCGATTGCAGCGGCAAGGGCATTCTCAATTTCCGCAAAATATAATTGTATATCCTCACTATCATTCGGCAAGACTTCCTGTTGCCGGAACGATACTCTCTCCCGCGAAGTGCCCTCCTGCGGCCTGTCAAATGGTTCATCCAACTCGTTAAGCATATCAGCCATCAGCATGGCGGCTGTCGCAGCAACAAGGGAACAATTGGCATGCAGGTCACAAATTGCCAGGAGTATAATCCCTTTTTGTAAGGGTATGCCGATTAACCAATACCTGTCAAACCTGAACTGCGCTGATTTAATATCCAGCTTGTTCATGGAAGCCATCTGCAGCAGGCGGATAAAGTTAATCCCGATATTATCAGTTAAATCCCTGGGCAAATTAACATCAAATTTCCTGCACAGCATTCCCTGATTCTTGTCAAAAATACAGGAACCGATGACGCCAGGAATCTCAGATATTTCATTGAGCAGTTTTTCCATGATTGGTCGCACTTACCTGCTGGTAATAATATTGCCGAGTTTATCCGATATTTCGTTAACAGAGGTAAACTCATCAATCAGTAACCCGATAATCATTCCGGCCCCCGGTACAATCAGGATTGTCTCATCATTTTCCAGAACAAGTTGAATACGGCTGGGCCCCTTGACATCCAGTACTTTTCTCATCTGAATACCGCTTACAATGCAGTAGGCAATGAAATCACCTATCTTCAACTTTCTGGAGGATTGGGTTATCATTTTCCCCTGGCGGTTTAAAAGAAAATAATGTTTTATGCCGGCAATCGAAGAAATGGCTTGAATAAACCTTCTTCTTGCAGGATCATTATGTTCCGGTTCGGCAGAATCGTCTAAAAAACTTTCAGAAGCGCTCTCAGGCTCAGGGCTTTCATTTGATTCCGGATCTTTTTCATCCTTCTGCTTTGCTGAATCAAGGAGAATATGGGCAAGAGGCAGATGAATCCTCCGCATGCGGTCTTCCGAATGGGTGACGGAAAGGGCAGGGTTGTCCCATAAAAGTATTTTATATGCCGCATCCTGCCCCACTTCGTTCCCGAACTGGGCGTCAACCAGAATGCCGTCGTCAAAATAAAAACTTCCCTGACGTCCCCCTGAACTAACGACAAGTGTACAACTTTTACGTTCCTGTTCAAGCATCTGCAGGAACGAAGAGAGCGATACACCCCCAATAAGTCCCGATCCAGGGATTCCCTTTTGCCGCATCATTATTTCTTATATAAAATATTCAAAAAGGTGACAAGATTTCCGGTTATCCGGATGCCACGAAAAACTGAATATAACTTCATCTGCAAAGTAATACGTTAACCGCAACAAGCAATTTTGAAAAGAAAAATTGCCATTGCTCAATCCGTTTCCGGTCAGGAAGCAGAGGCTACACATTGAATGGTATGCACCGGACGGCAGAATATCAGGAATCGGGGATGGTAAATGCTTCCTGAACCTGTTTCATAACTTCTTTTTTGCCGAAAACGGTAACAATATCGCCAACGGCAAAGCGGGTTTCCCCCCTGGGGATAATAATGACTCCTTCCCGCTCCACCGATACGACATTAACATCTTTCGGCAACTTTAAGAGTTGAAGGGTTCTGCCGACACTTTTATCACCGGGCTGCAGGCATAAATCCGCAAAAACATTATCACCCTCCTCCCTGAGCGTGACATCTCTTTCCAGCATTTTTCCCCTTTGCTTACGAACAATTGCGACATCGTATGCCCTGAGGATGTCACTGCGACTGATCAGTCCTACCAGCATCCCTGTTCCGTCCCTGCTGATAACGGGAAGTCGGGCAAGATCACGGGGGGCCATTTTCTGAATGGCCGTCCAGATCGGTTCGTCTGGAAAAACAGTCACCGGTTCCATAACAGCAACTTTCTCGGCAGTCAGTCCCCGCAGCTTGATCACATTCTGGGAAAGAACCCTTTCCATATCCTGAAGGGTGACTATTCCCCAAAGCCTGTCATTTTTATCAAGCACCGGGAAGCCGAGAAAATTCTTCTGCTGAAACATCCGGTAGAGATCAGGAAGTGGTGTGTCCCGATAGACAACTGCCGGATCTTTTTTCATGACCTCACTGACCAGTACTCCCTGCATGATATCCATGTCCCTCCCCTGCTCGAAACGGATCCCCCGGCGGGTCAGTTTCTGGGTATATATCGAATCAGGGTAGAGCCACTGGGCAAAATGCGATGCGGTTACGGCGGCGACCATCAGGGGCAGAATCATTTCATAGTCGTTGCTCATTTCAAAAACGATAAGTATTGCAGTCAGGGGGGCCCGGGCGGCCGCGGCAAAAACAGCTGCCATGCCCACCAGCGCGTATGCTCCCGGAGGACCTGTTATGCTGGGGAAGATGTTGTTGAAAAATATTCCCATCGATCCTCCAAGCACCGCCCCGATAAAAAGTGAAGGAGCAAAGACACCGCCTGAATTTCCTGATCCAAGGGTAAAGGATGTTGCCAGCGGCTTGAAAAAAATCAGAAAAGCCAGCAGCAGAAAAGGTACGTTGCAGTGAAGCGCTTCCTCAATAAAAACAAAACCTGACCCGTAGACGGGTGGAATATTTTCAACAAAGAGCGCCTGTGACTGCTTATCAATCGTGTGACCGGAAAAAACGCCGGAAAGAGACATATAGGCAACGCCGGTCAATCCCAGCAGCAGGGCTCCGACAGCCGGTTTCAGATATTGAGGAACGTTCCAGTTATCAAACCTTTGCTCAAACCAGCCAAGCATGAGGATAAACATGAGAGCGGCCAGTGCAGAGATTAAGCCAAGCAGGAGAAAAAGAAATATGGCCAGCGGAGACAGAAGGCTGAAACTCGGTACGCTGAATGCAGGGTTATCCCCCAGAAACATCTGGCTGACGATGGATGCTGAAACTGCCGCAATAACGACATTGCCGAAGGTCCGCACCTGCAGCTCACTCATCAGCACCTCTATGGCAAATGCCACGCCGGCAATCGGTGCATTAAAGGTTGCCGCAATACCGGCAGCCGCACCGCAGGAAACAAGGTTTTTAATCCTTTCATCCGAAAGCCTCAGCAGCTGTCCCATGGAAGACCCGAGGGCGGACCCAACCTGAACAATAGGCCCTTCCCGGCCAGCCGAACCTCCGGTACCGATACAGAGTGCTGAAGCCAGAATTTTGGCGATCGCGACCCGAGGTCTTATCCGGCCGCCATTCATAACCAGGGCCTGCATGACCTCCGGAACGCCATGCCCCC
>Ga0224507_10001280_pt1 | contig 10105 bp, 8 predicted proteins | sample SF_Jan12_sed_USG_3_FD_170159 | JGI IMG/M metagenome (GOLD analysis project Ga0224507, IMG submission 170159) | Sediment microbial communities from San Francisco Bay, California, United States - SF_Jan12_sed_USGS_13 | ecosystem: Environmental > Aquatic > Marine > Sediment | place: USA: California...
GTTTCCAGCGGCCTTGTCACCGTCGAAATCGATGTTGTCGTAGTAGCCGCCCATAAAGGGCTCGAGCTTGTAATACCACTCGCGAGACAATGCGATGCCCGATTCGTCGTCTGCCGGGTCCATCCAGCCGCCGCCGACGCCCACCATTGTCTCGGCGTTTCGATGCGGGAACGCCGTGTCCAGTTCACCAACGCGCTTTGCGGCGCCGCCCAGAGTGTGTGTAAACATCGCGAGGCGTGGATCGTTTGTAAACGACTCGATCATCATGTCGACCAGGCCCTGCGTGAATTCACTGACCATGCCATTCTTGATGTAGGAACGAACACCGTGACCGAATGCGACGTCTTCCTGCGTTTGCATGATCATGTAATCCTGCATCGCGACAGTATCGTCGATCGGCTTACCTATTTTTCTGAGTGGCTCGAGTTCTTTTTCGCCCGCCGCCGGATCGCCGTTGTAAACGACCTCCATCAGGATGACGCCGGCGCCATCTGCGCCGGTCGCCATCGCGGGGCCGACATACATTTCGTCGGACAGGCCCAGGTACCACTCACCGTAGAACTCGAGTACATCGCGTGCCTGGGCGACCGGCCAGACAATATTGCCGGAAAAGAGCTTGCGTTCGAATGGATGCAGCGCGAATTCGAATTCCGTAACCACCCCAAAGTTGCCGCCGCCGCCGCGCAGCGCCCAAAACAAATCAGGCTCCTGCTCTTCGCTGACGCGTCGTACCACGCCGTCGGCAGTAATGATTTCAGCAGAGCGCAGATTGTCAATCGCCAGGCCGTACTTGCGATTGAGCCGACCCATTCCACCGCCCAGCGTAAAACCACCAACGCCGGTATGCGAAACGACACCAGCCGTGGTAATCAGTCCGTATTCGAGCGCGGCCGAGTCAAGCGCGTTCAACAACGCGCCGCCGCGCGCATGCGCGCGCTGTGCTTCCGGGTCGGCAGCCACTGTATTCATCAGCGAAAGGTCGATCATCAAGCCGTCGTCACAGACAGATTTACCCGGCCAGCTATGCCCACCGCCGCGGACCGCTGTTAACAGCCCGCGCTCACGAGCGAAAGTGACGGCGTTGCCAACATCCTCAGTGTTCATGCAGCGCGCGATCAGCGCCGGCCGGCGATCGTGCATGCCGTTCCAGATTTTGCGCGCATTGTCGTATTCGGCGTGGTTTGACAACAATACCGGCCCCGTCAGGCTTTCGCCGAGTTCCCTGATGGCAGCTCTTTCAAGTTCGAGTTCGGCGCCTTCGAGAGAAATGCCGCGCACGCTGGTAACGGCGTCGGTTGCAACCGGCGCTTTGCGCTCGCAGCCCGGCAACAGCGGAATAGCTGCCGCCACACTGGCAGCAAGTGCAGTACGGCAGAACTTGCGTCGATCCATGATAACCCCCAAATTGTTATTGGCTTATTGCAAGCATACTAGTGCATTCAGGGGCGATTGCCAGCAGCAGGAGCCTCTCGGAAAGATGAAGCCCTGGTTCTTGTTCAGGCTCACGAGCTCTTCAATCGCCTTGCGAATCGTCCATTCTGCCTGCCGCTGTTCCGGCACCACACGGGTCCTGGTTTTCGGGTCGGTTCTTGCACATTTTGAGCCGCGGGGCGACGAACCCCTCGAAAGCCCCTTGTCACGAGTTTTCTGGTTTTAGCTCTCGCCCCATCAGTGTCTCGACCGCCTCACGTGGCGATGTGCCGGCATAGAGAATCTGGTAAACCTGTTGGCAGATGGGCATTTCAATGCCGAGGTCATCTGCGACTTCTTTCACCGCTTCAGCCGCCATGACGCCCTCGACAACCTGCTGGATTTCTTCCTTGGCTTCCTCAATCGACATGCCGCTCGCGAGGGCAAGACCCATGCGTCGGTTGCGTGAGAGATTGTCGGTGCAGGTCAGGACGAGGTCGCCCATGCAGGCGAGCCCCATAAATGTTTCCTGTTTGGCGCCCAGCGCGACACCGAGACGGGTCATCTCAACGAGACCGCGATTAATCAGTGCGACGCGGGTATTTGCACCAAAGCCCAGCCCATCTGACATGCCAGCGGCAATGGCGAGCACGTTTTTGACCGCGCCACCGACCTCGACACCAATCATGTCGTCGGAGGTGTATGCGCGGAAGTTCCTGGCAGAAAGCGCAACAGCAAGATCCTCGGCAAAGCCAGCGTCGCTCGCAGCGATGGTCATCGCTGTCGGCAGACCGGCGGCGACCTCCTTGGCGAACGTCGGCCCGGATAACACGGCCATCGGGCGATCGGGGCCCAGCACGTCAGCGGCCACCTGGTGCGGCAGCTTGCCGGTGTGAAGCTCAAAGCCCTTGGTCGCCCAGCAAACGCGTGAGCGTGGGCCGAGCAGGGGCTTAATCGTCGTGAGTGTTTCACGCAAGCCGTGGCTCGGTACGACCACGAGAATATCGCGTGCGTCGTCGATACATTCCTTTATGTCGGGGTATGCGATCAGGTTGGCCGGGAAAGGAATGCCGGGCAGGTAGCGAGCGTTTTCGCCATCAGCCGCCATGATCTCGAGCAGGTCGAGTTCGCGCACCCCCCCCAGGCGCACATCGCATCCGCGGCGCGCCAGTTGCAGCGCCAGCGCGGTTCCCCAGGAGCCGGCGCCGACGACAGCGACCTTTCTTGCGGTCGCGGCGCCTATCAGTGTTTCTCCGCGCTCTCTACCTGAGCCTGCGCGGCCTGCGCCCGCGACTGCATGTACAGCGCATCAAAATTGATTGGTTGCAAGACGAATTCCGGAAAACCGCCTTTCTGAATGATGCTGGCGATAGATTCACGCGCGTACGGGAACAATATGTTCGGGCAGAAGCTGCCGACGATCGCGCCAAACTCCTCTTCCTTATAACCGCCAATGTCGAACAGGCCGGATTGGTGAATCTCAACCAGGAAAAGCGTTTGATCTCCATCTTTGGCGTCGACAGTAATTGTCAGGACGACCTCGTGAAGATTGCCTTCGACCTCGTTGTGACTACTGCGCAGATTCAGGTTGGTCTGCGGTTTCCACTCATTGCTGCGAAATATGGCCGGAGCCTGCGGTGATTCGAATGAGAAGTCCTTGAGATAGATCTTGTTAATGGAAATGTGTTTTTCTGTTTCGTCTTTGATTTCGTCGGCCATGCTGATTCCTAGTCGTAAGTTCGCTGCTTGAATGCCTGTGTGTCGGGATGACTATTTCTTGCGCTTGCTTTTGGTCTTCTTGCCAGTGACAACCGGGAGCCCCGCCTGGTTCCAGGCGTTCATGCCACCTTTCAGGCCGTAGGCACTTTCGAAGCCGGACTTGCGCAACGAAGCAACCACTTTATTGGAACTGATGCCGCTGTCGCACACGGCGATGACCGGCTTGCTCTTGAAACTGTCGACCGAACTTCGTTTGGCTTCGAATTCATCCAGTGGAATGTTCTTCGCGTTGACAATATGTCCGCGAGCGTACGCCTCGGCGTTACGCAGGTCGATTACGGCAGCTTCGTTGTTGATCAGGCGGACCGCGTCGGTCGGATCAACAGCAACCAGCCCACCCGCCTTGCGGCGCAGCTCGGTGAAGATCAGCACCAGAAAACTGATCACGAGAGCGAGCACCAGCAAGGTATGGTTGCCGGCGAATTCGAGGAATTTGTCCATGGTTATTATTTTGGGGCGGGGAGCGTGACGCCCTGGTTGTGGCAAAGGACGCATTATACCAAACTGCCGAATCATGAAGCGGCTCATACTCCTCTTATTCTTCTCTCTGGCTGTGGTCATGCCTGCGGCGGCGCAGCAATCCGAGGGGGAACTCGCCAAAATCAAGGAGCAGGAGCTCGAGGAGGTGCGCGAGCGTATCAGCGAACTCAAACAGAGCATGGATGCCAGCGCGTCGAGCCGGGACCGACTGACCGCGGAACTGCAGGATGCGGAGATCGCGATTTCCGAACAGCGAATTCGACTCAAGGAACTCGAGCGGCAACGAGCATACAGCGCGAAACGCAAGTCCGAGCTCGATGAGCGGCTAAAAACACGCGAAGCCGAGCTTGACGGCGAAACAAGGGAGCTCGCGAATCAGGTGCGCGCCGCGTATATGAGCGGCAAGCAGGAAAGGATCAAGCTGCTTCTCAATCAGCGCGATCCGGCAACGCTGGGGCGGCTCATGGCCTATTACGGGTATTTGAACGCCTATCGCGGCGCCAATATCGAGGCCGTCACGGCGGCGATTCGCGAACTGGCGGAGCTGCGCAGCCAGGTGGCCGCCGAGGAAGCGCGCCTGGCCGATCTTGCCAAAACACGCTATGCGGAGCTGACCGCGCTCAATACCGCGCAGGAAAAGCGGCAGCAATTGCTCAGCGGCCTGCAGGCGAAGATCGCCGATGAGGGCCGTGAGGTTGAGCGCCTGGCAGCGCAGGAGAAAGACCTGTCTCGCCTGATCACGGAGCTGACGAGCATATTGTCCGACTACCCGATCAGCTCCGAGGACCCGTTTAGCGAACACAAAGGGCGGCTGACGTGGCCCGTCGCCGGCCGCTTGCTGCATGACTATGGGCAACCCCGGGTTAGCGACCGCCTGAAATGGAACGGTGTCGTGCTTGCGGCGCCGCGCGGCCAGGAGGTGCGATCCGTCTATCACGGCCGCGTCGTGTTCGCCGACTGGCTGGCGGGCCTCGGCCTGTTGGTCATCGTCAACCATGGCGAAAATTACATGACGCTTTACGGCTACAACGAAACCATCGTCAAGAACACCGGCGACTGGGTGGCGCCCGGCGACGTGATTGCGACAGTCGGTGACAGCGGTGGCCAACCGCAGTCGAGCCTCTATTTCGAGATACGGCGAGGTACGCAAGCGGTGAACCCGCGGCAGTGGGTGACGCGCCGTCCGGGCCGGTAAAAACGTGACCCGCCCGTGTAGGCGCTATCCCACCGCTATGTTATCGTCAGGAGCCCTGCGCGGCGGGCTCCGCTACCAGGGTTGCAGGAGACGTATATGTTGTTGAAAACCAGAGCAATTCTGGTTGTGGTTGTCGGTACCGTGATGGGCCTGAGCCTGTCCTTGGGCGGCGATCTGATGGCCAATCGATCGCAGCCCGGTGCCGAGCAGCGGGCGCTGCAGCAGGCACGGCTGTTCGCCGAAGTCATGCAGCGCGTGCAGCGGGATTACGTGGAGCCGATCGATGACAGCGTATTACTCGAGAATGCCATTCGCGGCATGGTCGGCGATCTCGATCCGCACTCGCAATACCTCGATGCCGGTGAATACCGCGACATCCAGATCAGCACCTCTGGCACTTATTCGGGTGTCGGCGTCGAGGTCAACGAGAAAGACGGCGAGATTCTGGTGGTTACCCCAATGGCAGGATCGCCGGCAGCGCGCTCCGGTCTGCGCAGCGGAGACCAGATCATTGCGGTCGATGGTGTTCGGGTCGACGCAGCCAGGCTGCAAGAAACGATAGGCCGTATGCGCGGCCGCGCTGGAAGCAAGATCAGCATCACGGTATTGCGTGACGACGAAGCGATTATTCATGAAATGCGCCGGGAGGTTATTCGGGTCGCCAGCGTTCATCACGAATTGCTTGCGCCCGCCTACGGATACGTTCGAGTCAATCAGTTCAGCGAGACGACGGCGCGCGAACTGAGTCGCGCGATTGACTCGATGCAGGATGACAGCGATGGTCTGCTGGAGGGCCTGGTGCTCGATCTGCGCAACAACCCGGGCGGGGTTCTCGAAGCGGCAGTCGACGTTTCCGACCTGTTTCTCGATTCGGGGACTATCGTTTCAGCCGAAGGGCGCACGGCCGACTCGCGATTCCGGCGCTCCGCTCACCGCGGTGATGTGCTCGACGGCGCGGAGATGGTGGTACTCGTCAACCAGGGGTCCGCATCGGCGTCGGAGATCGTCGCGGGCGCACTGCAGGATCATGGCCGCGCAGCCATTGTAGGAACGGCAACCTTCGGCAAGGGCCTTGTACAAACGGTAATGCCGTTGTCCAAGGGGCGAGCGATCAAGCTCACGACATCGCGTTATTACACACCGTCGGGTAGCTCGATTCACGAGACCGGCATCACGCCGGATTTGTACGTCGAAGACACACCGGGATTCCCGGACCTGAGTCTGACCGGCACGGTAGACCGGGAGCAAGACGGTCAGCTGCTTGCAGCCGTTGAGCGGCTGCGACGCGAACAGGTAATGCATAGCAACGCGCTATGATCCGCAGCGGGTTTCTGTGTGTGGCGGCGGTGACGCTGCTGGTTGCGCAAAGCGTTGCAGAGCCAAAGCCGCGCATAGCCATCATCATCGACGATCTTGGCTATGAACTGGAGGCCGGCCGGCGCGCCATCGATCTGCCTGGCCCCGTTGCGTTTGCTGTTCTTCCGGGCACGCCGCAGGGGCGGCAACTTGCCAGACTGGCCAATGAACGCGGCAAGGAAGTCCTGATGCACCTGCCGCTGGAGTCGGTCGAGAATCGTGATTTCCTGGAGCCCGGGGCGCTAATGCTCGACATGTCGCGCAGGACATTTGCGGAAACCTTCGCTGGCGCGATCGCCACCGTACCTTTCGCGATCGGCGTCAGCAGTCATCGAGGCAGCCTGTTGACGCGCCATCCGGGCCATATGGGCTGGCTGATGGAGGAGATACTGGCGCGGGAGAATCTGTTTTTTATCGACAGCTACACCACTCACGAAAGTGTCGCGCTGCGGATTGCTGCTGAGTCAGGCGTAACCGCCACCAGGCGGGACGTGTTTCTTGATCATGATCGATCGAGCAAGGCGGTCTCCCGCGAATTCGAGCGCCTGAAGGCGGTGGCGCGGCAGCGCGGAAGCGCCGTTGCGATCGGCCATCCGTTCAGGGAAACGCTGGAAGTGCTCGAACGTGAGCTGCCGAAGTTACATGCCGAAGGATTCGAGCTCGTGGCGATCAGCGAATTGCTGTCGCGACCGTTGAACCGCATCTGATGTATGCGCTCTAATAGTGCTACGACCGCCACCAACGGAAAATGATGAAACAAGGGCTCGCCGTATTCCTGACAAGCTGCATGATCGCAGCGTTCACGCTGTTGCCACCAGGCTTTGCGGATGAGCTTGAGGCGCCGTCGACTGCGCAGAGTGACGAATCGCCGCCTGTCACAGAAACAAAGGACGTCGCGTGCACGATGCAATTCGACCCGGTGTGTGGTGTTGATGGCCAGACTTACAGCAATGATTGCGTAGCGCGCGCGGCGGGAGTGGCCATCGCAAGCGCGGGCGCGTGTCCTGTGAGCGATTCGGCGTGTGGCGAGCAATACGACCCCGTGTGCGGTATAGACGGCAATACCTACATCAATGAGTGTCTTGCTGACCTGGCCAATGTGCAGATCGCAGGGTTGGGCGCGTGTACGCCCAATGGCTGTCCGAGTGTCGAGGAACCGGTTTGCGGTATGAATGGGCGCACATACATCAACCGCTGCGAGGCCGATGTCAAGCGCGTCCCGGTGCAGCGCAAAGGCGTTTGTGACCTCGATAATTGTCCGAAGGTCTTCGCGCCGGTTTGCGGCGATGACAGCGTCACCTATGAAAATGCCTGCCACGCAGATAAGGCCGGCGTCGCGACGTTCACCGAGGGCATTTGCAATGTGCGACCGTGCCCCAGCATCTTCGTCCCGGTCTGCGCGTCGGATGGCCTGACATACAGTAATGCCTGCCAGGCAGAGCGTCGCGGCATGCGCATCGACTACGCTGGCATGTGTGAAGGCCAGGGCAGAAATTGTGCGCGGGTCTACGCGCCGGTTTGCGGACTGGACGGAGTTACTTACGACAACGAATGCCAGCTCGACAACGCGGACGTCCGCAAGGCCTACGCAGGGGCGTGCGCCGGCGACTAGCTCCAGGCAGGCTTGAGCCGACCTTTGTCGTCTGCCTGATAGGGCATCCATGCCAGGCCGATGAGCGGCACGTGGATGTCGGTGCTCTTCGCCCGCACCACGATCTCATCAAGCTCTTCGGTCTGAGCGTCGAAAGCCGTATCCAGCGCTGCGATTTCCTTTTCGAGCTCGCCATTCAGCGCTTCGATATCGGCCCGCACCTTGCGAGCCGTTTCCTCGGCGCGTTTGATGTCGGCGGATTCTTTACGCGCGCCACTGGCGGTTTTAATCGCCGTGCCAATTTTGCTTGCGGAGCTCGTCGACAGACGCTTGCGTCCGAGGACCGCTCCCAGAATAGCGGTGCCAAAAGACACCGCTGTGTCGAGCTTCTTTTTCGTTGCCTGTTGCGACTCGCGCTCTACGGCCTGCTGCGCACGGAGCAGACGATTCTCCAGGGTCGTGGTTTTGGTGGCATAGCGTTTACGAATCTTCGCTATTGCCTGGTCGCGTTTTTCGCTTGCGATGGTTTGCAGACGGGCACGGAATTCGCCTTCGGTTTCGCCGCTGTCCGACGACACGTTGAAGCGCTTGCTGCGATACAGTGAGATCGTTTCGTGCTGCCGCAGCCAGCGCTTAAAGTCCCTGCTCCAGCCCGTGTAGTTCTTGGCAACGGTAGCGCATTGTGGACAGTCCGCGAACGCGGCGCCGTCGAAGCCTTTGTCGTCGAGATCATCAATGCTGATGGCTACGGGCTCGCTGTTGTCCCAATCGACGTCTACGGGTCCGTCCTCGAATTCGACGGTGTAGACGCGGCTGCGCTCGGCCTCGATGTGATAGCGGGCACTGTTGAACAGAATGTCGGCCGTGCCGACCAGTCGCGGGTGATAGACGATGTTGTCGCCGCTACCCGGAACGAAGTACTGATCGATCGCCGGGGGTAAAGACGGCGCGCTGGCGTTACTGCGTTGCTTCGGCTTGCTGGCCTTGCGAATGACAGCGGCACCCTGAGCCTTTATCCTGGACATCAGTGTCTTGATGGCGTCACGGGTCAACGGCCCGGCGAGGTACGAGAGGACCCAGCGGGTGTTAAAGACAACAGCCTCATCTTCGTGCACGTTGTGCAAGAGAAAGCGTCGCTTGCCGAGTCCGGCCAGCGTACGTTCCATCTTCTGTTTGTCGAAGTTGCCGTCGCTGGCACCCTCGAGACCCTCCATTACGCGCGCCTTGTCCCGCTCCGTCTGCAGCCGGCCAATAAACCACGTGCCGGTATTCGACAGGCCCTTGTAATCGAGGTCGACCGGATTCTGCGTTGCGAGCACAAGCCCGAGACCGTAGGCGCGGGCTTGCTTGAGCAGGGTGAGGAACAGCTTTTTGGATGGCGGATTTGCAACCGGCGGCATGTAGCCGAAGATTTCATCCATGTAGAGAATGGCGCGCAGGCTCGATGTGCCCTGCTGTGCGCGCATCCAGCCGATCAGGTCGTTCAACAACATCGAGACGAAGAACATGCGTTGCGCATCATCGAGGTGTGCGATCGACATCACTGAAATCTTCGGCTTGCCCTCGGCGGTGTACAAGAGGCTCCTGGTATCGAGCGGCTCGCCCTGCATCCAGGCCTCGAAGCCGGGCGCGGCAAGCAGATTGTTGAGCCGCATAGCCAGCGCGAATCGGTCCTTTGCCGGGAAGAACGAGTCGAGCGTCATGACGCCAACCTGGCTGATCGGCGGACTTTGAATTTCACCGATCAGGCTGGCGACATCGAGATCACGTCCGTCACGCCAGGCATTGTCCAATAGCCGCGAGATCAGAATGTGTTCGCGGCTCGCGACCGGATCCGCATCGATATCAAGTAAGGTCAGTATCCCCGTCGCCGTCGCCTGCACGCGCTCGCGATACAGGTCGACATCGTCAATAAGTGCCGCATCGGGCGCGACAAAAGACTGCAGTACAGACACCGGCAAGCCGGAATTACTGCCAGGCGTATAGATCGAAAGATCGACGTTCTTGCGAAGTTGCGCAATGCGCGCACCGGTTTGGCCCCACTCACCCAGACCTTTCTTCCACAGCTCCGCTTGGGCGCTGGCGTACTCATCGGGCGTCTGCCCCTTGTCGGTCGCGGCGCGGGGGTTGACCCACGGCCGAAAGTCTTCGGCGCGCAGCTGCGGAAACGTAAGCAGCAGGTTGCCCATATCGCCCTTGGGATCGATCGCAATGACCGGTACATGATCGAGCGCGGCTTCCTCGAGGATGCCGATGCCGAGCCCTGTCTTACCGGAGCCCGTCATGCCGATGAT
>Ga0224507_10001281_pt1 | contig 10103 bp, 11 predicted proteins | sample SF_Jan12_sed_USG_3_FD_170159 | JGI IMG/M metagenome (GOLD analysis project Ga0224507, IMG submission 170159) | Sediment microbial communities from San Francisco Bay, California, United States - SF_Jan12_sed_USGS_13 | ecosystem: Environmental > Aquatic > Marine > Sediment | place: USA...
AAGCTTATATTTTTTGGATAAATTTGGCAGATGCACTAATGGCGTGGCTTTATAAAAAGGCAGTGATGAATGAAAGCTTTTGGCCTTACTTTTTTGGAGTATGGTGTTGGTTAGGTTATCGGCTAATTTATTGTTTGGATTGTTGATGAAATAAGCATCATCAGTTGCTGTTTTTAGGTTCATTGGAATGATTTTAAATCTGTTGCGCGTATTTTATAAATAAAACGCCGCCTCAATATATGTCAGGGCCGCAGCTTATACTTTCTGAACTTCAAGCTTTCTGGGTCCTGCCATAAATAAAAGTACCATCCATACACAGATGCTGAAGTATCCGGTGTGCCAAATGATAAAACCTATGCCACCCCAGTCAGATAAATCTCTCGTTACATTTACAATTGTTAGCGCTTCATAAATAGCCTTATATCCAAATTTAAATGCAGGCACCGGATTTTCCATTTGCAGTTGTGCAATGGCTGCGGGCCAGTATTCAATAGGGAGATGATATCCCAGAGAATAGATGCCATATCCCACACAAAAAATAGTCAGAACAATAGCGAAAGCTTTGGCCAGACGCAGTTGTTTTTTTAAGATTTTGTCCTTGATAGAGGTGACCTTTTGAAGTTGGATAAGTACCAAAGGCGTAATGAGAAGAAAGGCGAGTCCCCAAAGGGTTTCTTCAATGGCAAACAATAAGCGAATTTTTGTTATTAAACCGCTGGTTGCAAAAAATTGTGCGATAAATATGAATATAAAAAACACATATGGCGTTTTCAACTTTATAAAACTCAATAGACCATTGTCTGCCTTGTTTGTGATTCCGGGGATGTCTTTGTTCAGCCTTAGCAATGCATTGGCAATAAGTGCTGCAAATGACAGTTCGGCAATAATTGCAAAACCTCTGATGAGCAGCGAGCTGTTGAGAATCGTATCAAACCATGCAAGTTGGGTGAGGTATCGAGATACAAAAACCGATCGGTAAAGGGCGACCAAACAATATGACAGCCCCAGGATTCTCATGATCTTTAAATATTTTTGGTTCAATATGTCTGTGGTTTTTGCTGACTTTGCAAAAATTACCAGACAAATAATGACATTGATGATGTTGATGATGACCAGGGTTCTCCACCAGGGTGTCGCCCAGGTCCATTCGGTTAGTGACATAGATTGCTTTACTTTTTTTAATAGAAATACTTTCTAATGCCAACGAATATAAAAATCATAATTGTATATCCAAGAAAAAAGGGTAAAATAAAAGCTTTCAAGCCTAAAACAAGCAAGACAGCAATGATGAGTAATTGAAATCCTAAGCCAAAAGTAGAAACACCGGTCATTAACCAATTAGGAATGACTTTGCCTTTATTTGCATTAGGATCTATGGCATAAATAGTTTTATCAAAACTTCCATAAAGCATCTTATACAGGCCAAAAAGCATATCAACGTGTTCTTGTTTTTCACCTTCTAAAGCTATGGGTGTTTTGTCTTCAAACACACGGCTGGTCGTGTCGCCTTCGAACTTGTTTCGTAAGATCACATAATAGTAATTAAACAGGGTGCCTTGTAATTGTAATCCTAAAAAAGCAAGAATGGTTAACCATATTTTAGCATCTGTAATGTGCCAAATAGTGATAAATATCAAGCCATTTAGAATGATATCGGCAACAGAATCGAAATAGCGTCCGGTATACGAAGGCTTTTCCCTTATTCTGGCTAATTCACCATCAGCTGCATCCAGTATTGATTTGAAAATCAAGAAAAAAGCCGCCAGGAAATAATAGCCCTTCAGCATGCAATAGATGGCTAATAAACCAGAGATTATAAAACCAATGGTCACGTGAATAGGTGTGAACGATGTGTCTTTTAAAGATGTGGCAATACGCCTGGCTATTGGTCTTCCATAATCTGAAAGATCAATAAACTGATGCTCTTTAGGGAGTTTAGACATGTTGTAAAATAAAGATCTGAATTGCTGAATATCAGATATTAATTCATAACAAAGATAGGGCTAAATGATTGTTTATGAATTGTTTTTAGCGTTCTTGTCTAATTTTTCTAAAGAATTTGATCATTATCTTTCTGGCAATGGTTATGATGCGCTTTGATGTACATGAACATCCATTTGCGGATAAGGGATATTAAGCCCTTCTTTTGCAAAAGTCTTATATACATTGTTGTTCATATCGAAATAAACACCCCAGTAATCCTTTGAATTAACCCATGCTCTTACGGTAAAATTCACAGAACTGTCAGCCAATTCAGATACAGCAATAAACACCTCAGGGTCTTTTAAGATTCTCTCATCGTTAGCACATAAATTTTTAATGACTTCCTGCGCTTTATCGGTATCATCTCCATAGCCTATACCAATGGTCCAGTCAACTCTTCTTCTCGGTTCCGTTGAGTAATTTATCATTGCTGAGGTAGATAGGCCGCCATTTGGAATAATGATCGTTTTATTATCAGGTGTTTTTAAAATGGTATTGAAAATTTGAATTTCATTTACAGTTCCCGTATAACCTTGAGCATTGATCAAATCGCCAACTTTAAAGGGTTTAAAAGTAAGTAACATGGCTCCTCCGGCAAAATTTTGAAGTGTTCCTGAAAGTGCCATCCCAACCGCCAGACCGGCTGCACCTAAAATAGCAATAAATGAAGTCATTTCAACACCAAGCATACCCAGTACACTGATAACAAGCATGATCTTTAAGAGGGTGCCGGTAATGCCTTTAAGGAAGGGTTTAAGCGATGCATCTGTATTGCTTTTATCAAGCATTTTACTGAAACTTCTTGTTAGGATTCCAATAAGCCATCCTCCAATGATCCAAACCGCGATGGCGCCAATTAATTTGGGTCCAAATTCTATGACAAGCTCTGTTATTTGATTTGAAATTTCTGATATGTTTATTTCTGCTATGTTCATTTTTGATCTGTTTTTTTGTTGTTGGTATGCTATTAAATTTAAACCATACCAATGGTTATGCTACGATTTTCTCGGGGACAAATTTAACTTAATCGGTTTGTTTTTTAAATGACTTTTCAAATTTTATTTCATCTTTGTAAAGTTATCATTATCAACACATTGTGGTTGTATTGAGTTTTTTAACACCATTTCAAGAGCAATAATTATGCAGCTTGTGATACTCTTCATAATTAAAAAAGCTAAAATTTTCATTATTAAGGTCTTGTTGATATTTTTATTTTTTTTTATGTAAATTAACATAGTTTAAGATCAAATAATAATGGAAGAATCGTCTATATTATTGACATTTACCCAAGTTGCAGTTGCATTTGTAGGGTTTGCTGCTATTGTTGCAACATTTCGATTTAATGACGCATATAAAATAAGGAAAAATGAGGCCATAGATTTACAACTGATTGTCAATACAGGATTGATGGGTGCCTTCTTTTCGATACTTCCTTTGGCATTATCAAGTTTCGGAATGGAAGACGCTTCGGTTTGGGCATTAAGCAGTGGGATTATGAGCGTAAATTATTTGGGATTCATGTACTACTTGTCCAGAAACGTTAAGATCTCTAAAATTCGAAGGAAAAAGTCTAAAATGATAGTTCTTTCATATTTTATCATTGGTTTTTTAATATTTGGATTGAATGTGTTAAATGCTTTCAATATGCTGTTTCTGCGTGAATTTGGCCCATTTTTTATTTCATTAATTTATCCCTTAGCCCTGGTTGGTTATATGTTTACGCGCCTGCTGTTTCTTCCAATATGGAAAACACTTAAAAACTCAAAATCGCAAAAACCGAAATAACGACGCTTCAACAAAGCCCCCAATCCATAACAATGTATATTCGTTGATGTCTGTTGTGCTATGACTTTCAATTTTCTATTTAACTTCCGCTAAACGGTGTTCCAAAAATACCTACAGCAAGTTCTGCCCAAATAAGGAAAAGTATTATCAAAAGCGCTATAGAGATAGCGATTCGGTATCTGATGTTCTTTATTTTTCTCATGACAAGATCTAAAATCAGACCGGTACCGAGAAGCAGTATTCCCGCGACAATAAAATCTGAGGGCGTCCAGTTTACTTCATCTGTAAACTGCATGGCTATGAATGGTATGAGCAATATAAATGCCACGCCAGGCAAGATGAATTTAAGTCTTTGGTTCTTTAGAGTTATCATTTTTCTTCTTTGGTTTTGGTAATTTTCCGGCTTCCTCCATGAAAACGATTTATTTTTCAAGTGCCTCAGTTGGCTCACTTTTTACCTTTTGCCAGACGGTTCATTTAATTACAGCCAGGGGTTTGACTCCTGCGCTTTGTTGATTGCCTGGTAGCGATCATTTTAAGGGCCTTTTTTTAATCATACCGCCTTTTGCATCTTTAATACTGTGCATGGTAATAAAAGCATTTTTATCAATTTTGTCTAATTCTGTTTGCAATTTTGATAATTCTAATCTTGTAATCAAGGTATAAATAATATCTGTTTCTTCCAATGAATGCCCTCTTTTACCCGAATAAATGGTGCACCCTCTGCCTAGTTTTTCAATAATTGCCAACCTGATTTCTTTATTTTTTTCTGATATGATGGTTACACCCAGATATTCTTCAATGCCCGACACCACAAAATCGACAGTTTTTGATGCTGCTAAATAGGTTAACATTGCATATAATGAAACTTCAATGGTAAATGCATATGCTGCTACACTAAATATAAGAATGTTAAATATCATGATCACATCACCTATTGTTATTGAGGTTTTTCGACTTACAAAAACGGCCAGAACCTCTGTGCCATCTATTACAGAGCCACCACGGATCGCTAAGCCTATGCCCAATCCTAAAAAGAAACCACCAAAAACTGAGATCAGTAATTTATCATCAGTAATAACAGGAAAGGGTATAAAATGAACTGAAACAGCAAGTAAAATAATTGCAATAATGCTTCTCAAACCAAATTGTTTGCTAATCGTGGAAAAACCCATAATTAAAAAAGGGAGATTCACTACAACGATTAGAATTGATAGTGGTATTTCGGTCAATTCGGCAATTATCAGCGAGATACCCATAGCGCCACCATCGATAAACATGTTGGGTAGCAAAAAGCCTTTTAACCCAAAACTTGCTGATAATATGCCTAATAAAATAAAGAAACTATCACGAATGAGATGCATAAGCTCAACTTTCGTATTTTGAATTTCCTTGTCAAGATCTTCTATAGGAAGTTTTGTCTTTTTGCTTTTATATCCAATGGCTTTAAGGAGAATATTTTGAAAATATGAGTTCATATGGCTTATGTTCTAAATTTTATTTCAATGGCTACTGCGGTCTCGTCTGGCAAAAAGGCACGAAGGACCAAGTAATCACCTAATTTAGCAATATTTTTATAGATTGTTGTGAGCAGTTTTTATTCTTACGAAACGATTTTGAACAACTTTATCTAAATATATTTTAGAATTAACGCATTGGAATGCTAAAGGGTCAGAGAGCTTTGAAAATAATGGAATACCTCCTCCCAACAGATAAGGAATTATGGTAATGGTTATTTCGTCTATTAAATCTTCTTTCAAAAAACTTTGAATCGTTCTTCCTCCGTCAATGTATAATCTATGGTATCCTTTATCATGGATTTTTTTTAGAATTTCTGTTAGGGTTCCTTTGATAAGTTCTGCTTTCCCTTTAAATGCTTTAGGGATGTTAGTCATGCTGTTGCTCAAGACAAAAACAGGCTTTTTGTAAGGCCAATCCATATCAAATCCACATACCGTTTCAAAAGTCGTTCGCCCCATGATCAGCGCATCTATTTGAGAAGTGAAGGCCCCATAACCCATATCAATATTTTTGGGATTTGGTATTGAATGCAGCCAATCTATTTTTCCATCTTTGTCGGCAATATATCCGTCTATACTTGTTGCAATAAATACTTTGTTTTTATTTTCTATCATATATAATGTCTTTAATATCAATAGGTTGATAAGAGTCGTTGCGTTTTTGTATGTCGATTATTCACAGGGTATTTAATTTTTAAAAATTGCCACGACCTGTGATAGAACTTAAAGATAGTCATTAATATTATATGGTTAGCTTTCGTTTTTTTATTGCAATGATTGATCTGTGAGGCCATTAAAATCTCAATAACCACAAGAACAATCTCACCAATGGCATATTTTAGGTATTTGCTAAATTTATTTTCAGTGAGTAGTTGTTGCCTAATTTTCCGAAAGAATTTTATCATATTTTTTAGTTTAAGTCCAACGCGGCAGGCTGGCTCGTTCGTTAAAAATGTCTACCAGACATTTTCTTAACACTCCGCCCTCTAAAGAACTTGATCATACCTTTTGTTTTTTCAGCCCGCGCACCTCCTGGTTCCTCACTATCAAAGGTCTGCCAGACCTTTGCTTTCCGTTCGGACCTCTAAAGAATTTTGTTATCATCACGAGGTGCTTCTTTGCTTAAAAAATTCAATCCATAGCGTTGAGATCAAAGCGATGACCAATGGATAAAAGAATTCCCGGGGTGATAGTTGCGCTACTTTAAAGATGGTATTTAATAAAGGCAAGTAATTTATTAAGCCTAACAGCAAGAGAGAAATTACAATGATCATTGGTATTAATCGGTTCTTTAACAGGATGGTTTTCAAGATGTTTTCAGAGAAAGATCGATTGACAAGGGTGAGGCATATATTTGAAAATATCAAGGTGCTGAAAACATAAGCACGGATAGTTTCTTCACTGCCTCCCGAAGTTTTAGCAAGGTATCCTGCCACAACACAGCCAATAGTGATCATTAAGCCCTGTAAGATGGTGAGCCAGAGTTCGGAGCGTTTTAGCAAATTTTTGTTTGAATTATCAGAAGGTTTCATGAGACTTTTTTCTGGCAAAGGCTCGCTTTCATAAATAATGGAGCAGGTTGGTCCCATGATCAATTCAAAAAATATGACATGTATCGGGGTGAATAGCATGGTAGGAAGCCAGAATAAAAATATGGGCAGGGTTACAAGAAGAATGATCGGGATATGAATGGAGATGATATACCTAAAGGCTTTTTTCAGGTTTTCATTAATTCTTCTTCCAAGGAAAATAGCATCTATTATTTTTGAAAGATCATCATTTGAAAGAATAAGCCCCGCTGCTTCTTTGGCGACCTCTGTGCCTCTTTTTCCCATAGAAATGCCAATATGGGAGGCTTTTAAAGCCGGTGCATCATTGACACCATCTCCAGTCATGGCCACTATTTCACCAAGACTTTTAAGGGCTTCAATAATTTTAAGTTTTTGTATAGGTGATATTCGGGCAAAAACATGGCTTGTAGCCACAGCTTTTTTAAGGGCGATCTCATCCATTTGCTCAAGCTCATCTCCTGTTACAATGCGATTGGTTTTTATACCTGTGCTTCTGGCAACCGCCTTAGCGGTTTCAATATAATCACCTGTGATCATCACCACCCTTACCCCGGTTTCATAAAGTTTTTCAATAACACGCGGTACATGTTCTTCAGGAGGATCATAAAAAGTGATCAAGCCAAGAAATTTGAAATTTAACGCTTCTTGTTTTTCAGGTAACATGGTTTTTTCCCAGCTTCCTTTGGCCACGCCGAGCACCCTGAGACCTTTTTTGGCATATGCCTGTCCTTTTGCCTGAGCTTGAGCAGCTTCGGCAGCATTTAAGTGACATAAGTTGATGATCCCTTCCAGAGAGCCCTTACAGGCAATAATACGCGCCCCTGATTCAGTTCCGAAAATATGTGTCATTACAGGAGGATTTCACGAAAGAGGAAATTCCTTGATCATTTTATAATGAGGTCTTTGATCATGTTTTAGATAAAGCGTGTATTTCTCGTGGATAGATTTTTCCATGGGGTCAAAGGGTGCTTCTTCGCTTGCCCACATGGCATATTCTAAAACTTCAGATGCTTCACCCCCTTTTTCATAATTTATTTCCTGTTTTCTGGAAAAATCATAAATGTGGGTCACCTTCATCAGGTTTTGGGTTAAGGAGCCTGTTTTGTCAATACAAATAACTGTAGCCGAGCCGAGAGTTTCTACTGTTTTCGGACTTCTGGCAATCACCCCGATCTTTAAAAGTCTATAAGCTCCGAGCGCCATAAATGTAGAGAGGGCTACAGGTAATTCTTCGGGTAGTATTGACATGGCCATTGTAAGGCCGTGTAATAGCCCGTGAAGTATACTTCTGCTTTCCCAGGAGTGATAGCCCCAGACAAATAGAAAAGCAATACTTCCAAAAATAACCATGATCTTTACGAAATGAGCCACTTTTTCCTGTAAAGGCGTTTTGGTATGGCCCGCATCTTTCACCAGCTTTCCTATACCTGACAAAGTGGTGTGTTTTCCAACAGCTTTGACCCGTGCACAGCAATATCCTCCAACAACCAAGGTGCCTTGAATAATCTGATCTCCTGTTTGCTTTTCAACAGAAGCAGACTCGCCGGTTATTATGGCCTCATTGACCGAGAAATCATAAGTAGTAATTAATTCCGCATCAGCGGGTATTATAGTGCCTTCTTCACAGATGATGAGGTCTTGGGTAACGATTTCCTGTGAGGGAATTTCAATGGTCTTACCTGATCTTATAACTTTTGCTTTGGATGAGGTGATTTTATTTAGCGCATTGACTGCACGCTGGCTTCTGAAATTCTGAAAAACATCTATGCCAGCCACAAAAATCAGGGCGGCAAGCATGGTAAAAGCCTCTGCGAATTCTCCCAATATAAAATAAACCAAACAGGCAGCTAAAAGAAGGATCAGCATTGGTTCTGATACCGCAGAAAGGATCATCTTTCTCAGCAGGTTTTCTTTTTCAACTCCAATATTGGTGCCATGAAGCGCTCTTTGCTTTTCAACTTCCTCAGCTGATAGCCCACTGATGCTTGCAATATCCGGACCTTTATTTCCTAACATATTTTATAGTATGAGCTTCCATCTGATGGTTCTGCCATAAAACGGCAAATAAAACACCAGACCATATTGATGTTCCTTTAAGTTATAGGCTTTTTAAAACCATTTTTTATTTTTGAAATATAGCAGCATGCCGCCAAATATGATGAAAATAATAAGCCAGACTCCAAAGTATCCCCATTTCCAATTTAATTCAGGCATGTAATTAAAGTTCATACCATAGATCCCAGCAATAAAAGTTAGCGGAATAAATATGGTTGCAACCACCGTAAGGGTTTTCATTACTTGATTCATTCGATGGCCCTGGATAGAAAAAAACAGATTCACATTGCTTTCCAATTTCATCTCAATTTGCTCGCAATCATCAATAAGCGCTAAACAAAGGTCTTTGATGTCATAAAAATATTTAAAATGATTTTCGCTGATTAAACCCAATTTTTCACGTTCAATTTTTGAAATGAATTCCTTCATAGGAACAATGTTTTTTCTTATTTGATGAATTTGCCGCTTATAGGTGTCGATCATCTTTAAAGTGTTGGGAGAAGGATCTGATGAAATGTCTAAAAGTCCTAAGTTTTCTGATTTAACTTCTATTTTATCAATGGTTTTGATATAATTATCTAAGATGGATTCGAACAATAAATACAATAGATAATCTGCTCCTCTTTGCCTGACAATACCAATATCTTCTCTTATTCTTTGTCGAATATGATAAAAATAATCTGCTTTTTTTTCCTGGAACGACACTAAATAATTTTCACCCAGTATAAAGCTTAATTGTTCTAACTGCATCTCACCATCGCTTGGAAGTATTGATTTAATTGAAAAAAACCAGTATTTCTCATACTCTTGAAATTTTGGTCTCTGGTTGATATCAAGAATATCCTGAACAGCAAGCTGATGAATACCAAGTTTGTTACAAATGTTTTGAATTCTTTCAACATCATGAATGCCATGGATGTTCAGCCAATATCGGTTGTCGTCATTCGGAATACCCTCAAGTGATGCTTCTGAATATGATGAATCCTCATAGTAAGTATCGGCATTATACTTAAATAGTTGAAGACTAACATGCTCCTCAAGTTTTACGCCTGTAAAAACCGCTTCAGAAGGATTTAATTTTTTTCTGCTAAGTATTTTGTTTTTCATGGTTAATATCATTTTTATAAACGATGGTCCTGTATGGAAAAGGAATTTCTATGCCCTCTCTGTCAAACCTGTGCTTAACGGA
>Ga0224507_10001286_pt1 | contig 10099 bp, 14 predicted proteins | sample SF_Jan12_sed_USG_3_FD_170159 | JGI IMG/M metagenome (GOLD analysis project Ga0224507, IMG submission 170159) | Sediment microbial communities from San Francisco Bay, California, United States - SF_Jan12_sed_USGS_13 | ecosystem: Environmental > Aquatic > Marine > Sediment | place: USA...
AATCATGAAAAAACAGGCAGAGATTGCCGCCCGGAGATAAAAGCACAGTCGAAAATCATGATTCAGTTGTCAAAGATCAAATTTTGAGCTCTGCCTGTAAAATATTTTGCCGACAGGCTCCTAGCACCTGCTATATCTACTGTAATAACAAAGCATAATAAGATTAATAAAGTAATAATAAGAAAAAATGATGCACTTCACAGAAAAAAATAGTGGATTCCTTGCGATTATATCCATGTTTCTGTTTTGGGTATTCGTTTTTTGTTATACCGGGACAGCGGCAACACAGGCTTTGCATCTTGTGGGACAGAAACCATTAGGTTTTTCTCTCAAGGATCTTAACGGAAAAACAATTGCTCTCTCAGATTATTCCGATAAAACAGTCGTTGTTCTACTTTTCTGGTCAACATGGAGCAGGAAATCGAAAGATGCGCTCATAAGATTCAACGAATATCATCAGAAATATAAAGACAAGGGGATACAGGTAATCGGTATAAACGCGGACAATCTGCATATTACCGATAAAGATATAAATGAGATAAAAACCCTTATCGAGGAATTGGGAATTTCATACCCTATTGTCCGAGATAATGAATTAGAAACATTTCATTCATACGGCATTATTGCCCTGCCCTCAACAATGGTGATCTCAGAAAACAAAATAACCTATGCTCTTCCGAGTTTCCCTTTGGTTGGAACCGAAGAAATGTTTGATTATCTGCTTGTTCTGGCTGGAGAGCCACCTCGCAAAAAGGTCAAGACGAAATACATACCGAAAAACAATGCAATCGCTACAGTGAACCTTGCAATAAAATTAGCAAGGAGGGGAAACAGGTCCCAAATGGCATATCAGTTGTTTAAAAAAGCAATCAAGAAAGATCCCTATTATATGCTGTCGTATATAGAACTTGCGATGCTGTATGAAGCAAATGGCAAAATAAAGGAGGCAGAGTCTATTCTCAGAGAAGCGCTTACTATAGAACCAGAGAACCAGATCGTAATGAGTGAACTAGGATTCCTTCTTGCAAAAAATGATAGGACAAAAGAGGCAATCGATATTCTCAGCACGGTGCTACAATCAGAATCATCCCCCCCTGCTCAATATTATTTTGCCTATGCACTCGGCAAGGATGGACAATTAGAAGAATCTCTTGCATCATTTGACAGGGCAGTGGAACTCAACCCATTCGAATATAAAATCTACGAGTTGCGCGCTGACATTTTCGAATCAAACAATGTGTTGAAAGAGGCATCGGCCGACTATAATAGAGCCTTGCAAATCATCTTAAAGATGCAGAATTAACTTTATATTTTTTGATCAAAGTTATTTCGAAAATCATCCCCCCAAAAGTCAACATATGAAATGAAAAACCCTCTATAAAACAGGGGGCATTGGATAGGTCTTTTCTGCTTGACACTGTCAGACATATCAGCAGACATGTGGATTTTCTTTGTCGGCAAAACTTAACTACTCTCCATTCACTTTTTTCCGTAATGTCCCACTTGGTTTAAACGTAACAACCTTCCTGGCTTCCAGCATAACTGCTTCGCCGGTTTGAGGATTTCTACCTTTCCTGGCGGATTTAGCTTTGACATTAAATTTCCCGAATCCTGAAAGTAAGACATCTTCGCCATTTTCAAGACTACCCTTCAATAGATACAAAATGGTTTCGACAGCTTCACGTGCTTTAGCTTTAGTCATCTTGCGATTGGATGCATACACCTGGTCAATGAGTTCAGCTTTGGTGAGGGTCACTTGGAATGTCTCCTTGTCGATGGTTGGAATTAATTTTTACAACCATTTTGCCAACAAATTACAATCTGCCATTAATTACCACTGGTTTAGGTCAGATAACCTTTTTTCATAGCAACAATCGTATTGTGCCAAAATATTATTTATTTCTTCAGCATTTAATCTCATCGCAAATTCATGTTTTTTTTCGATTGAGAGGCTTTTACGTTGTTTCCATATTGGACAATCTTCTTTTGTACAGGTAATAAAACGACACTCGACAAGAAGCTCAAACACTTGAGCTCTTGGTCTAACTGAAGATTTTTCGTGAATTGAACCCATATAACTAAATCCTCACGGATGTTTGCACTAAATGATACTGCAAACCAGGTTATCCATAAGCCCTAATATGTACTTAATTTAATTATATATTATGATTAGAGAAAAACAATCGACCGTCAGGAGTATTTCTTGGAGTATTTTATTTGTCAGGTTGGAGGGAAACCCAGTCCTTTAGTTGTATTTTTGTCTTAGTTAACAACAAGTTATAATGCGATAAATTGACTGAAGAAATATCAACATATTTGTTACCATTGGATCGGTCTCATCTTAATTCTTAATCTCATTTTCGATTACTCCATTTTTTATATAAATAACATTCACAAGTTTAACTTTAAAAAGGTGTTTTCCCTTACATAAGGAAAAGCGCCTTTGCATTATGTGATATGTGAAAGGAGGGGGGAAATCTAATACCAAATTTATTATTACCAACCCATCATATGGCCGCTACGGCCCCATCCATAACCTTGCATCATACCCGGACCATGTTCATAGGCGGATGGGGTGTCAATCTCGGCGGCTTCCGCTTTTTTATCAAGATCTGTTTTTAGGTCATAGAGTTCTCCGGTGAGCTTTGCCACTTTTGTTTCGTCAGGATTATCCTGGCGCATCAGGGCGTTTAACTCACTTCTCTTAACAACAATTTCTTTACGGGTCGCACGTGTGTCATCTCTGAATTTTTCAAGTGCTGCCTGGTCTTTTTCCGATAAGCCCTGACTATCTGCGTCATAGTTGCCGCAATAACCCGGTCCGTAATTGTTGTTGCCGAAGTATCTGCCGCCATGGGCGGATACCGTCTGAATACCTGCAAAAGTTAATAAACTTAAGAGTGCTGCTGCTGTTACAATTTTTTTAAAATTACCTTTCCGAAAAGGTAACGCCGACTAACATAAATTTGAACATGTAACATGAACTGTGTAGCCTTCTGCTTCCTTTGCTATATCTGCTGTTTCTAGCTTGGCATCAGAGCTTTGTAGTTTGTAGTCGATATTGTGTGTATCTAAAAATACCAGCATTGTCTGCGATTTAATACAGTTATAGGCCCGTAAGAATCGACAAATTCATACCCGGGCTTGATCATATCCAGCACTTTGAAATAAATATCGAACGCAGATAGATCCACCATAGATGCATGCCAGGTTGCGACATCATATGAGTTGTCAAATCTTGCCCGATACACGAAAAAGATCTGTCCGTTACTATCTGTCTGACGACAGTAATAAGAGTTAGCAGGAATATCATAATCAAACCATTGCCCACATATTTTGACATTGGTTACTGGAATTCCATCCCCATCAACGGCAGACAATACAACTCTTGGCATCACTCCAATTATTGCTTGGCCATCTAAAGACTTTTCATACTGGTAATCAACGATATCAACTTCCAAATATACCGGTGCTGCTATTAAGGGTGGTTCACTAATATCTGTAGTCAATGGCGAATAATTATATTTTGGAACAGCACATCCACTAAGTGCTAGAAAAACAAACATCAACAGAACTAGTTTTTTCATGGGAGCCGCATAAAATCTGTTTGATAGTGAATTAAACATCAAACCATTATCAATATCATCTATATACACATATCTGCTTAATACAAAAGCAATTTCTTTTGTCAGGCTTAATTCAATGCTTTAAGCAACTATAAGATCTGATTGACGGTGCAAATATAAAGCAGATATAATTACTCTAAAACAAAAATGCAGGGGTGTCGCTGCCCCTGCATTGTGTTTACCTATTATGATAAAATAAAACTATTTCACTTCAAACAGTTCAATGATGAACTGCAGGTAAGAATCCGGCGGCACCACATCCTCAACAGCCTTTTCAACGTAGCCCAATTCCGGAGGGATACGTAACAATCTCGTTCCCCCGGCCTTCATACCGATTACACCCTCATTCCAGCCTTGCAGGACCTTGTCAGAGCCGATGACAAAAGATACAGGTTCCCTTTCTTTTCGCGAATTATATATTTCCTGACCACAAAACAGGAGAACACATGTAGTTTTGGTAGAAAAGTCAACACAAGTTGTAATTATCCGCTTAACTGAAAGCATACTTTTAGCACTTAACGGTCTCCCTCTCCAACATAAGGGCAGATACGTCCATCAGGTCGACAATTTGTACACCATCAAGCAATTCGCCTTCGGGTATGCCAAATTTCTTTAAGTCAATTTTGCAGACATACAATTGAGCACCCCCCTTAATAATTATTGAAAGAGAATCTTTAGTTGGAGCTATATTTTCCTCAACTAAGATGGTTTCCGCTACACCTTTCTGGACTAATTTCGATCCCTTTGACATGAAGAATAAAGCAACATTGGCTCCTTCTAGAACAAGACAGGATGCTAGCCCCATGGAAATACTTGCCATATGAGGGTCATCAGTGGAATGACTAATTATCATCATGTATTTCTTGGGCATTTTTCACCCCCACAAAAAAAGACAGTATTATTTGCTTCGTGAATTAATGTAAATTTCTTTACATGCCAAGTCAAGAACCATAAGTCCAAGCAAATAGTCCGCACCATATCATTCAGGGGGGTATAACTGGCCTTAGTGCTCGCTTGCGATGACGACGACCTGTTTTATATAAATATATCTTGCCATAATCTTGAGTTTTGTAATACAAAATTTGACTCAATGTATCGTGACAGACGGCTCTTCATACTGCGGCCAGCCGTCGTCATACGGCTCGTAATTCTTTTCGGCAATTAAATCAGGAGGGGGCGCGTTCAGGGAGTGTCTCGTCTTCCCACAACCCAAGATGCTCCAGGATTTTACGGATGACATCAACTTCATTGATAAAACTGACAATTTTCATCTCGTTGCGGTAAATACCTGGAAATTCTTCCGGGCTCCCTTGCTCCTGCGTTGAGATGTGTATTTGTATTCATCTGAATCAAACCTTCTTGTTTTGTTTCAAAGAATAAGTAGTCAAGTCTCATTCTTCCTTCCAAAAAGAATCAGCAACAATGCCTTATTTCTGAGCACCATAAGTTAATCGGTCCAAACAACTCGATTGAGTTTGACATTGTTTCGTTGAACCGTGCGGTAATAGGTAACTGCAGGCTTACCGAAGAGCATTATGTAGCCAATAATATGCGAGTCGGGAATATTTAATTTCCTTTTCATGTCTGGGATAATGGAGGCTACTGCCCATTCCGCCAAGTTACACCATGTTGTTCCAAGCCCAACACTTTGCGCCAGAAGTTCAAAATAACTCAGTGCGATAACCGCGTCTGGTTCGGGAGAAGGAACGTAATCTGGTGAAGAGACAATAAGTATATGAGGTGCATGACGAAAGACAACATCTTGTCCGTTATCCCATGCATTTAAGATGCTGTCGAAAAACTCAGACCCGGGAGGCAAATTACTTGTTACTATTGCCTCTCTAATCCCCTCCATAACGTCATCACGAACCTTCTTCATTGTCTCTTGGTCCTCAATCACGGTAAACAACAATTGATCGTTCATACTAGTTGGACCATTGGCAACTACCTTGAGGAGATGTGAGATAGTGTTAGAATCTACAGGTTCCATTTCATAATGTCGAATTGAGCGACGACCTTTTATCAGGCATTCCATCTGTTTGCCATTTGGCAGGTTGCCCTTTAGCGGCATACTTTCATCAGGGTTAAGACCGAATATACTTATTGCCCCGGGTTCACAAATTGTAAAACAGTGTTGGCAACTGATGCATTCATCTTCTTTACCCTCGATAATGTCAGGGTATTCTGGAGAAAATGCAATAATTCCAACAGGACAGTCTTTGATACAATCTCCGCATTTTGTGCATTTTTCTTGGTCAACAAGAAAATTTAACATGTTTGCCTCCATTTCCAGGATAACCTGGGTTAGGTATTAGTAATCTCCGACCGGCAACCAGTTGCATTAATTTTAGGATGACATGTCTCATGCACTGTCATCCTGCACCAGAATGTGAATGTGATTTGAAGTCGGTGATAGGTATTCCTTTTTCGCCCGCGCAAAAAATTCGGTGCGGTTCTTTGAATCCGCCCCCAACTCGTTGCATAAATTTACCAATAATGAATATCTGGACATCCTGTCAACAAAAACTATGTATTACTCTCCACAATCTTGACTTTTCATTTACCAAAACGAATTAAGATTGCCAGTGGATATGTTGACTTTCGAGACAGTAGCAGTAGCGGTTTTGATACAGAGAAGAAGTGCCTATAGAGGCTGTTAAAGATCATTTATAAAGATAGAGCTATTGAAATTTGGTAAGCTTTTGGACGGCATTCCCTTACAATATCTTTTTGATGAGACATGTCAGCCGTAGAAGCTTAGTAAAATATACCATATTTGTTACAGAATTTTGTCATGAACCTCGCAGTTGATGTTGCCTACACAAAAAAAGCGGCTATAGTTGGGGGTGTTTTGTTCCACGACTGGACAGATGAAAACCCCTTGAAGGATGTGGTGATGTCCTGCGCTATCCCCGATACTTATATGCCGGGACAATTTTACCGCAGAGAATTACCATGTATAGCCGAACTCCTGCGACATGTGCCTGAAACGCTCGACTGCATTCTCATTGACGGATTTGTCTATCTCGGCAGGGCCAGGCAACCAGGCCTTGGCAAACACCTGCGAGAACTGCTGGAACAAAAAGTTGCTGTAATCGGCGTAGCTAAAACACCTTTCAAAGATACGCCGAAGTCCTGCGAATTGCTGCGCGGCAAAAGCCGGAACCCTCTTTATATAACCGCAGATGGAATTAATGAGGATAGGGCAAAATTTTTCATCAAAAGCATGCACGGAAAAGGAAGAATACCCACCCTGCTCAAACATGTTGACCGTTTATGCAAATCATTTGTTTCACAATAAAGAAATCTGGTGCACACAATAGTTTTCCAGCCTCCAACCACTGTTTGAAATACGAAAAAACACAGGAGTTCGCTTCTTTCTTCGGCAGCAAAAATTGTTTATTTATATTCAGTGTACTTATCTGACTTGCCGTGGACCTTTGCAGCTGGATATTTAAGCCTGTTTTTCCGCAGTTTATCATGCGCTGCTGCGAGCGGGTCAATGCCAAGCTTATCGCAAAGATTAGCCAGGTAGATCAAGACATCACCAATCTCTTCCTGCACCTCCGCCAATTTGTCAGGCGGGAGACTACTGCTTTGCTTCTCAGTCAACCACTGGAAGTGCTCGGCCAACTCACTTACTTCAACGACCAGGGCCATAACCAGATTTTTCGGGGAATGGTATTGGTCCCAGTCCCTTTCCCGGCGGAAATGTTTTACCTGCTCAATCAAATCCTTCAAAGTTTTTCCATGCTAACCGAGGAGATAAAACCCGAGTGTGGGTTTAAAGCTTTCTGTGGTATTGAATTCACAACCTACATAGTTTTTGCTAACTGCCCTGACTGTAGCAGTAGTTTCTATGGGTGTGTTATTACTATCATCGAGGGAAAATGAAACCTGCAGTCGATCATCTTTTCGGATCTCATACATTTTCATGGGATTAAAACCTATCCCCCCCAAAGAAATATTGATTAGGATTATATCCCGGCTTTTTCTGTGCTGTGAAAGATTAATGCTTTTGCCCAGGAGCTTTACGTATTTTCTCTGATGTTTCCTGCATTCAAGACAGATGCTGAATATTTTTTCACAGCTGCATTTAATGCGCAGTTCACGCTTCCTTTTTTCCTTGAACGGTGCCACGGATTGCTTTTTTGTTTTACGGCAGAATGGACAGGTTATGATGGCGACATCTCCTTCTTTGACCAGAACTTTTTTCGCTTCCATTGACCACCTCTTTGTTAGGAACGTCAGCTGTAATACATTAAAAAAATTACTGTATCTGTGTCCTGGCTTTTAGCTTGGCATCTATCATCTCCTTATGGCTAAGCCGGAGGAGATGGGTCAGCTTGCGGGCAAAATAATCTTCGTGTTTTTCCAGTTGTCCATCACTGTGGATAATGCGCCAGACTGCCTCAAGCACCGCTATCTTTTCCTCTTTGCTGAATTCATTATTAATATGATTGGTGAATTCAAAAAGATCAACCGCCTGGCTCCGCTCACGATGGGCCAGTTCAAGCAGATCCTCAGCATGTTTCTTGGACAGGTTAAAATCGGAACGCAGTGTGCCAATGATGTGGTCCAGTTCCTCATCGGTGCATTCGTGGTCAGCATGTGCTGCCTCCATGAGAATGACGCTGGCGGCAATCCGGGTTCGTTCTGCCCTGTTCGCAGATGTAGCAGAAGGTTCCTGGACCCGGCTTATTAATGTCTGCTTGATAAAATTTAACATTGGTTCACTTTATTTGCTTATATAATACTTACGAAAAGATTTGGTCGCGGACAATGTGCAATGTGCAGCCAAGCCTTCTGATTCACTGTAGTATGGGGTTCGTATCCTCATCACTACCAGCTGCATACACCAACTGCACCCATCTTTTGCATATCACCGCTTTCAGCTTTTAGAGAAAATGAAATATATCATACAAAATATTCATTTAACAAACCCTTTTTAAATATACTATCAACCAGAAGTACCTGCGGGATCGTTTAACAGAAGCCAGCCTTTGAATTTTTCCGTACTTTTTTCGAGGCTTGCGATAGCTCCGAAGCCGGTGAGCTTCATGTTTGAAATTCTGCTGCTGCTGTTTGCCAGAATAATCGTTTCAGGCCTCTCATCAAGAAACTTGCGGGTCAGGGCTGCTCCGTCACCCTCTTGATCTTCCAGATCTGCATCCATGATGACCAGATTGATGTCTTCGTTATCAAAGAAAGTTACTGCCGCATCATAGGCATAGGCGACAAGAATCTTTACGGAACCGAAAACATAATAATTCTTTATAACCTCAAGAAATTCCCGGGCGTTATTAGGATTGTCCTCTACCAGGAGAATACGGGGATACCGTATCTCCTGCTCTGCTGACAAGTAATTCCCTTGATGTTGAAACACCCGACCGCGGGGGATAACTGTGGCTGAGGAGGTAAAAATGCCCTTGATAAAACCCACTATACCCAGAATAAAAAGCGCCGTGCGTTCGCTTGGTCTTGTATATTTCCTGCTATTATTGTTTGTTATTAGGACTTCCTTGGACATTTCCATCTTGCAAAGTTGGCAGCACCATCCCCTAAGTTCTTCTAGTGTCTGCTCAGGTCATTTTTGAGTCTCATGATGAGATCTTTTTCAATTGCAGAATCCACAAGATTTATTTTCTTGTGATGTTTGCGGTTAAAGACATTCTCCATGGATATCCGCAGTTGCGGTGTTATATTCTTTGTTGTCTTGCGCAATATTTTGTCAAGGCAGGTCCTGACAAAACTTTCCGGGTACAGGACAAAACCATAGCAGATCGCCTTCTCAACCGGGAAGAAATGATAAAATATTTCATACATGGACCCGTGCCCGCGGTTCATCCCTGACCTGGAAATCACATACAGGTCCATATCAGGGTAATACAGCCCCGGAGCCTCCATGAGCATTCTTGAGGCCCGGGCAGAAATGAGTGTTTGAAAATGCAGTACAATGTCTCGGACTGAGAATACGAAGGTATCAGATACCTTTTTGATCTCTGCCTTGACACTATCCAATTCTGCTTGCGATTCTGCTTCCTGGGCCATGGCTGTTGCAAGGGAAAAAGAGTCCTGGGGGTTTATGATATTTGCATTGTCAGTCTAATCATTCCCTGTAAAGGGGTCAAATCTTTATCCTTGACAATTATACAAGCCTTACCCAATTCATGTGTAAAAGGTTATTTCTTTTGGTGTCAAGGATAAAGATTTGACCCCTCAATACAAAGCTTACGGATAGAAAATTTTGCCCTGCGGCTGCCAGGGCTTTGCATAATGATCTGAAGTTGATTGAAAGGTCTCAACCAGGTCACCCAATTTAGCCTTATTAAAATTTTTTATCTTCAGGCCAACCTGCTGACCTTTTACAGCTTCCCTGACCGCATCCTTTTCAATATGCAGGGACTCGATCTTCCCTGTATATATTGGGCCCATGGCACCCAGAATCCTAAATGAGTGCCCCAACATCAGCT
>Ga0224507_10001287_pt1 | contig 10098 bp, 3 predicted proteins | sample SF_Jan12_sed_USG_3_FD_170159 | JGI IMG/M metagenome (GOLD analysis project Ga0224507, IMG submission 170159) | Sediment microbial communities from San Francisco Bay, California, United States - SF_Jan12_sed_USGS_13 | ecosystem: Environmental > Aquatic > Marine > Sediment | place: USA: California...
GCGAGTTCAATTCTTACATCCGGTGAAACTTTCGCGCCGAGCTCATTTACTTTTTGACCATCGACCACAACCAGACCTTGCTCAATATAGCGATCCGCTTCGCGGCGGGAGCACATTCCACGATGCGCCATAATTTTTGATAGTCGTTCGGGTTGCATAAATGAAAACTTATCCACAAAAACAGAATAAATCACGAAAAAGAGATTGTTAACCGCAAATCATACAGATGAACACGGTTAAAAAACGCCCACACCGTATTTTGTGCGGGCCCGGAAAAGGCGAAGGCCTCACTGGTCGAAACCAATGAGGCCTTCATAGATTCGGCAACGTGCTACTCTCCCAAGGTCAACTCCTTAGTACCATCGCCGCTGAGAGGCTTAACTTCCGTGTTCGGAATGGGAACGGGTGGGTCCCTCTCGCCATAGCCACCGAAAAAGTGGTCGTTATCCCATAGGATAACTAAAATTCAATTGTATAGATTAGGTAAACTGCACTGCATACGTGCCGTTAAAAAAGTAAAAGTTAAGCCGCACGGCTAATTAGTACTGGTCAGCTTCACGTGTCACCACGCTTCCACACCCAGCCTATCAACGTCCTAGTCTAGAACGAGCCTTTAGATCTCTTACGAGATAGGGAAGTCTTATCTTAGAGGGGGCTTGGCGCTTAGATGCTTTCAGCGCTTATCCTTTCCGAACATAGCTACCCAGCGATGCACCTGGCGGTACAACTGGAACACCAGAGGTTCGTCAATCCTGGTCCTCTCGTACTAAAGATTGATCTCTTCAAACTTCCTGCGCCCACGGTGGATAAGGACCAAACTGTCTCACGACGTTCTGAACCCAGCTCGCGTACCGCTTTAATGGGCGAACAGCCCAACCCTTGGGACCTTCTCCAGCCCCAGGATGCGATGAGCCGACATCGAGGTGCCAAACGATTGCGTCGATATGGACTCTTGGCAATCATCAGCCTGTTATCCCCGGAGTACCTTTTATCCGATGAGCAACGGCGCTACCACTAGCAACCGCTGGATCACTTAGACCTGCTTTCGCACCTGCTCGACTTGTAGGTCTCGCAGTCAAGCACACTTATACCTATACGCTCTACGCACGATTGCTGACCGTGCTGAGTGTACCTTTGCGCTCCTCCGTTACTTTTTGGGAGGAAACCGCCCCAGTCAAACTGACCCTCTGACACTGTTCCCCGCCCAGATTCATGGGTCGAGGTTAGAATTCTAATTAGCCAAGACTGGTATTTCACCAATGGCTCCACCTGGCCTTACGACCAAGCTTCAAAGCCTCCCAGCTATCCTACACATGGGTAATCAAAACCCAATATCAGATTACAGTAAAGGTTCACGGGGTCTTTCCGTCCTACCGCGGGTATCCGGCATTTTCACCGGAACTACAACTTCACCGAGATTATCGTTGAGACAGTGTGGCCATCGTTACACGATTCGTGCAGGTCGGAACTTACCCGACAAGGAATTTCGCTACCTTAGGACCGTTATAGTTACGGCCGACATTCACCAGGGCTTCGGTTCGAAGCTTGCACCTCTTACCTTAACCTTTTGGCATTGGTCACGTGTCACACCATATACATCCTCTTGCGAGTTCGCATAGTGCTATGTTTTTGATAAACAGTCGCAGCCACTCTTTCATTGCACCTCAAACGGGCTTACTTAGTAAATAATTCACCCACTCGAGGGCCCCTTCTTCCGAAGTTACGGGGCTAATTTGCCGAGTTCCTTAACGATATTTCTCTCGCGCGCCTCGGAATATTCTTCCATCCCACCTGTGTCGGTTTTGGTACGGTCGCTTTACATTCAACGTTTAGAAGCTTTTCTTGGCAGCATGGCATCAACGAATCCACGTCAAAATTAATTTCAGTGTCCCATCGTGTCTCAGGTAAACATGTGCGGATTTTCCTACACAATACCCTACGCACTTAGACTGTCATATCCAACAGACAGCTCGTTTAGCCTCCTGCGTCCCTCCTTCACTCATGTACAGCGGTACGGGAATATTAAACCCGTTTCCCATCGACTACGCTTTTCAGCCTTGCCTTAGGGGCCGACTAACCCTGGGCGGACGAACCTTCCCCAGGAAACCTTAGGATTTCGGCGGAGGGGACTCTCACCCCTCTTGTCGTTACTCATGTCCGCATAATCACTTCTATACGCTCCACGCTGGTTTACACCCACGCTTCAGTGCCTATAGAACGCTCCTCTACTGCTCGTATAAATACGAACCCGCAGCTTCGGCAGATAATTTTAGTCCCGATCATTTTCGGCGCAAGACCACTCGACTAGTCAGCTATTACGCTTTGTTTAAATGGTGGCTGCTTCTAAGCCAACATCCTAGCTGTCTATGCAATCTCACTGCCTTCATCACTTAATTATCATTTAGGGGCCTTAGCTGGCGGTCTGGGCTGTTTCCCTCTCGACTACGGAGCTTATCCCCCGCAGTCTGACTCCCGACGTGACTGTTTTGGCATTCGGAGTTTGATAGGCGTTGGTACCCAGGTATGGGCCCTATTCCAATCAGTGCTCTACCTCCAAAACGAGCATTCGTCGAGGCTATCCCTAAAGGTATTTCGAGGAGAACCAGCTATCACCGAGTTTGGTAAGCCTTTCACTCCAACCCACAGCTCATCCAAGCATTTTTCAACATACAATGGTTTGGGCCTCCACCTCATCTTACTGAGGTTTCACCCGGGCCATGGGTAGCTCACCCGGTTTCGGGTATACCCCATGCGACTCTGACGCGCTATTAACACTCGCTTTCGCTTCGGCTCCGGTGCGGAACACCTTAACCTTGCCACATAGGGTAACTCGCGGACTCATTATGCAAAAGGCATGCAGCCATCCCCGAAGGGACTACTACAGTTTGTAAGCGCACGGTTTCAGGTTCTATTTCACTCCCCTAACAGGGGTTCTTTTCACCTTTCCCTCACGGTACTGGTTCACTATCGGTCATTGATGAGTATTTAGTCTTGGGGGGTGGGCCCCCCGGATTCAGTCAGAGTTTCACGTGTTCCGACCTACTTGGGATCCTACTAGAGCTTGTCAAGATTTCGCATACGGGGCTATCACCCTGTTTCGCCGAACTTTCCAGAACGTTCCGCTATCTATTCAAGTCTCATATCGTAGTCCCGCAACCCCTTCCAACAAGTTAGAAGGTTTAGACTGCTCCGCGTTCGCTCGCCACTACTTACGGAATCACTATTGTTTTCTTTTCCTCCGGTTACTGAGATGTTTCACTTCACCGGGTATCGCTCTGATGCGCTATTTTATTCACACACCAGTGACTGAACATTACTCCAGCCGGGTTTTCCCATTCAGACATCTCCGGATCAAAGGTTGTTTGCACCTCCCCGAAGCTTATCGCAGCTTACCACGTCTTTCATCGCCTATCAATGCCAAGGCATCCACCGTGCGCCCTTAGTAGCTTAACTAAAAGTCTACTATCGTAACGACACATATGCTTTGTTTTGTAATTTCTCAATTACAAGTTGCAGTTACCTAATCTATACAATTTTCAAAGAACACTTCCCCGAAGGGAAAAAATGTTTCGACTGCTTGTAAGCGGCGCCGCTTCTCCACCTCAAAAGTGGTGGGCGGGCCTGGACTCGAACCAGGGACCTCGTCCTTATCAGGGACGCGCTCTAACCAACTGAGCTACACGCCCTTAAGTTGGTGGAGGTAGACGGGTTCGAACCGACGACATCCAGCTTGCAAAGCTGGCGCTCTACCAACTGAGCTATACCCCCGATGCGGTTCGACTGGCTTACTGTTTACAGTCTTGAATGATTCACGATTTTTTTCATTTCGCTATAGAAATGGTGCGATTTGCTCTGTTCATATGTGGTGGTTCGGGTCGCTCCGAACCGGCGACTCAATTTCCGAAGAAACTGAGCCGTTACCCTATCGATTGTCCATCTACGAATAAAAGTAGACCGATTAGCAATCGATTCTCCTTAGAAAGGAGGTGATCCAGCCGCTGGTTCCCCAACGGCTACCTTGTTACGACTTCATCCTAGTCACCGGCCACACCTTCGACGCCTTCCTCCTAATAAAAGGTTAGATCAGCGGCTTCGGGTACAGCAGACTTCCATGATGTGACGGGCGGTGTGTACAAGGCCCGGGAACGTATTCAAGCCGTCGTAGCTGATACGGCTTTACTAGCGATTCCAACTTCATGGAGTCGAATTTCAGACTCCAATCCGAACTGGGGCTGGTTTTGGGGATTTGCTCCACCTCGCGGTATTGCTTCCTTCTGTACCAGCCATTGTAGCACGTGTGCAGCCCAGGGCATAAGGACCATACTGACTTGACGTCATCCCCACCTTCCTCTGGCTTTCACCAGCAGTCTGTCTAGAGTTCCCACCATTACGTGCTGGCAACTAAACATAGGGGTTGCGCTCGTTGCGGGACTTAACCCAACACCTCACGGCACGAGCTGACGACAGCCATGCAGCACCTGTGTAACACCCTCGAAGGCTACGTCCGTTTCTGGTCGTATGCAGTTACATGTCAAGCCCTGGTAAGGTTCTTCGCGTTGCATCGAATTAAGCCACATGCTCCACCGCTTGTGCGGGCCCCCGTCAATTCCTTTGAGTTTTAACCTTGCGGCCGTACTTCCCAGGCGGTGCACTTAACGCGTTAGCTCCGTCACTGAAGGGGGTAAACCTCCAACAACAAGTGCACACCGTTTACGGCTGGGACTACGAGGGTATCTAATCCTCTTCGCTCCCCCAGCTTTCGTCCATGAGCGTCAGTATCAGTCCAGAGAGGCGCCTTCGCCACCGGTGTTCTTCATGATATCTACGCATTTCACCGCTACACCATGAATTCCCCTCTCCCCTCCTGTACTCTAGTCTGGTAGTTTCGAATGCAATTCCACGGTTGAGCCGTGAGCTTTCACATCCGACACACCAGACCGCCTGCGGACCCTTTACGCCCAGTAAATCCGAACAACACTTGCCACCTCTGTATTACCGCGGCTGCTGGCACAGAGTTAGCCGTGACTTTCTTCTGAGGTACTATCAAACACAGTGAGTATTAATCACCATGCACTTACTCCCTCAGGACAGGAGTTTACAACCCGAAGGCCTTCGTCCTCCACGCGGCGTCGCATGTTCATACTTTCGTACATTGACAATGATTCTCGACTGCAGCCTCCCGTAGGAGTCTGGGCAGTGTCTCAGTCCCAGTGTGGCCGGTCACCCTCTCAGGTCGGCTACCCGTAAGCCTTGGTAAGCCATTACCTTACCAACAAGCTGATAGGATATGGGCCTATCTCAGAGTGGCAGGTTCCGAAGAATCCCCACCTTTACATAAGGTCTCATGCGAGACCCGAGCACATCTGGTATTACCCACCCTTTCGGATGGCTATCCCAAGCTCTGAGGCAAATTACCCATATATTACTCACCCGTTCGCCGCTCTCATGCATAACTTCTCTTCCGAAGAATTGAAAAAACGCAATCCCGCTCGACTTGCATGCCTAATCCACGCCGCCAGTGTTCGTTCTGAGCCAGGATCAAACTCTCCGATAATTATATACGGAAACATTTTGAAACATATTACTTAAAACAAATCGCACCATTTCTAAATCGAAATGGTGATCGTGAGTCATTCAGTTTTCAAAGATCAAAAAATCGTTCAACGTCTCGGGCCGTTTTAGGCGGTGCCTTTTCGTTGAGCGGCCAGCGAATGTATGTCATCGACATACGATCGTCAACCGGAATTATTAAATTATTTTTTAGAACAATTTCTAGCTCATTTCCGCCCTTGCCTTATGGCTCGTTTGGTTTTGAACAGGCGGGTCATCCTACGCACCTTCGTTTGTTTTGCAACCCGCTTTTTAAAATTATTTTAAGAACAGTTTTGTTTAAAATTCATCAGTATTTCAACCGATTTTATTTCGAACAAGGCGGGTGATAGTACGCACAAAATAAAACCACGCAACCCCTTTTAATCATTTTTTAACCCATAAAGCTAAAACCCCAACAAAAGCGAATAAAGCGGCCTGAAATATTATTACATATCCTTCAAAATCCGACTTTGCAACGAAAGCCATTCTCTATTCCCACCGATCTGCGCGGAGTTCCTGACCACTAGCAATAGCGAGGCCGCCGACCGTTAGGTGTGATCGTGTAAAGCGAGCCTGCGAGCGAGCGGTCACACTTAACAGTGGCATAAGCAGAAAGCTTTCTATCAAAATTAGCCCTATAGCATGAAACCACTTTCCACCTATCACGACATCAAAGAGGGGGAGATAGAAAACAAGGTAAAAGCCTAGTGCCGATCTGGCTAACGAGGTTAGGGTCGACACCGCCATAACGGTCTCAATGTGGGTTTGTAGCCTTCTGTTTTTTTTCTAATATGATATTGCTTGCAGGTAATATTGAGCACTATACTAATGATTCAACAGAGTCAGGGTAAAATAGGGTCAATTTCATTTAACATTAGAATGTTTCGATTACACTAATCGATTGCTTACCCTGCGGTGAAGGTAATGGAGAGCAAGGTTGAAATCAACAGATGTAAAAAACCCAGAATATTTTCACAAAGTAGTCGATTGCCAGTTTGCCTGTCCAGCGCATACTCCGGTGCCTGAATATCTTCGGTTGATCGCTGCTGGCCGCTACACAGATGCCTACATGATCAATTGGGAATCGAATGTGTTTCCCGGAATTTTGGGTCGCACATGTGATCGCCCCTGCGAATCCGCCTGCCGACGTGGCCGGATAGAAGATGAGCCTGTCGCAATTTGTCGGCTAAAAAGAGCCTGTGCTGATAATAAAGAGGACATTCAGAATCGACTGCCAGAGATTCCGAAACAAAAGAATGGGCTTAAAGTGGCACTGATCGGAGCCGGGCCGGCATCATTAACCGTCGCCCGTGATCTAATGCCCCTTGGTTATGAGATCGACCTCTATGAAGTCAATGATAACGCTGGCGGCGCGATGCGGAATCAGATTCCCACGTTTCGTCTTCCGGTAGCGGTCCTCGACGAAGAAATTGGATACATCCTTGATATGGGCGTGAACACATTTTTCAATACGCGTGTAGAAAGCATGAAGGAGCTTCTCAAAAAGGGATATGATGCTGTATTCGTCGGGTCGGGTGCGCCGTTAGGAAGAAATTTAAAACTGCCGGGGTATGAAGAAGAGGGCGGAAAAAATATTCGCATCGGAATCGAGTGGTTGGCCGACGTAGCCTTTGGCCACGTTAAAGAATGCCCGGAAAATGTGATCGTGATGGGCGGCGGAAACACGGCCATGGACTGTTGCCGAACCGCACTGCGCCTAGGAGCAAAAAACGTCAAAGTGGTGATCCGATCTGCGATCGATGGCATGGTTGCCTCCCCATGGGAAATTGAAGATGCACAGGCCGAGGGGATTCAGATCATAGAACATCATAGTTCCTCAGAGTATGTCTTGGAAAACGATAAACTTGTGGGCATGAAATTTGATGTAGTTGAACACTCGGTCAATGCTGAAGGAAGGGAAGCGTACTCTCCGACCGGTCAAACAGAGGTGGTCGGCGCGGATCTGGTTCTGTTAGCCATTGGACAGGCCAATGCATTTCCATGGATCGAAAAGGATATCGGTATTGAATTTAATGAAGCAGGCCTAGCCATCGTCGATCCTGCAACGCATCAGTCATCCCTCCCGAACGTATTTTTCGGAGGTGACTCCGCCTTCGGCCCTCGCAATATTATCACGGCGGTGGCACATGGTCATCAGGCCGCTCTTTCTATTGATATGATGTTTAATAAACAGAATTTGCATGAACGCCCCAATCCTGGCACCACCCTAATCAGCCAGAAAATGGGCATCCATGAGTGGAGCTATGCCAGCATGGTAACCGAAGAGGAGCGCCATGTTGTCCCGCAAATAGATATGCTCAAAGCGATTCGCAGCCATAAAACAGAAGTCGAACTGGGCTTCAGTCGCGAGACCGCTTTTGAAGAGGCGCAACGCTGCCTCAATTGCGATGTCGAAACGATCTTCACCGCGGAGAAATGTATTGAATGCGATGCCTGTATTGATGTGTGCCCAGTCGATTGCTTGACCATAACCGGCAATGCAGAAGAGGATGAGTTGCGAGAAAAACTAAATGTCCCCGCGACGAATCATTCGCAGAGCCTGTTTGTATCGGAACCCCTAAAAACCGGACGTGTTATGGTGAAGGATGAAGATGTATGCCTCCACTGCGGGCTCTGTGCAGAACGCTGCCCTACCGCCGCATGGGATATGCAAAAGTTCCTCTACATGGTTACAAAGGCAGGAAAGCAATAAATGAAACGTGAAATCATCACCAACCTATTTGTCGTCAAATTTGCCAATGTAAACGGAACCGGCTCGGCCAGTGCCAATCGGCTTTTCTCAAAAGCAATCTTCCGTATGGGGATCCCTGTCAGCCCTAAAAATATTTTTCCCTCCAATATCCAAGGTCTCCCCACCTGGTACGAAGTCCGCATTAACGAAAACGGTTTTCTCGGACGTCGTGGCGGAATCGATATCATGGTGGGAATGAACCCTCAAAGTATGGACGCTGATATTGCTCAACTCGAACGAGGCGGCTACTTCATCTATGATTCCACGAAATCATTAGGAAAAAACACATTACGGGACGACATTGATTTTATCGGCATCCCATTTATGGAAATTTGCCGGAACGAATATTCCGATGATCGCCAGCGCATGCTCTTCCGAAATGTCATGTATATTGGAGCCCTTGCCGCTCTGATTGAGATGGAGATGGATGTGCTCATTGAGCTGATCACCGAACAGTTTCAAGGCAAAGATAAATTGATCGCTCCGAATGTAAAAGCCCTGAAGCTTGGATTTGATTACGTTCAGAAAAATATCGAATACCCGACGAGCTTCCGCCTGAAACGTCGAAACAATGTCGGTGAAAAAATTCTGATCGATGGAAACTCCGCCTGCGGACTGGGAGCCGTTTATGGCGGGGCCAGTGTTTCTGCCTGGTATCCGATTACGCCTTCCACATCCGTGATTGATGCCTTCTCCCGCTATTGTCGACAATTCCGGATCGATCCCGAAACCAAAAAGAAAAACTATGCGATCATGCAGGCCGAAGACGAGTTGTCCGCGATCGGCATGGTGATTGGCGCCGCATGGAATGGAGCTCGCGCCTTCACCGCAACCAGTGGTCCCGGCATTTCACTGATGAGCGAATTCCTTGGCCTGGCTTACTTTGCCGAAATCCCCGCCGTGCTGATTAACGTTCAACGAGCCGGGCCGTCCACGGGCATGCCGACTCGCACCCAGCAATCCGATATTCTTTCCTGCGCATATGCCTCGCATGGCGACACCAAGCATATTTGTCTCTATCCCTCCACCCCAAAAGAATGCTTTGAGTTTACCGCCGCCGCTCTCGATCTGGCGGATCGATTCCAAACCCCCGTGATGATTCTTTCCGACCTCGACCTCGGAATGAACGATACCATGTCCGATCCATTCGAATGGGATGACGCTCTGACCTATGATCGCGGTAAAGTTTTTACGGCCGAGGATTTGGATAAAACGGAAGAGAAATTCGGACGCTATCTGGATGTAGACGGCGATGGTATCCCCTATCGAACTTATCCGGGAACGCATCCTACCAAAGGCGCCTTCTTTACCCGCGGAACGTCCAAGGATGAGTATGCAACATACTCTGAATCCGGGAGAAAATATGTTGGCAACATGGATCGGTTGCTTCGGAAATGGGAAACGGCAAAAAACAGTGTTCCCGCTCCGGTCATACGGAAAACCAAAAAGCTCTGCACCGTCGGGGTCGTCTATTTCGGCACCAGCGAAGCCTCCACGCTCGAAGCACTGTACCATCTGGAAGACCTCCATGGGATTTCACTGGATAGCATGGGGATTAAGGCTCTACCTTTCTCGAAGGAAGTTTCCGAATTCATCGATGCCTATGACTTTGTTTTTGTCGTGGAGCAAAATCGAGATGCTCAAATGCGATCTCTCCTCATCAGTGAATTCGACTTTAAGCCGGATCGACTCGTATCTGTACTGCACTACAATGGAAGTCCAATCACCGCGCGTTACATCCGCCACGAAATCCG
>Ga0224507_10001288_pt1 | contig 10088 bp, 11 predicted proteins | sample SF_Jan12_sed_USG_3_FD_170159 | JGI IMG/M metagenome (GOLD analysis project Ga0224507, IMG submission 170159) | Sediment microbial communities from San Francisco Bay, California, United States - SF_Jan12_sed_USGS_13 | ecosystem: Environmental > Aquatic > Marine > Sediment | place: USA...
CCCGGAAGGTGTTGTTTATATTCAGTCCACTTTTAATAATACAATTGTGACTATAGCAGACAAAAAGGGTGATGTGATTTCCTGGTCAAGCTCGGGCTGTCTTGGTTTCAAAGGCTCAAGAAAAAGCACCCCGTTTGCTGCCCAGAAGGCGGTTGCCGAGGCTGCAAAAAGAGCTATGGATCATGGTATGCGCAAAGTGGAAGTCAGGGTAAAAGGACCAGGACCTGGTCGTGAGGCGGCTTTGAGGGCATTGCAGGTTGAAGGGTTTGATGTGAGCAAGATTTCTGATGTGACTCCATTGCCCCATAACGGCTGTAAACCACCCAAACGAAGAAGAGTATAAGAACAAGCTGTTCATTTTCTTATATTGGCTTAATTAGAGTTTTAATGGAGGTTTAAATTGGCAAGATATACAGGTGCATCCTGCAGGCAATGCAGACGCGAAAATCTGAAGCTTTTTCTTAAAGGCGACAGGTGCTATTCGGATAAGTGTGCTTTCGAAAGGCGCGCCTTTGCCCCGGGGCAACATGGGCAAAGCCGTTTTCGTAAGGTTTCTGATTATGCCGTGCAGTTGCGCGAAAAACAGAAGGTAAAACGCATCTATGGGATGCTTGAAGGACAGTTTAGAAGATTTTTCAAAATGGCGGAGTCAGGAAAGGGCGTTACCGGTGAAAACCTTTTAATGCTTCTGGAAAGGCGTTTGGACAATACAATGTTCCGTCTTGGTTTTGCAAACTCAAGAGACCAGGCCCGTCAGGTAGTTCGACACAATCATGTACTTGTAAATGGCAAAAAGGTCAATATCCCTTCTTTTTTTGTTTCAGTTGGTGACGTTATCACTATTAAGGAAAAAAGCAAAAAGAACCAAGCCATTAATGAAAGTCTTGATGCGGTAGCCCGGCGTGGAATTCCAAGCTGGTTGGAACTTGAAAGGGATAATTTGCAGGGAAGTGTGAAAAGTATGCCAGAACGGCATGAAATCACAATGCCCATTCAGGAACAGTTGATAGTTGAACTTTATTCTAAATAACATTTGATAAGGGCAATACCTACCATGACAGAAAATCTTATTGAGGAAACACCCTTTTATAAAAATTGGACCGAATTGATTCAGCCCGAGCGGTTGGAGTTGGACAGGGACACCCATACAGAATCGTATGGCAAATTTGTCTGTCAGCCTTTGGAGCGGGGATTTGCTACTACAATCGGTAACTCGTTGCGTAGAATCCTTCTCTCGTCAATACAGGGAGCTGCAATCACTTCTGTGAGAATTGATAAGGCGCTCCATGAGTTTACCGCTATTCCAGGAGTTCTTGAAGATGTGACAGAAATCATCTTGAACTTGAAGGTGGTGCGTCTCAAGCTCAATACTGCAGAGGGACAAACGGTTCGAATTGATAAAAAGGGAAAAGGTCCTGTTACTGCTGCTGATATTATTTCTGACGGATCAGTAGAGATTATGAATCCGGATCAGCATATCTGCACCATCACTGGTAAAGGGAAGTTCACAGTTGAGCTTGAAGTAAAGTGGGGCAAAGGATACAGGCCGGCGGAGATGAACAAGAGTGATGATCAACCAATTGGCGTGATCCCCATCGACTCTATTTTTACTCCTGTCAAGAAAGTGCAGTATATTGTTACCCAGGCACGTGTTGGCCAGGTGACTGACTATGATAAGCTGACCCTCGAAATTTACACGGATGGAAGTATCAAGCCGGAAAATGCTTTGGCATATGCATCTAAAATATTGAAGGAACATATGGCGATTTTCATCAATTTTGATGAAGAAAATGCAGAGCCTGAAATTGAAGAAAGCCCGGAAAGTGAAGAAGTGCCATTAAATGATAATCTTCACCGCACTGTTGAGGATCTTGAACTATCAGTCAGATCGGCTAACTGTTTAAAGAATGCTAATATTACCTATATTGGCGAACTGGTTCAAAGAACCGAGGCCGAGATGCTTAAAACCAAGAATTTTGGCCGGAAATCTTTAAATGAAATCAAGCAACTCCTTGAAGAAATGGAATTGTCTCTTGGCATGAAGATTGATGAATGGGAGCTTCCTGTGCAACAAGCTCCAGCTAATGCGGAAGACGAGAACTTATAAAAGAGGTTTATAGAGATGAGACATAGAAAATCCGGCAGAAGGCTGGGACGTAACAGTTCACACCTCAAGGCCACGATGAGAAATATGGTAACGTGCCTGCTTGATCATGAGAGGATTGTCACCACAACTCCGAAAGCAAAAGAGCTGAGGAAACTGGCGGATAAAATGATAACTTTGGGCAAAAGGGGTGATCTTCATGCCAGAAGGCAGGCTCTTGCTGTAATACAGAGTAAGGAGATTGTGGATAAACTTTTTACAAAACTCAAAGACGAGTACATGGACCGCAACGGTGGTTATACACGTATAATTCAGACCGGTAACAGGAATGGTGATGCAGCGCCAATGGCTATTATCGAACTGGTAAACTATACTGAAGATACTGACGAAGTGACCAATTAAGATAATTTTTTTGTATAAATTGGATTTTAATGACCGGCGTGATAGTACTTCATGCCGGTTTTTTATTTGGAAAGACTGATGCCGGATAAAAATCAAGGGCACAGGGCACAAGGCGCAGGGTAAACGCATGATACTTGACAATAATAATTGTTGACTTTAAAAATCTTTAATCTCACCGAGTGTAATTCCCCGCCCCTTGGGGCGTTCAATGCACTTGGAGATACCCCGCTGCTCTGCGGCAGGGTTATTCATTTAAAATCTTTTCCCCGTACCCCGTAAAATATGACCAAGATGAATGATATAGATAAACAGTTCCCTGAAGGCATGGAACCGTTGGAAAACTCGGCTTTTCAATTCCGCTGCGGCCCGGATGTCAAATGCTACATGTCATGCTGTAGAAAACTGGATTTGATACTATATCCCTATGATATTATCAGGCTGAAAAATAGACTTTCCATATCTTCTGAGGAGTTCATGCGTCGCCATACACGGCTGGGAGCTTCCAGTCATCCTTTTTTCCCTGCTGTAATGCTTATGATGGCTGAAAATGAGGAACATTCCTGTCCATTTCTGAATAACAACGGTTGTACTGTGTATGAAGTCCGACCAACTGCCTGCAGGACCTATCCCCTGGAGCGGGCTGTTGATCGAACCCCAAGCAGGGGAAGGCCAAAAGAATACTATTTTATAACACATCATCCATACTGTTTTGGTCATCAGGAAGCAAAGGAATGGACGGTGAGTACCTGGCTTAAGGATCAAAAGGTCCAACACTATAATGCACTCAATGATCTCTGGGCTGAAATTGACACCCTCTTCGCAGGAAATCCCTGGCAGGGGGAAGGGGCTGGAGGGCCAAGGCAACAGATGGCTTTCATGGTCTGTTATAATATAGATGGATTCCGAACATTTGCAGAGGAGAATAAACTCTTTGACCAGTTTAAGCTGGAAAGTTCCCTTCGGAGGATTCTGGCTGATGATGACGAGGCTTTGTTGAAGTTTGGTTTTGAATGGTTGAAGTATGTTATGGCTGGGCAGGGAAGGCTCATTCGCAAATGATGAAAACAGTATGAAACAATCGAGATTCATTTGCAAAATGACACCACAAATGGTATAAAATTTTGTTTTGTTTTAATTAGGTCAGTTGACCTGTAAATTCTGGAGGCTATTGTAGCTTCTAAATACACACACCCTAACGAAACATGGCCTCTCGGTCCCCTCTAACGGGGCGGGGTAAAGGGTGGAGGAAAAACCAAAAATTGGAGGAATAAGTATGTCAGGAATTACCATAAAGCAAATGCTTGAGGCAGGACTGCATTTCGGTCATCAGACGCGGCGTTGGAACCCAAAAATGAAGCCGTATATCTTCGCGCCGCGAAATGGAATCTATATTATCAACCTTGACAAGACCATAAGTTTGTTCAGAAAAGCCTATCAGAATGTTGTCCAGGAAGCATCAAAAGGCGGTTCTGTTCTTTTTGTAGGGACTAAACGCCAAGCTCAAACTATTATCAAGGAAGAGGCCGTTCGCTCTGGCATGTACTATATCAATCATCGCTGGCTTGGTGGTACTTTGACCAATTTTCAGACCATTAAGAAAAGTGTCGACAGGTTAAAGAGTATTGAGGCAATGCAGGAAGACGGCTCCATCAGTAAATTCCCTAAAAAAGAAATACTGCTGATGGAAAAGGAACGGATGAAGCTCGAGCGGAATATTGGCGGTATCAAGAATATGAGAAGCCTGCCATCTGTTGTTTTTGTAATTGATCCGAATAAAGAACAGATTGCAGTCAAGGAAGCGAATACGCTCCACATTCCAGTTATTGCCCTGGCTGACACCAACTGTAATCCTGATGGTATTTCACTCATTATCCCTGGAAATGATGATGCCATAAGGGCAATCAAGTTAATTGCATCAGCGATTGCAGATGCTGTTTTAGATGGCCGGTCTCAGTTGAAGGAAAAGGATGCTGTTGTCGAAGAGATGGTTGAACAGGCAATGGCGGAGAATCCCGAGGAAGTTGCTGATGAGACAAAAGATGAAGTAAGCCAGCCAGAGGATGCAAAAACTGAAGAGAGCGCGGCAGACAAAGCATAAAGTTCAGGTCTGCAGAGCAAACATTTCACCTTCATATTGATTTGGCTTGCTGTTGCTAAAAAATACGAGCCTTCAGGTCCATATCTCGAAAGTAGTAGAAGAGCATAAACTGTTTACTGCATTGAGATTTGTAGCTGTTACAATAGTAAGTTTTATTTACGTGTCGCCCTCTTAAGCAGTAAAGGCGGCCTCAGGTTGAGAGAAGGTTCAAATATAAAAACAATCAATTTTCAACATTTTAGATAGTGTGTATTTAAAGGAGAAGAGTCGTGAAAATTACAAGTCAAATGGTTAAAGAACTCCGTGATAAGACTAATGCGGGGATGATGGATTGCAAGAAAGCCCTGGGTGAAACCGAGGGTGATATGGAAAAGGCCATTGATTTTCTGCGTCAGAAAGGATTGGCAGTCGCACAAAAAAGATCTGGCCGTTCAACAAGTGAGGGTATGGTTCAGCCCTATATTCATGCCGGAGGTAAACTCGGAGTCATGGTTGAGGTCGACTGTGAAACGGATTTTGTTGCCAAAACAGATGATTTTCAGAATTTTGCTAAAGAGATTGCCATGCATATAGCAGCAATGAATCCTATTGCTGTCAGGCGCGAAGATATCCCTGAAGACCTTGTTGCCAGGGAATCGGAGATATACAAGAAGCAGGCCATGGATTCTGGAAAGCCGGAAAACATTGCCGAAAAAATGGTTACAGGCAAGCTGGATAAGTATTTTGCAGAATTCAGCCTGCTGGAACAAAAATTTGTCAAGAATCCCGATCTGAGTATTCAGGATTTACTGAATGAATTGATTGCCAAGATGGGGGAGAATATCACAATTAAGAGATTTGCCCGCTTTCAGGTAGGAGCTGACGCCTAAAAAGGTGTTCGTTCTTAAAATAGTAACCTGTAACTCTTAAGGGAAAAACATATGGCGAAAAAATACAAAAGAGCACTTTTGAAGCTCAGCGGTGAAGCCTTGATGGGTGATACCGATTTTGGTATCAGCACCGATGTTTTGAACTATGTTGCAGGTGAAGTAAAGCAGGTTGTGGAACTTGGTATGGAGGTGGCCCTGGTTATTGGGGCAGGCAATATTTTCAGAGGGGTTGCAGGCGCTTCCAAGGGGATGGATAGATCTACTGCAGATTACATGGGAATGTTGGCAACGGTTATTAACAGCCTCGCAATGCAGGATGCCATGGAGCGCAATGGTATAGTCTCCAGGGTCATGTCTGCTTTCCCTATGCCCAGTGTCTGTGAACCGTATATTCGTCGTCGCGCTATGCGGCATCTTGAGAAGGGAAGAGTGGTCGTCTGTGCTGCAGGAATAGGCACCCCTTATTTTACTACTGATACGGCAGCGGTCATCCGGGCCCTGGAAATTGAGGCAGATGTTGTTTGTAAGGCAACCCGCGTTGATGGAGTCTATGACATGGACCCCCTCACCAATCCTGATGCTGTAAAATTTGATTCCTTAACATATAATGATGTCCTGCAAAAAGGTCTTAGAGTTATGGACGCAGCTGCTATATCTTTAGCCCGGGATAATAATAAACCGCTTATAGTATTAAATATGAATATCCCCTCCAACATTAAAAAGGCGATGTGCGGCGAACATGTTGGCACAATAGTGCACAAATAAGAAACAGCATGGTTTGGGCACAACAGTGCACAAATAAGAAACAGCATGATTTTTTACATGCCAGAATGGATAAGTACTTAACAGCCGGTTAACAACCGAAGGGAGAGTATGATGAGTAGTGAAGTTATAATGGAAATGGCTGGGAAAATGGAAGATAGCCTGGAGGCTTTTAAGTCGGAGTTGACCAGAATTCGTACAGGCCGCGCTTCATTATCACTTCTTGACGGGATCAAGGTTGAGACCTATGGCTCGTCTATGCCACTCAACCAGGTAGGCTCTCTGACTATACCTGAAAGCAGGCAGATTGTTATTCAGCCCTGGGATCCCCAGGTGATGTCAAGTATTGAGAAGGCGATTTTGAAATCCGGGCTGGGTTTGACTCCTATAAATGATGGCAAGGTAATTCGCATTAATATTCCTCAGCTTACTGAAGAGCGGCGCAAGGAACTGGTAAAGATAGTAAAAAAAGTTGCCGAGGAATACCGTATTGCTATCCGCAATCATCGTCGGGATGCCATAGATATTATTAAAAAACAAAAGAAAGATAAAGAAATTTCAGAAGACGAGCAGTTTAAACTCCAGGATGAGGCCCAGAAAAAAACTGACAGTTCTATTGCAAAGATAGATAAGGTGGGTGCTGCAAAAGAAAATGAAGTAATGGAGGTTTAGCTCCTCATCTGAAGAGTGTAATAACCTGTTATGCATGAAAATTCGGTTCTGGATCCTGAGAGGATTCCCCGGCATGTTGCCATTATTATGGATGGCAACGGCAGATGGGCAAAGCAGCGCAACCTGCCAAGAATTATGGGGCACAAGGAGGGAGTCGAATCTGTCAAAAATATAGTGAAGAGTGCCAGGGAACTGAATCTGGAAGTCCTCACCCTTTACGCTTTTTCAATTGAGAATTGGAAAAGACCCTCCTTTGAGGTCCAAGGTCTGATGACTTTGCTCAAGACCTTTCTCAAGTCTGAACTCCAAAACCTGTTGGACAAGAATATTTCTTTGCGCTGTATAGGGGAAATTGAAAAGTTACCTCCAGATGTCCAGAAAATACTATTGCAAGTCATTGAAGATACAGCCCGGAATGCAGAAGGCAAGCAGGCATTAATTCTTAATCTTGCTCTCAGTTATGGAAGCCGTTCTGAGATTCTCAGGGCTGCCCGTATCATGGCGGAAAAATGTGTAAGTGGCCAGTTTGATCCGGAAGACATTTCTGAGAAGCTTTTTGCCTCCTATCTTTATACGGCAGGTCTTCCGGATCCGGATTTACTTATCAGGACAGGGGGAGAGTCTCGTCTGAGCAATTTTCTTCTCTGGCAGTTGTCTTACGCTGAGCTTTATATTACTGAAACCATGTGGCCAGATTTTAATGCTGAAAGGTTCTTCGAGGCCCTTAAATATTTTCAGGGCCGGGAAAGAAGATTTGGTCAAACCAGCGAACAGCTGCAGGCGGAGTGATCTATGAGTAGAATTGTCACAGGCCTTATTCTTGCTATAGGCTGGCTTTTATTGCTGCTTGTAGGCAGCTATCCACTCTTTTGCCTTGTTATAACGGCAGGCAGTGGAGTTGCACTTTATGAGTTTTTACGTATGAGTTTGTCGGGGAGTGAATATAAACTCACCTTTCCCGTTCTCATGTTGGGGGTATTTCCATTACTTGGAGCCTCCCTGTGGGGAACCAGCGGGATGACTTCAAGTCTGTTTCTGGCCTTTATCGTATTGATTATTCTGACTGTAGTTGCTTTCCCCACCTTGGATAATGGATTAGGTTTTGTATCCAGGCACTGGTTTGGTATTTTTTATATTGGCTTTTGCGGAGCCCATCTGATTCTGTTGCGCTCCTTATCCAATGGAATTTTCTGGTTGCTGGTGTTAACTGCTATTACTGTTTTTTCTGACACTGCAGCGTACTATGTCGGTCGCAAGCTGGGTACAACCAAACTCTATCTGGCTTTAAGTCCAGGTAAAACGAGAGCTGGGGCAATTGGTGGTATTATTGGAGGTATGGTTGGCGGGCTAGTGGTGGCATCTATTGCATTTGAAAATGCCAATCTTGTTATGGTAGGACTCTTGAGCTTATTTTTAAGTGCAATCGGCATTATTGGTGATTTGATTGAATCTTTGATCAAACGAGTTTCCGGAGTAAAAGACTCAGGTCAAATCTTGCCTGGACACGGTGGATTACTGGATCGCTGTGACTCTATTTTGCTCACAGCTCCAGTTCTGTATTATGTTCTTTACTGGGGACACGCAGCACTGTTGAAGTAATTCTCACACTATTTAAAATCCGCGAATAATACCCCAGAGGGCACCTGGCGCATGTTCATATTCAGGCAAGGAATCAATAGCAATCTGTCTTGAATTGTATTGCTGTTAATACTCGTAGTTATTGTACATTATGAAGAATAAAAAAATATCGATTCTGGGTTCAACCGGTTCCATCGGTAAAAATGTGTTAAAGGTTGCGGCCAGTTTTCCTGAGAGTTTTACCGTGGTTGGCTTGACAGCCGGCTGGAATATTGATCTGCTCAGGGAGCAGGTGGAAGCGTTTTCTCCCCTCATGGTTTCTGTCGCAGAGGAGGAGGCCGCTGAGAAGCTCAAAACCCTTTTACCTGTTTGCAGTCGGACAGAAATAGTCTGGGGTCAGGAAGGTAATGAGCAGGTGGCGTCGTTGCAGGATGCGGATATGGTCGTTTCTGCCATAGTGGGTGCAGCTGGTCTGTTGCCGACTCTTGCCGCCATCAGATCCGGTAAGGATATTGCCCTGGCCAACAAGGAAACCCTTGTAATGGCAGGCCGTCTTATAATGGACGAAGTCAAGAAGCATCATGTACGGTTGCTACCGATTGACAGTGAGCACAGTGCTATTGCCCAGGCTCTTGAAGCCGGACGAAAAGAGGATGTTTCCCGAATTATCCTTACAGCCTCTGGTGGCCCTTTTTTAAACCTGGACAAAGAAAGCCTCTGGCATGTTACTCCTGAGCAGGCCGTGCATCATCCCAACTGGGATATGGGGCGCAAAATATCCATTGATTCGGCAACCCTTATGAATAAAGGGCTTGAGGTCATTGAGGCATATTGGCTCTTTGATATCGCCCTGGAGAATATTGAAGTGCTGGTGCACCCCCAGTCTATTGTTCATTCATTGGTTGAATTTGTTGATGGTTCAGTGGTGGCGCAGCTTGGCATACCGGACATGCGGGTGCCGATCAGTTATGCACTTTCATATCCGGAAAGACTGGAAACAGGCCTTAAAAGACTGAGTTTAACAGAATGCAGTAATTTGAGCTTTTTAGAACCGGACACACAACGGTTTACTGCTTTGAAGACAGCTTATGAGGCCATCAGGATAGGAGGATGTATGCCTGCAGTTCTTAATGCGGCAAATGAAGTTGCTGTGGCAGCATTCCTTGATGGAAAGCTTAAGTTCCCTCAGATTTCGAAAGTGGTTGCTGAAACCATGGCTCGGATGGATTATAAAGAAGATACCGATTTTGAAACAATACTGGCGGCCGACCATATGGCCAGAATAGAGTCTGCTGTAGTGTTACAGGAGATCGCAAAACGCAATATTGCTGATAATTAATACCTGGCAAGGTTAGAAGTTTTATTTGCTCGGTTGAAAACACATATGAGGTTAGAAAAGCAATGAACACTATAATACCTTTTGCCATTGTCCTTGGCTTATTAATTTTTGTACATGAGTTTGGTCATTTTGTCTGGGCCAAATTTTTTGGGGTGAAGGTCTTGAAGTTCTCTTTAGGGTTTGGCCCGAAACTTATCAGCAAACAGTATGGTGAAACAGAATATCTGATCAGCGCTTTTCCCCTGGGTGGATACGTGAAAATGT
>Ga0224507_10001289_pt1 | contig 10076 bp, 4 predicted proteins | sample SF_Jan12_sed_USG_3_FD_170159 | JGI IMG/M metagenome (GOLD analysis project Ga0224507, IMG submission 170159) | Sediment microbial communities from San Francisco Bay, California, United States - SF_Jan12_sed_USGS_13 | ecosystem: Environmental > Aquatic > Marine > Sediment | place: USA: California...
CATTCCTTGAACACGATGATGCTAACCGTGCCTTGATGGGATCAAATATGCAACGTCAGGCCGTTCCAACACTGCGTGCTCAAAAGCCATTAGTAGGAACTGGTATGGAATCCACGGTGGCGCTGGACTCAGGTTCATCTGTTGTTGCCAAGCGTGGTGGTGTTGTTGATTCGGTTGACGCATCGCGCATCGTAATTCGTGTCAATGATGATGAGGCGGCAGACGGTAATACTGGTGTTGATATTTATAACCTGACCAAGTACACGCGTTCAAACCAGAATACCTGTATGAATCAGCGCCCACTGGTTGTTGTTGGTGACGTGATTTCACGCGGCGACTGTATTGCTGACGGACCATCAACAGATATGGGTGAGCTGGCTCTGGGTCAGAATATGCTGGTGGCATTTATGCCGTGGAATGGTTACAACTTCGAGGATTCGATTCTGATTTCAGAGCGAGTTGTTGAAGAAGACCGTTACACCACCATTCATATCGAAGAGAAGAGCTGTGTCGCTCGTGATACCAAGTTGGGTTCAGAAGAAATTACCGCTGATATACCAAATGTTAGTGAGAGCCTGCTTTCCAAGCTGGATGAATCTGGTGTGGTGTATGTCGGTGCTGAGGTTAAAGCTAATGATATTCTGGTTGGTAAAGTGACACCAAAGGGTGAAACTCAGCTGACAGCAGAAGAAAAATTACTGCGCGCTATCTTTGGTGAAAAAGCCTCTGATGTTAAAGACTCTTCATTGCGTGTTTCGTCTGGTGTTAGTGCTACGGTTATTGGTGTGCAGGTCTTTACGCGCGAAGGCGTTGAAAAAGACAAACGTGCACTTGAAATCGAGCAGATGGAAATTGATGAAGCGAAGAAAAATATTGATGCACAATGGGAAATCATCGAAGGTGACCTGTTTGCACGTATAGAGTCTCTGATTGCAAATAAAGTTGCAGCCGGTGGACCATCTGGTCTGAAAGCGGGTGCCAAGATTGAAAAATCTTACCTGAAAGATCTGGAGCACAGTCAGTGGTCGAAGATTCGCCTGAAAGATGAGGCTGACAACAAGAAACTGGAAGCGCTATTTAAGCAACGTAAAGAGCAGCGCAAGATGCTCGACGAAATGTTCGAAGAGAAGAAAGGCAAGCTGACAGCAGGTGATGATCTGGCGCCTGGCGTACTGAAGATGGTCAAGGTGTATCTTGCTGTTAAACGTCGCATGCAACCAGGTGACAAGATGGCTGGTCGTCACGGTAACAAGGGTGTGGTTTCAATGATCGTTCCTGTTGAAGATATGCCTCACACTGAAGATGGTACGCCAGTTGATATCGTACTCAATCCACTAGGTGTGCCTTCACGTATGAACGTGGGACAGATTCTTGAGACGCATCTAGGTCTTGCTGCAAGAGGTCTGGGTCTGGTCATCAGTGAGATGCTGGATTCAAAAGAATCGATTGCAGCGATCAGAAAATATCTCGATCAGATATATAACCATGACAAGAAACGCATTGATCTTAAGTCAATGAGTGATGATGAAATCATGACGCTGGCTAATAACCTGCGCGATGGTGTGCCGATGGCGACACCAGTATTTGATGGTGCTGATGAAGAAGAAATTCATCGCATGTTTGAGCTGGCTAATTTACCAATTAGCGGTCAGACAACATTGATTGATGGCCGTACCGGCGAGAAGTTTGATCGCCCTGTAACTATTGGTTACAAGTACATGCTGAAACTGAATCACCTGGTTGATGACAAGATGCATGCACGCTCAACCGGTCCATACAGTCTGGTTACACAGCAACCATTGGGTGGTAAGGCTCAGTTTGGTGGTCAGCGTTTCGGTGAGATGGAAGTCTGGGCGCTGGAAGCATACGGTGCTTCTTATACATTGCAGGAAATGTTAACTGTGAAATCAGATGACGTTGCTGGTCGTAACAAAATGTATAAAAACATTGTTGATGGTAATCATCGTATGGAGCCGGGAATGCCCGAATCGTTCAACGTATTGTTGAAAGAGATTCGCGCTTTGGCAATCAATATTGAACTGGAACAGGATAAGTCATAACTTTCAGGTTTTTCTGAAACTGGTTATCCATAGAAATAAGATTAGACGTTAGGAGTTAGGGCATTGAAAGATCTACTCAAGCTTATAAAGCAGCAGGGTCAAGACGAAGATTTTGACGTAATTAAAATCAGTCTTGCTTCACCTCAGCAAATCCAGTCATGGTCATTTGGCGAAGTTAAAAAGCCGGAGACCATTAACTACCGCACCTTTAAACCGGAGCGCGATGGTTTGTTCTGTGCCAAGATTTTTGGCCCGGTAAAAGATTACGAATGTTTGTGCGGCAAATACAAGCGCCTCAAGCATCGTGGTGTGGTTTGTGAAAAATGTGGTGTTGAAGTAACTCAATCCAAAGTGCGTCGTGATCGCATGGGTCACATCGATCTTGCCAGCCCGGTTGCACACATCTGGTTCCTGAAATCACTGCCTTCGCGCATTGGTTTATTGCTGGATATGACCTTGCGTGAAATTGAGCGCATTCTTTACTTTGAAGCATTCGTTGTCGTTGACCCAGGTTTAACCACCATGGAGAAAGGTCAGCTGCTAACCGATGATACATACCTCGAAGCCATCGAAGAGCACGGTGACGAGTTTGATGCGCGCATGGGTGCGGAGGCAATTTTAGAATTGCTGAATCAGATCAATCTCGATCAGGAAAGAATCCAAATTCGTGAAGACATGGGTGCGACCAAGTCTGAGACCAAGCTGAAACGTCTGGCCAAGCGTCTTAAACTGGTCGAATCATTCCTGGCTTCGGGTAACCGTCCAGAGTGGATGATCATGACGGTGCTGCCTGTGCTGCCACCAGATTTGCGTCCACTGGTTCCTCTTGATGGTGGCCGTTTTGCCACATCAGATCTGAATGATCTGTATCGTCGCGTTATCAACCGTAATAACCGTCTGCGCCGTCTGCTCGAGTTATACGCGCCTGACATTATTGTACGCAATGAAAAACGTATGCTACAGGAATCTGTTGATGCGCTGTTAGATAATGGTCGACGTGGCCGCGCTATTACCGGTACCAACAAACGTCCATTAAAATCACTGGCCGACATGATCAAAGGTAAGGGCGGTCGTTTCCGTCAGAACCTGCTAGGTAAGCGTGTTGATTATTCTGGTCGTTCAGTCATCGTGGTTGGTCCTACGCTAAAATTACATCAGTGTGGCCTGCCCAAGAAAATGTCGCTTGAACTGTTCAAGCCATTTGTCTTTAATAAATTGTTGCGCCGCGGTCTGGCGACAACCATTAAGGCGGCTAAAAAACTGGTTGAGAAAGAAGGCGCAGAAGTTTGGGATATTCTTGAAGAGGTTATCCGCGAACATCCCGTTATGCTCAACCGTGCGCCTACTCTGCATAGATTAGGTATTCAGGCATTCGAGCCAGTACTGATCGAAGGTAAAGCGATTCAGCTGCATCCATTAGTATGTACAGCATTCAACGCTGACTTCGATGGTGACCAGATGGCGGTTCACGTGCCATTGTCAATCGAGGCTCAGCTAGAAACTCGTGCGCTGATGATGTCAACTAATAATATTCTGTCGCCAGCGTCTGGTGAGCCAGTAATTGTGCCGTCTCAGGATATTATTCTTGGTCTGTACTACATGACGCGTGAATCAATCAATGTGAAAGGCGAAGGCATGGTCTTTGCTGACGTTGATGAAGTGCATCGTGCTTATGATAATGGTGCTGTACATCTTCAGGCGAAAGTGAAAGCTCGTGTAAAAGAAGTTGTTTATGATGATGAAGGCAACCTGCAGGAGCGTACAGTGATTGCTGATACCACTGTTGGTCGTGCTTTATTATCTGAAATCGTGCCACCAGGCCTGCCGTTTGAAATTATTAATCAGGTACTGGGCAAGAAGACGATTTCCAGTCTGATCAATATGTGTTATCGCCAGGTTGGCCTGAAAGAAACGGTCATCTTTGCCGATCAGCTGATGTACACCGGTTTCCGTTATTCAACCAAATCGGGTGTTTCCATCTGTATCAACGATATGGCCATACCTGAAGAAAAATCTGGCATTCTTGAAGCGGCTGAGGCTGAAGTAAAAGAAATTCAGGATCAGTACACGTCTGGTCTTGTCACCAATGGTGAGCGCTACAACAAGGTGGTGGATATCTGGTCACACGCCAATGAAGCCGTTGCCAAAGCGATGATGGATCACCTTAGTGCAGAAGATGTGGTTGATGCTGAGGGTAAGACGGTTTCACAGTTATCGTTCAATAATATTTACATGATGGCTGACTCAGGTGCTCGTGGTTCAGCTGCTCAGATTCGTCAGCTGGCTGGTATGCGTGGTCTGATGGCCAAGCCGGATGGCTCGATTATTGAGACGCCGATTACTGCGAACTTCCGTGAAGGTCTGAACGTACTTCAGTACTTTATTTCTACTCATGGTGCTCGTAAGGGTCTGGCTGATACCGCGCTGAAAACAGCTAACTCCGGTTATCTGACTCGTCGTCTGGTTGATGTTGCTCAGGACATGGTTGTTCTGAATGCTGACTGTGGTACTGATAACGGTAGAATGATGCAGTCAATCATCGAAGGTGGTGACGTGGTCATGCCTTTGAGTGCTCTGGCTTTGGGTCGTGTGGTTGCTGAGGATGTTATTCCTCGTGATGGCGGCAAAGCGGTAATACCAGCCGGAACATTGCTGGATGAGCAGTGGGTTGAGCGTTTTGATGAGCTGGGTGTTGATGAAGTTAAGGTCAGAACGGTAAGTACCTGTGAAAACAGGCATGGTGTTTGTTCGATGTGTTATGGCCGTGATCTGGCTCGTGGTCATCTGGTTAATAAAGGCGAGGCTGTTGGTGTTATCGCTGCACAGTCCATTGGTGAGCCCGGTACCCAGCTGACCATGCGTACCTTCCATATTGGTGGTGCGGCGAGTCGTTCTGCTGCGGCCAACAATATTTCGGTGAAGAATAATGGTCGTGTTCGTCTGCATCATATCAATGTTGTTGAAAACTCTTCGGGTCATCTGGTGGCGGTATCGCGTTCTGGTGAACTGGGCGTTATTGACGAAAATAATCGTGAGCGTGAACGTTATAAGATTCCTTACGGTGCGGTAATTTCAGTGGCTGAAGACGGCGAAGTTGAGGCTGGTCAGATTGTTGCAACCTGGGATCCTCATACGCATCCAATTATTACTGAGGTTGCGGGTAAGGTTAGATTCAGTGAGTTCTCCGATGGTGTTAGTGTCCAGAAAGAAACTGATGAAATCACCGGTCTGTCTTCGATCGTTGTTATGGATCCCAAGCAGCGTCCATCAGCGGGTAAGGATCTACGTCCACTTATCTCTCTGGTCGATGACAAGGGTGAGGATTTGTGTATTGCTGGCTCCGAGCAGGCGGCACGTTACTTCCTGCCAGCTGGTGCGATTATTAATATGAAAGATGGCGATGACGTATCCATTGGTGATGTTGTCGCACGTATTCCTCAGGAATCAAGTAAGACTCGTGATATTACCGGTGGTCTGCCGCGTGTTGCCGACCTGTTCGAAGCTCGTAAACCAAAAGAGCCCGCTATTATGGCTGAGGCATCTGGTGTAGTGAGTTTTGGTAAGGAGACCAAGGGTAAGCAGCGTTTTGTTATTACTCAGGACAATAATGAGGCGGTTGAAACACTCATTCCAAAATGGCGCCACATCAATGTGTTTGAAGGTGAGCGTGTTGAGGTTGGTGAGGTTATCGCTGACGGCGAGCTGAATCCGCACGATATTCTGCGCTGGCGTGGACCTGATGCCCTGGCAACTTATCTGGTAAATGAAATTCAGGATGTATATCGCCTGCAGGGTGTAATGATCAATGATAAGCACATTGAAGTGATCATTCGTCAGATGTTGCGTAAGTGTGAAGTGATCGATGGTCATGATTCACGCTACCTCAAGGGTGAAATCATCGAGCGTTCGAGTATCGCCGAGGAATCGGAAGAGCTGGAGCGTGAGGGCAAACGACCTGCAGAAGTGCAGGCCATCCTGCTGGGTATTACCAAGGGTTCACTGGTGACCGAGTCCTTTATTTCAGCCGCTTCATTCCAGGAAACCACGCGTGTACTTACTGAAGCCGCGGTACGTGGTAGCAGTGATGGCTTACGCGGTCTGAAAGAGAACGTCATCGTGGGTCGTCTGATACCAGCTGGTACCGGTATGGCTTCGCACGAAGAGCGTCGTCGCCGTCGTACAGCAGCACTGGAAGAGGCTTTCCTCTCAGAAGAGGAGATGGCAGCTGAAGCAGTGATAGCGGAAGAGATTAGTGAAGAACTGGTTGCAGCAGAAAGTGCAGAACCTGGAAATGAGGCAGAACCTCAGCAGGATGCATAAGTAATATAGCATTTGTCGCTGTGATGGCGATTAATCTCTATTGCAACTAAACAAGGTGGGGTTTTATGGTTACATCACTTGACAGTTTTGGGTGATGGGCATAGAATTTCGCCTCCGTCGGCAGGCCTCAGGGCCTGTCGTTTATTTTGAGCTTGTAGGAATCATCCTCAAACGCCCGTCTGATAAGGGTTTAGGTTTAAAGAAGGTAATAGATGACAACGATTAACCAATTGGTGAGAAACCCGCGTCAAATTAAGCGCGCGAAAAGTAATGTGCCAGCGCTAGAAGCGTGTCCACAAAGACGTGGTGTGTGTACCCGTGTGTATACCACAACACCTAAAAAACCAAACTCGGCTATGCGTAAAGTAGCTCGTGTACGCTTAACTAACGGCTTCGAAGTAACCAGCTATATTGGCGGTGAAGGTCATAACTTGCAGGAACATTCCGTGGTACTAATTCGCGGCGGTCGTGTAAAGGATTTGCCTGGTGTTCGTTATCACGTTGTTCGCGGTAGTCTTGATACGCAAGGTGTTGATAGTCGTAAACAAGGTCGTTCTAAATATGGTACCAAGAGGCCTAAGGGTTAATAGTCATGCCTAGAAGAAGAGAAGTCCCCAAACGCATTGTCCTTCCTGATCCCAAGTTCGGAAGCATACAGATTGCAAAATTTGTCAACATGATCATGAAAAGCGGTAAGAAATCGACTGCTGAATCAATCATGTATGACGCGCTAGATAGTATTACTGCAAAAGCTGATAACGAAGCGACTGAAGTAATGGAAACTGCTCTAGAAAACGTAAAACCAATGGTTGAGGTTAAATCTCGCCGTGTTGGAGGTGCTACTTATCAGGTGCCCGTAGAGGTTCGTCCTGATCGTCGCACTGCACTGGCTATGCGCTGGATTATTGAAGCGGCGCGTAAGCGTGGTGAAAAATCGATGCAGCTGAAACTGGCTGGTGAGTTGCTGGACGCTTCAGAAAATCGTGGTTCAGCGGTTAAGAAACGTGAAGATACACATCGTATGGCTGAGGCTAATAAGGCATTTGCTCACTTCCGTTGGTAGTGGTTGATTGTTGAAGGCTTGAGTCGTGGCGCGCACCACACCTATTGATCGTTACCGAAACATTGGCATCATGGCACACATTGATGCGGGTAAAACAACGACAACAGAGCGCGTCCTTTTTTATACGGGTATTTCGCACAAAATAGGCGAAGTACACGATGGCGCTGCCACCATGGACTGGATGGAGCAGGAACAGGAGCGTGGTATTACCATTACCTCTGCTGCTACCACCTGTTTCTGGAGTGGCATGGATAAGCAGTACAAGCAGCATCGTATCAATATAATTGATACACCAGGGCACGTTGATTTTACCATTGAGGTAGAGCGTTCCCTTCGAGTGCTGGATGGTGCTTGCGCTGTATTCTGTGCGGTTGGTGGTGTTGAGCCTCAATCTGAAACGGTCTGGCGTCAGGCAAATAAATACGCAGTTCCGCGCATGGTCTTTGTTAATAAGATGGATCGAGTTGGCGCGGATTTTTTTCGTGTTGTTGATCAGATAAAAAATCGTCTGGGATCGAACCCTGTGGCTATGCAGGTGCCGATAGGCTCAGAAGAAAGTTTTGAAGGTGTTGTTGATCTCATAAAAATGAAGGCAATTCATTGGAGTGAGGAAAACATGGGTTCAGAGTTTTCTGAAAGTGAGATTCCGGCTGATTTACTTGATTTGTGCCAGGAAAAGCACGAGCTCATGGTTGAGGCTGCCGCTGAGGCAAATGAAGAGCTGATGGATAAGTATCTGGAGCAGGGTGATCTAACTGCGGAAGATATTAAGCATGGAATACGTCTTCGAACGCTGGCGAATGAAATTGTGCCGGCGTTTTGTGGTACAGCCTTTAAGAATAAGGGCGTGCAGTCTATGCTGGATGCGGTAGTTGATTATATGCCGTCGCCACTGGATGTACCGCCGATCGAAGGTGTTTTAGAAGATGAGTCGGTAGCAACACGGCCGGCTTCGGATGATGAACCGTTTGCGGCGCTGGGCTTTAAGATTGCGACTGATTCATTTGTCGGAAATCTGACCTTTTTCAGGGTTTATTCTGGCGTGCTCAAGTCGGGTGATGCGGTATATAACCCGGTTAAAGGTAAAAAAGAACGCGTTGGTCGTATTGTGCAGATGCACGCCAACAGTCGTGAAGAGGTGAGCGAAGTGCGCGCGGGTGATATCGCTGCTGCCATCGGCCTCAAAGACATTACAACGGGGGATACCCTGTGTGATGTGAAGCATATTATAACGCTTGAGCGTATGGAATTTCCGGAGCCGGTAATCTCGGTTGCGGTAGAGCCAAGAACCACGGCTGATCAGGAAAAGATGAGTATTGCGCTGGGTAAGCTGGCGCACGAAGACCCTTCTTTCCGTGTTCAGACTGATGAAGAATCTGGGCAAACGATTATTTCCGGTATGGGTGAGTTGCATCTGGAAATCATTGTTGATCGCATGAAGCGTGAATTTAGCGTTGATGCAAATGTGGGTAATCCACAGGTTGCTTATCGTGAATGTCTGCGTAAGACGGTTGAGCAGGAAACAAAATTTGTTCGCCAGTCTGGAGGTCGAGGGCAGTACGCGCACGTTAATCTGCGTATTGAGCCAATGGACTCTGGTGCTGGTTTTGAATTCGTCAATGAGATTGTTGGCGGCGCGGTGCCAAAAGAGTTTATTCCTGCTGTCGAAAAAGGTGTGCAGGACCAAATGAAAAACGGTGCTCTGGCAGGCTTCCCGATAGAAGATGTGCGGGTTACCCTGTTTGATGGGTCTTTTCATGATGTCGACTCCAATGAAATGGCATTCAAAATTGCCGGTTCGATGGCTTTTAGAGATGGTGCGGTTAAGGCTGATCCAACCATACTCGAGCCGATGATGAAGATTGAAGTGGTCACCCCGGAAGAGTACATGGGTGACGTTATGGGTGATTTAAATCGCCGACGTGGCATGGTCGCAGGTATGGAAGATGCGCCAGCTGGAAAGATTATAAGAGCAGATGTGCCGTTGTCTGAGATGTTTGGTTACTCGACTTCGTTAAGGTCTGCAACACAGGGTCGTGCGACTTATTCAATGGAGTTTGAAAAATACGCAGAAGCGCCCAGCAGGGTTGCGGACGCAATAGTTAATGCAAGAAGAGGTTAGTTTCGGATTTCCGGGACTGTAATTTAAGTACGAAGGTGATTAGCGATGTCTAAAGAAAAATTCGAAAGAAACAAGCCCCATGTAAACGTCGGCACAATTGGTCACGTGGATCATGGTAAAACAACACTGACAGCGGCTTTGACCAAAGTAATGGCAGAAGCACAGGGCGGTGAAGTAAAAGCATTTGATCAAATTGACAATGCCCCCGAAGAGCGCGCACGTGGTATCACCATCGCGACTTCACACGTAGAGTACGAAAGCCCAAATCGTCACTATGCGCACGTTGACTGTCCAGGCCATGCTGATTACGTTAAAAACATGATCACTGGTGCGGCGCAGATGGACGGCGCTATTTTGGTTGTATCAGCGGCAGACGGCCCAATGCCTCAGACACGTGAGCACATTCTGCTGTCACGTCAGGTTGGTGTACCTTACATTCTGGTATACATGAACAAAGCCGACATGGTTGACGACGAAGAGTTGTTAGAGCTGGTAGAAATGGAAATCCGTG
>Ga0224507_10001291_pt1 | contig 10070 bp, 7 predicted proteins | sample SF_Jan12_sed_USG_3_FD_170159 | JGI IMG/M metagenome (GOLD analysis project Ga0224507, IMG submission 170159) | Sediment microbial communities from San Francisco Bay, California, United States - SF_Jan12_sed_USGS_13 | ecosystem: Environmental > Aquatic > Marine > Sediment | place: USA: California...
TATAGGGCATCCGTATATTTTGACCCTGGAATCCGATGATAATATGGAGAAAGCGATAGAAATGTTCGTTAATCTAGTCACCTATGAAAGAAACGCCTTTGAAAAAGTGGTTTAATTCGTTTACCTGTCGTAATTTTAGGCAGCCTAGGCAGTTTTTATGGAAATACCGATAACGCAGGTATTTTTTTCCTTTTCTGTTAACCAAATCTTCCACTGATATAAGACTCAGTCAGCGCCTCAGCTGGGCTATTAAAAAGTGTTTCCGTCTGATTGTATTCCACCATATTTCCAAGATGGAAATAAGCAGCATAGTCCGCTGTTCTGTGCGCCTGTTGCATATTATGCGTTACGATAACGATAGTGTAATCTTTTTTTAGATCCATCATTAATGACTCAATTTTTTCCGTTGATATAGGGTCAAGCGCAGAGGTTGGCTCATCCATCAAGATAACGTCGGGTTTTACTGCAATGGCTCTTGCTATACAAAGTCGCTGTTGTTGTCCGCCAGATAACGAAGTACCTGGTGACTTAAGTTTATCTTTAACTTCTTCCCATAAACCCGCCGAAATTAACGATGACTCGACCAATTCATCGCTCTCAATCCCTTTTTTTATCAGTCGATGCTTGAGTGGCGCATAGCTAATATTGTCATAAATGGATTTAGGAAATGGATTTGGTTGCTGAAAAACCATACCAATTCTTTTTCTTACTGCTACTACATCAATATCTGCGTCGTAAATATTTTTACTATCAATTACGATTTCCCCAGTTATACGGGTATTATCAATTAAATCATTCATGCGATTGATGCAGCGCAAATAAGTTGATTTCCCACAACCAGACGGGCCAATTAGTGCGGTTATTTTATTTTTATGAATATCCATATTGATATCCTGAAGCGCATGGTTATCGCCATACCAAAGGTTCAGTCCAGATGCTGTTATCTTGATGTCTGAATTTCTATGGGGATTGAGGGTATTGTTACCACTTGATTTCATATTTTTTCCTGAGATAAATAGCTGCTGCATTCAAAAAAAACAAAATTAATAATATAACCATGATGCCAGCGGCAGTTTTTTCCACATAAGCCCGTTCAGGCATGCCTGCCCAAGTAAATATCTGTGCCGGAAGTACTGTCGCTGCATCAGTGATTGAATTAGGTGAGTCGGGGATGAAAGCTATCATGCCAATGATGATCAGTGGCGCTGTCTCACCCATGGCTTGTGCTAAGCCGATAATTGTACCAGTGAGAATACCGGGAAAGGCAATGGGCAAAACATTACCTTGAATTATCTGGATCTTGGTAAGTCCCAGTCCGTATCCAGCCTGGCGTATGGAGTCGGGTACACTGCGTAGCGCAGCCCTAGCACTGACGATGATGATTGGTAAGGTCATTAGTGCCAAAGTTAATCCACCGACTAAAGGCGAGCTTCGTGGTAAGCCAAATAAATTTATAAAGACCGCTAGGCCCAATAAACCAAATAGTATGGATGGAATGGCGGCAAGGTTATTGATATTGACCTCAATAATCCGAGTTAACATGTTGTCCCTGGCAAATTCTTCTAGATGAATTGCTGTCATCACGCCCAGTGGAAAGGCGATTGCCAGGGTAACGAAAAGTGTGAATATTGAACCTATCAAGGAGGAATAAACCCCTGCGTTCTCCGGTAATTTTGAATCTCCCTGGGATAAAAAGATATTGTTCCATCGAAGTTCAATCTGGGCATTCGTTTTAAGTGTTTCGATAACAGAGACTTGTTTCTGCTTAAGATTATGATGATGCCCCTTCATGTACTGATCTACTTGGTCATCGGCTAATACCCATTGATTTGCTGTTGTGCCCATTAGCTCGGGTTGTTGTTTCAATAGTTTTGGAATAGACCTTAACCAAGCGCGACTGACAATTTTACGAAATTTTTTGTCGATGGCTTTTTGAGATATTTTTGAGGATTTTTCATTATAACTGACTTCTACTTTTACATAGCTCTGCCACATAGCTGGGTAGGCGGTGCGTACCATATCGAATATAAAGAAACAGAGAAACGCAAGTGTTATGAGGATAGAGCCACGGGTAAACGCTTTAAACAACCGGGCAGACCGATGCCTGGAAGATAAGCTAGGATCATAAAATGGATTATGATTTTTTTGATTATTCATAATGTATTGATCTTATATTTAGCTTTGAATTTTCTAATCTGCGAGAGCGAAATCATATTTAACACTAAGGTAACTACAAAAAGTACTAAGCCCAGTGCAAAAGCGGACATTGTATCGGGTGAATCAAAGGCATGATCACCCACCAAAGAATCGACGATACGTACAGTGACGGTTGTCATATCTTCCAACGGATTCCATGACAGATTAGGGCGTAATCCTGCTGCCATCACGACTATCATGGTTTCGCCAATGGCTTTGGAAAGCCCAAGCAACCCGGCGGAAATAATTCCGGGCATAGCCGAGGGTACAATAATATGACGAATAGTTTCACTGTGAGTCATACCCAGGGCAAGAGACGCATTTCGTTGGGAGTTAGGTACCGCACGCAGTACGTCATCACTCAGTGAAGCAATAATGGGAATAATCATTACACCCATTACAATCCCGCAAGCCAATGCGCTATTGTAAGCTGCGGTTAATCCAAACCATCCACTGATACTTACAATGGCGGGTGCTATTGTTAGCGCAGCAAAAAAACCATAAACAACGGTTGGGATACCAGCAAGTATTTCTAGTATTGGTTTAAGAATGTTCCTGCGTAAGCGGCTAGAGTACTCACTCATATAAATGGCGCTACCAACACCAACGGGTATCGCTACTAATAACGCGATGACAGTAATCATAAAAGTGCCAGCAAATATGGGTAAAGCCCCAAATTTGCTGTTTTCCTGGCCTGGTGACCATTCCGTACCAAAAAGGAAATACCAGAAACTTTTAAGTTGAAAAAATTCAATTGCCTGGAAAAATATAGAAAATAAGATGCCAATCGTTGTGATAATGGAAATGACTGATGCGAAGATTAGCAAAAATCGAATAATGTTTTCTTTGCTATTTCCTTTAGTTGTAATCATTAATATTTCATCTTAGGTTTTATGGTATTGGTTTTTTCATATTAATTGTGTTGGTGAGCTGAATTCAAGATTAACTAAAAGCCGTGATTCTTCTTCAGTTCATTTAGTGTCAATTTTTGATACTTTGACGTTCTTTCGTGGCTTTGTTTAATCTCTTGGTCAGTTAAGGGGATTAATCCGATTTCAGCTAATAACCCATCTTCACCAATTAGATCTACATTTAAAAACATTTCTATGTATTCTTTTATAGCGGGAACATCTTTAGTGTGATCATTTTTTATATAGAAGAATAAACTTCTTGAAATTGGATATTGCTTAGTTGCGATGTTTTTCGCTGTGGGTTGAATACCCTCAATAGTTACGCCAGAAATTGTGTCTGAATTTTCAGTTAAAAAGCTATAACCAAATATTCCTAATGCGGCAGTGTCTTTACTCAGTTTTTTAACAATTAAATTATCATTTTCTCCGCTGGGGATATATACACCGTCGGTTCGAATAATCCGATATCCCTTTAAACCCGCATCGCGATAGACTTTAATTTCGTCGGTCTGATATTCAAATACCATTTCTTCAAATGCATCACGAGTACCTGAACTTGCTGGTGGACCGTAGATAGAAATTTTTCGGTGAGGTAAGTTTGAGTTTATTTGATCCCAGAATTGATAGGGATTGTCTATGAGTTTGTCTTGTTTCTCATTTGGTACAAGTTTTATTAAAGCCAGTAAAAGTTCTTTTTTTGAAATATTCAATGGCTTATTTTTTTCAGATTGCGCAAGCACGATTCCATCATAACCAAACATAGCTTCAGTTATGTTTTTAACACCATTTCTCTCGCAAAGGTTAAATTCTTTTATTTTCATTCGACGACTGGCGTTAGCAATGTCAGGTGAATTTAGACTGTTGTCACTACAAAACAATTTCATGCCACCACCGGTTCCGGTGGATTCAACAACGGGTGTTGGATAGCGAGAAACACTGCCGAATTCCTCTGCAACATAACTAGAAAAAGGATAAACAGTGGAGCTTCCAACAATTTTCATTTGGTCTCGTGGGCTTGCATTGGCGTTGCTAAATATGACAGTTAAACCTAAAACAAATATGAGCGTTTTCATTTTGTCTCCTTAATTATAAATTGAGAATTTAGTTTGTGGTTCTGGTTCTGATCCTGTTTTGGGTCAAAGTCCAGATAGATTTTGGTTTTATCCGTGTGTTCGATGATTAACTGATTGTTTTCTGCATTAAATTCCATACGACTGTTTTCAGTTGTGAAGCTGGAAATTCCTTGCAGCGCCATTGACCTAATGGGTTCGAAAACGGCTGTATATTTTTTATTCCTTGGTTTCAATTTCAAGCATTCTTCGCCGTAAATCGTTTTAATGTATTTGAATTTTTTGGAGCAACCTTGATTTATTGGCTTTGATGCCTGAAATAGGGAATCGAAAGTGATTTTCTTTAACTTAAATTTAACTTTGAGTGCGGATGTCTTGCCTAATGACGTATGTTTTATTTGTCCCTGCTGGCGATTGATTACATAGAGCTCACCTTTGACCAAACTATTGGCTTGCTCAGAGATAAATAGATAGAGATTTCCTATTTTGTCCAGCAAATAAATGGTTTTCCCATCTGGCATTAAAATAACCTGATTGGCGAAGAGTCTACCGACTGCATAATTTTTTATGGCTTTTGCCTTCCCTTGACCTTGGGAAGAAAGAGCAATAATTTCAGAAACCCAGCCGTAATTGTATGGGTTGACCAGCTTACTTTTTCCTTTGTAATAAGGCTTAAATATATCGATGAATTCGCTGGGATGAACGCTATTAAATATACCGCTCTCGGTCACTAAAATGGAATTCCATTTGGTTCGGGTAAAGCCGCCAGGAGAACTGAGTCCGCCTATGGTACTCAGGTCCAATGCAACGGTATCTAGTGGTCTGTTAGTCTTTGGTTCTAGTTGGGTTATATAAACGCCAGCAATGCTGTCATTATTCTTATTGCTCTCGTTAAGAACAGAGACCATTATGCTGTGATTCTCAATGCTGATTTTTTCATCAAAGAGACTTCTTTTATATATTGCCGGACTGTCTTTAATAAGCACAGGGTCGCCCTGATAATCAGTGGCTAAACCAAAAATATGCCGACCAATGACGCTACCAGACACCAGTTCCTGTGCATCAACTGTTATCGAACAGGTCAATAATAATAAAAGGAAGTTGTTTGAAATAATTTTTTTTATAGGGTTTTTCATTGCTAAAATTTCATTGCTAGTATTTCATGGAAACTGACAGACTATAGCTTCTGCCGGGTTTGTAAGTTTTGGCGACCACATCGCCTTGTCTTGTTTCTAGCTTAGAGTCGAGAATATTTGTTACCTTGAAATCCATGCTGTAACCGATCTTTTTAACCTGTTCATCATATGTATCATTCAATCGCCACTTAACAACGAAGTCGAGTTTTCTGAATGGGTATTCATAATAATCAGGTGCACCATAGGATCCCAATGCGGTAATTCGTTTTCCGAACTCATTGAGAAGAAGAACAGCGCTTCGTCCAGTGTTAACATTATCGTAGCCGATATTGAAATTAAGTACGTATGGGGATTGACCCTGCATAGGTCTATTTGTTGTGCTCAACTCCTTAATCATTATGTCGTCATTGTTCTTATCTAATTCAATGTTAGATTTAATAAGCGCAACGTTAGACGAAATAAAGTAGTTTGATAAGGAGCTATTTATAAAACCAAGTTTTTTTCTAAAATTTATCTCGATACCTTTGGATGTTGCGCCAAGGGCATTTCTGTATGAGACGATTTTATCCCCTTTTTGTGAGTCAGGGTCTTGATTTACAATTGTTTCAACTGGATTTGTAAAGTCTTTTTGGAAGAGTCCTAAAGAAAAAACTTCATCGTAACTGATATACCACTCATACTTTAGATCGACATTTTTTATAGTGGTATATTTCAGGTCTGGATAACCAAAAACGATATCTTCCGTAACAGGATCTTTGTAACGATTAGGACTGAACTCGCGGAAGTCTGGACGGCTTAACGTATTTGAAAACCCAAATCTGATTTTATTTTCTTTGTTAATGCTGTAATTAACACTTAGCGAAGTTAGGTTGTCATTTGTTTTTAGTGGGGCATAGGCTTTACCGCTTTTGGTGTCAATCAATTGTTGTTTGGAGCTCTCTCGCCTTATACCCGCTAGGACGTCCATACCCTTTCTTACTGAAATCAACTGTTTTATATAAAAGGCTGTAACATCTTGTTTGGCAGTATAGGCATCGGCAGGACGATAGTTACTGGTTAGTACAAGATCGCCATTATCAACATTTTCCTGTGTGAAAACGCCATCAATATCCCCGAATACATCGGTTCCTAGATTGTGCTCTGCTTTAAATCTTCTGTTATCCAGCGATCTGGATTTGTGAAAATTAAACAAACCAAATGATATATAGTTTTCTATACCCTTGTTAGTGTAACGAGACTTGTAGGGTAGAGTGAAATCGGCACGATAATTATCAACTTCATCAATCAGATTTGAATAAAGGTACCAGATTTTTTTATCTAGCGTAAAGTCAGTCGCATCAGAGGTTTTTTCATAAAGATATTCTACTGTGCCAGGCTCAAGCCTCGTTGCATTCGCTTTTTGTGCAGACCAGTTTATTTTAATGTTATTAAATAAATCAGTATTGATGAAATCAAAATTAAATTGGTGTTCGCCCTTGAGCTGGTGTGCAGTAATCGTTTTTTCTTTGTATTCATAATACGTTCGTATTTGGTCGTCAACTCCAGGACCTTGCGGGCCGCCGTCCTTTTTACTATATGTGGTGGCACTTCCTTTATCATCTAAGCTAAGGTAAGTATATTTGAGTTTGTGTCCGCTCTGGTTATCAATACTGAGGCTTAATAAACCGCCGCTCTTGTCGTCTATCTCTGTCTGCTGATAATCCGACCTTTCGCCACCGGATAAAGCTTGTGTTGGTATATCATAGTAAGTGCTGTATTTTGTTGCTTCTTTATACTTTGCATTTTTTGCGATATAGGCGGTTCCAACAAAACCATATTTAATACCACCAGAGGTCTTAAAACTTTGCCCTGCATCCAGAGCAATTTTAATCCCAGGTTTTAGCGTGGTTGTTTGTAAATTATATCGACGATAATTTGCAATTTCTGAGTTCATTGCCTGTAATTCAGTCGGCGTGTAGCCTGTTACGCCAATCGATGGAAATCCTCGTTGAAGCTCCTGAAAATTGGAACTTTTTGAAATGATATCGGAAGGTAATCCCTTGGTGTTATCGCTATTGGAAATGACTTTTTTACCTGTCGTATTATCAAATGATGTGTTAAAACTGAGCTTTAAATAATTATCTTCCTCTGGGATATCTTTTGATGTGATAAGTACATCGCCACCGGCAAATGTTCCAGGAAGGTCAGGGCTATAGGTTTTCTGAATATTCATTGATTGAATTATGCTGCTTGGGAATATGTCTAGCGGCACAACGCGTTTGGTCGGTTCAGGAGAGGGGATATACAAATCATTTAACATTACCACGGAGTAACGTTCACCAAGACCTCGTACGAAAACGTACTTGCCATCGACTATGGTGGTTCCCGTCACACGTTTTAATGCATCGGAAGCCGAAGCGTCGCCTGACTTACTGAACTCTTCGCTCGAAAGAGCGTCACCAATTACCGCGCTGCCTTTTAGTGAGGCAAAAGTAGAGGCGAGGCTACCTTCTACTGAGGGTGCGGATACCACAAATTCATCTAACACGATATCTGACATGACCAGCTTGGCTTCCTGGATTTGAGTAACATCCGGTTTAACCTCTGTATCTTTTAACACCTTCATAATATATTTGGGATGAATGACCGAGATATCATATTTACCCTCCGACAGCTCCACCGTTGCGACACCATCTGCATCTGATGTCGCTTCAACTGAATAGCCTTTAAAAAACAACCTTGCATTTTCAATAGGTTTTTCATTTTTACTATCGGTTATTTTTAGCTTTAAAATGCCTTTTGGGCCGAGTTGTGGTTGAATCTCTTTTTGTTCAAAGTCCTGATTATAGGCTGCCAGTGGTAGATCAAGATCAACAGTCTCTCCCTCTTTAGTTAACATCAAAAAAACCTGACTTTGTTGATCTTCTAATAGATTTATTTGGGTTAAAGCAAACAACTCATCATTTTTATAATAGCTAATTTCGTAAACTGCACCGGGTAGCGAAAAATTGGCTAAACCAAACTCATTAGTCGTTTTATTTGTTTCACCAACGCTGACGGTAATACCTTGCTGTGCCATGCCGTTTTTAAAAACAAAGATGTAGAGATTATCTTCTGCTTGAGCCAGGCCATAGCAAAGACAAAGGCAAAGCGCCAGGCTTAGTTTAATTGCAGACAAGCGGATCATTCTGACATTTCTCTATTTGTTGGAAAATATGTGATGCTTTACTAAAAAGCTGGTTGTCGGTAATTTGTTGTAGGTATTTTTTCGCATTAGCGTAATCACCAATATTGAAGTAACCATAACCCACTGCATAGGCGATTTTGTCATCACTTAATAAATCATAACGTTTAAGAGAAGGGGTCTTAGCGACCAAGCTTTCGTAGTCATCTAGATAGATGTCAATACCCAACCGCTGTTGAAACTTCTCTTTCTGTTTTAATATGCGTCGGTTTAATTGCATTGAGCGGATGGGTTGTTTGGCTCGTAAATACAGCGTTGCTGCTTTATAGGCAAATTTTTGATGCTGGATAGCAGCCCAATCAAATACTAACGCTGCCATTAGGTATTGTTCTTGGTCGATATAAATCTGGCCGAGCAATTCAACCAGTTTGACATCGTCTTTATGTTTAAGTACTGCTTCTTCCAATAGTACGGCAGCAGAGTGATATTGCTTGTTTTCACGCAAAGCATAACCAATGGCCAAATAATCTTTGGCGGTGTATTTTTTTGATTTAAGATATTTTTTTGCGTATTCGCCAGCCTGCTGATAAAACCCGAGCTCTAGCAAATAATAAAATTTTTGGCTGTAAAAACGGGAGAACTCTGGGAATAGAGTTATGCCTTCATCCAGCGTTGCCCAAGCACTCTTAATCATGCCCTGTTTTTTATACGCTTCGGCTTTAATTACGATCATTTGAGGGTCTTGTTTGGCAACTGTGCCAGCTTGATCCAGGGTTGATACGACTTCAGCATAGTTTTGCGTCTGCCAGTGGTTTTTTGCCACGTATAATAAAACTGACAAATTTTTCTGCCCGTCTTTATCTCTAGAAGAGATGGATGCATCAAAAAATATATTTGATAGAGTAGGGTAGGATAGTTTGTGTAATAAAATACCTTTGAGCGTGTAATAACGAGAAAAATCAAAATCTTTTTTTGTTACATCAACTTTATCAAGCACTAACTTTGCACGTTGGGTATAGCCGTCTTTCAATAAAGTTGCACCTAGGTTGACATAATCTACCTTTTCAGTTGCAAATGCAGCGTTGTTGGCAGTAAGTTCAAGCGAAGAACCAAATATTAAAATGCTAACTATGTTTATTATGAGTCTATTTTTCATAAATTAATCCAGCTTAAAGACAATTTTCTGCATTGCCCAGACCTTCACTTTTTTGCCGTTATACGTCGCTGGTTCAAATTTCCAGCGGCGGATAGTGTTGTCTGCTTTAAGATCAAAAACGTCCTTTGGATTGGATTCAATTAACTCCACGTCTTCTACGTTTCCAGATGCATCGATCAAGACATTCATAGTGACATACCCGCTAATACCCTGGCGTCTCGCTAGCTCTGGATACACCACTGGCGAACGTTTTAGTACTTTAGGTGCAGTATCAACAGTTTCTTTATCCATGGTTTGACCGGCTACACTGTTGAGCAGACCGCTGTCGTCAATATCAGAGAAACTTGCTTCATCAAACTGCGGGATACCGAAACTCAATCCCGATCCCGACAAAGAAGAACCCAGACCTGACGGCTTGATAGAAGCCATTTGTGGTGC
>Ga0224507_10001292_pt1 | contig 10067 bp, 8 predicted proteins | sample SF_Jan12_sed_USG_3_FD_170159 | JGI IMG/M metagenome (GOLD analysis project Ga0224507, IMG submission 170159) | Sediment microbial communities from San Francisco Bay, California, United States - SF_Jan12_sed_USGS_13 | ecosystem: Environmental > Aquatic > Marine > Sediment | place: USA: California...
AACCTGACGGAGATCAATGCCGGGGTTTGTCAGGCTGCCGGTCCGGTTCAACTCTGAAAGTTCACTTTCCGGACTGTGCCTGCTGAGGCTACCTATCAGCCCTTCCATCCGTGAAAATGTTGCGTGCACAGCTTCTTCGCAGGTGTCGCTATCCGGTCCGTACACGATAAGGTTTATCTGGGTCCCCATCATTACCCTGCTTTGGCGGACAACCTTACCCTGCAGAATTTTTTTCCTCAGGCCGAGTTGCCATAAAGCCCCAGTCGCCCCTGCCGCGGCAACAATCTGTAAAAACCTGCGGCGACCCATGCGTGGAGAAGTTCCGGTTTTCTGCTTCATAATGCTTACCTTGCTTTATTTCCAGCCTGGTTGATAACCGTCACCCAGTGGGAAGGGAAACGGGTATGCTGTGAATATTGATGTGTTTTATTCTTCTTCGCCGAAGTAGGTGGCGGCCTTCAGGGCCTCGGCCAATTTATACTGCTCGTCATCAGGATTCGTCAGCTTGATGACAGTGTCAAAGCATTTCCGTGCTTCTTCGTATTTGCGAAATCCTTCGAGCAGAATCTCTCCTTTCATGTTCAGTGCAATGGTGAATTTCGGTTCCTTGGCAACAAGATTTTCCGCTTTTTGCAGGGCACGTTTAAAGTCATTTGTCCCCATGAGCAGTCCGATTTCCTGGATCGCTTTTGCATGCCTGATGTGGCACCTCAGCTGGGGTTCCTTGGCCATCCCGAAGACATCAAGAATATCGTTAACATCGTATGTTATGACAATAATGATAAGGCTGATGCCGATACTATAGACAAGCGGGTTGACGATAAAGCAGGCAAAATAGCATTCATAAATCAGCCCGTAAATAACACCTGCCACAAACAGGGGAATAAACAACAGGCCGGTATATTTGAGAAAGTCTCCGACAATGTTCAGGTTACGGACAGATTGAGTTTTCATGCCGCCTTATGACCGGATTGAATGAGACTCTTGTGAGCTGCGATTTGCATATTAACAAATACTATCATTTTTTTAATTAAGAATCCAGTGGTTTACCTGCTATGCAACCGGAGCGGCAGATAGTGTGTTTTCCCAAAAGGTACATGCGAACTGGTTCCATAGAAGTAAAAATGTCCAGGAAGCATGAAATGTATTGGCACGTAGCAGTTTGTTGAAAAATAAGCTATGGTGTAGATCTGGTTCGTTTTGATCCTGAACTTTATCTAAAACAGATAAGCATTTTCCATGGACGGGAAGGCCGTGACCGAAACAGAATTAATCCAGACAATACAGCATAACTGTGATATTTCAGATGCCAGGGATAATGGCATATATTCAATCTGCATGCTGGTTCTCAAGCTCAGGAATCTGTATAAATGGGAACAAGGAATAGAACCCTGGGATGAACCCGAACCTGCAGATCTGCTGAATTGGATTGATACCAAGGAGAATTATTGGGAGAAAATAATTGATGAGCCGTTTCTGCCTATTTCCTTGAACGGTTCAGCAGCTGATCCCTATGATGTTGCTGCAGTCAATGAACTGTTTGCCGGAAGGAAAATTTTATACGGGTCCGGATTTGGCCGTTCCTTGAAATCCATCTTTTTTATTGCTGACATAATTAAAGAAGATTCTGTTGAGGACATTCCGGTATTTATTCTGGGCAGGGAATGGGCAAAAGAACTTTCCAGTCCGTTTGCCATGCTGCAGGACGGTACTATTATTATTCGACGGGAACCGTTACGTTTTTTCTTTTGGGATCAAATCCAGGAAATTCGCTCTTCCAGCAAAGCCTCTCTCCACCACGCGCTCAAAATATACGATATACTGACGGACGGTCACTTGAGTCAGGAGAAATTCCGGGACAGGCTCGATACCATAGTCGACAACGAGATACCCATTTTTATATACCATGAAGTGGGCGAGAAGATGCAGCAGAGCTTTGACAGCCATACATTAAGGAAGATAATCTCAATCTTCCCCGATTCTGCAATCGAATATGTGAGCCGTGCGGTCAAGGATATACTCGCCGACACCCATCCGCAGGGTATGATCAGCTATATCATTCGGGAGCGAAGAGAGGCGTCTCTCGGTTTTTTCGTTGGTTTCCTGGCTGGGTTGCGAAAAGAGCTTTTCCCTCAGCTCACAGACTCGTTTAATGCGTTTCTGGAGAACCGGGATTGGCAGATGATTGAAGATGCAAGGCGTCACTGCAGGGAAGAAAATTTGAAAATTGCCGAAAAAATCACCAATATCGTGCAGCTTATTGACAATGAACCGCCTGAGCGGATTCAGCTTCGTTTTAATGATGAAATCCTCATACCCCTCGGGTTAGACGCTCCTGAGAAACAAAGCTAAGCCCCGCAGCAGGAGGTGAAGAACAAGAGCAACCCGGAAAAAGGATTGACACCATGCTACGGCTGCATTCTCCACGGTAAATTCAACCCTGCTTTAAAAAAGGAGGTAGACCTCATTACCGCTTTTTTCCAATTTGACGGACAAGGGAGCCCGAAACCCTTTATATCACGGCTTTTGTGAGAAACGCAGGCTAGCCCGCTTTGTTCCATCCTTTAACTCCGTCTTTCAGGGCCTTGGCATTCCGAAACCCCATTTTGTTGTATTGGCCTGCCAACCTGGCAGCGCTGTGCTCCCCCTTTCAGTTGCAGTAAAAGATTATTTCACGGTCTTTGGCAAGCCCTCCGGCTTTTGCCTGAAAAGCAGAGAGAGGAATTGCCCCCTCAAGATGATACTGGACACATTTTGCATCATCTGCATGGGCACAGACAAGCATGGCCTGGCCCGATACAACCTTTTGTCGGGCCTCTTGCGGTGAAATACGAGCTGTTTCAGACATATGGCCACCATTGTCAAAGGTTTATCTCTACCCATAAACTATTATACATGGAGTATGAAGAGGCAAGGGCGGGCTCAGAGATGCTGCAGAGAAGGTTTTCTATAGCAGCCTGGACCCTGCAATTCAATTTCCGGTCCGGAATCATACGAAAACCTACAAAATAAGGAAAGGGGCAAATGTTTTGTACATCCCCCTGTTTTTAGGAAATCTGGGTGACATGTTGAGGTTTGATCCTGGAGGCGAGATTGGCCTGTACCGTCTGAAAAGATTTGAAATCAGGCAAGTGGACCCCTCCTCTCTTAAACAGGGCAAATAAAATTGTACGTAAATGGAGTCAGGTCCCGGTTTGAATTGTAACGGTATTTGGCGAGCGTATTATTCCTTGCTGTTGATCTGGTTGAGAGAGTTGACAATGAAATCGAGGGGAGGCCTGACGTTGATGTCTTCGACCAGGATATCGCGAATAATGCCCTGTTTGTCAATTATGATAAGTGCCCTCTCCGTGGTTCCATTGCTCCGCAGAACACCATAGACACTGGCAACGGCTCCGTGTGGCCAAAAATCGGAGAGAACGGGAAACCAGATATTTCCCATTTGCCTGGTCCAGGCATGGAGCGTTGGAATGTTGTCCACTGTAATTCCTAAAATAATGGCATTGTCTTTCTCGAACAGTTGTCTGGCGAAAACGTATCCGGGCCATTGATCTGAGCAAACCGGTGTCCAAGCTGCCGGAACAAAGGAGAGCACAACATTTTTGCTGCCTTTGAACTGACTCAATGTTACTTTTTTCCCCTGGATAGAGGGCAGGGTAAAGTCGGGCGCCGACTCCCCGACCTTGATCTTCAGTTCACTGTCGACCGGTTTGAGCTGGCCCGGATTAAAGATAAGTTCATGGTAATTTTCCGGCTCATCGGCCCGAACGAAATCAGCGTGAAAAAAAATCGTAAGGGCTGTCAGTACTGATATCGCAATTTGTTTAACGAGCATGGTTCACCTATTTCAATCCTGCACTGTTCAGCAGATTGTCGAGGAACTCAGGGGGATCAGTGAATCCGCCTGATTTTCTGAAGAAGATAACTTTCTTGTCGCCGTCTTTTTTGCACCCGATAAAAGTCGGTGTTCCAGCACCTTCCAGGATTTTGTAGATGGACAGATCCGGATCGGAGAAAAGAGGAAAGGCAATTTTAAAGCCCTGGCGGAAGGTTTCCACCTCCAGGTCGGTGTTGTTGGCACCGATCCCTATGATCACAAGTTTCAGGTCCGGACGTTTCTTTTGTTCCAGAAGTTCATAGAGTTCGTTAACAGCAGGCGCGGCTTTCTGACAGTAAGGACAGTACATGCTGAACAGTTCGATCATCAGTACGTCGGCGTCGATATCACTGAGTTTGAAAGGTGTGCCGGGTTCTCCTTTAAGACCCAGGTAATCGATATACGCTTTGTTTTCAGGAATTGTCAGGGTGACGTCAGGCAGGGGTGCGATTTCTGTTTTAGTTTCAGCGATTGAAATGCCGGTGAAGAAGAAAAACACGATAAAGACGGACAGGGGAAGGAAGGTAAATTTTTTCATGGAGCCTCTCCTTGATTACATTTATAGAGGTAGCGATTGATCAGGACGGATACTCAATTCGGTTTCCTTACCTTATTCTGTGGCAAAGACACCTATCACTTAATTATATATTATATCAAAAGAATAAGAATCATTTCAAGGAACTTCTAGCAGCACATTTATTAATCCGTTTCGGGAAGCAGGGTCATTTTTGTTTTAGGGGATGTCCTGGATAATGAAAATTATTTAGGACAGTCCCTGAAAAATATCCATGGCCACTTTTTTCAGTATATCTTTTTATTGCTTGCCACTCTCCTTTTAGTTTCCTGGGTTCGTTATGGCTGGAAGAAACATGGTCCAGGGAAACAGGATGCCCACATCAGTAAACAGATAGGCTGAATCACCGAGTGTGCCGGAGACGAGAGTATCACCACTGATAGCAGCGGAAATACCAAGTCCATAGGCCTGTTCATTAACTTTCTGTACTCCGGTTTGTGACATACTGCCTGAAACACTTGTCCAGTCAGTATCTGCTCTGCCGTAAAGATAGAGAACATTCTCTCCGGAAAAAGGGCTGCCAACAGCTATAACATTTCCATTGGTGGTAACAGCAAAGCCAAAAGAGTCGGACTGATTTCCATCGCTTGCAAACAGTTTACTGTTCTGGGTGAGCAGAGCGGACCATCCTCCTGGCGGTTTCGTGTACACATACGCTGCTCCCTGGTTCTGGCTAGCCCCGATGTCGTGATGCCAGGCTCCTGCCACAACAACTTCTCCATTGATGGCCACAGCATTTCCAAAATCATCTTCTGTCGCACCATCATTTGAAGTGAGTTGTGCATCGTGTACCATATCGCCGGAAACACTTGACCAGCCGGCAGCAGGTTCGACAAAAACATAGGCCGCCCCCTGAAACTGGTTAGCACTGATGGTGTGCCTGGGTGCACCCACCACTATGGTATCATTGCTTATAGCAACAGCTTCACCAAAAGAATCGGTTTCAGCCCCATCGCCGGCAATCAGTTTCGCCGTATGACTCATATCCGACCAGTTCAGGGCAGGTTTTATAAAGACATATACTGCCCCTTCATCAACCGACAAACCAGAGCCTTGCGGAGAACCGACGACCACCGTATCTGTTGAGATCGCCACCGATTTGCCAAATCTATCACCAGCAGCGCCGTCCCCTGCACGCAGCATTGCTGTCTGGTATATTGAATCACCACCACTCTGCCAGCCGGCAGCAGGTTTCACAAAAATATAGGCAGCACCTTCCCAGTCATTGACGTCAACTTTATGATAAGGAGCACCTACAACCGCAGTATCACCGCTGATGGCAACACTCCAGCCAAACTGATCACCGGCGGCGCCACCACTTGCGAGCAGTTTGACACTCTGGGTCATGTTGTTCCAACTTGCTCCATTTTTTACAAAGATGTAGGCAGCCCCCTGACTGAAGTTTCCACTCGATGCCCGATAAGGAGCACCCACAATTACGGTGTCACCACCCATGGCGATGGCTTGACCGAAATAAGGAGGAGGAAAGAGATCTTCATTTAAAGCACTCAGTTCAGCACTTTGCCCGGTAGTTGTCGTCCAGCCTGTAACTGGCTTATCAAAGACATATGCAGCTCCCTGATCACCGGTTCCTTGAGAGTAGGCGCCGGCAACGGCTGTATCTCCATCAATGGCCACCGCTGCCCCGAAGCGATCTCCTTCAGCGCCGTTATCCGGACTCAGTATGGCGGTCGGTATGTTCATAAAGACCCAGCCGGAAATGGGTTTAGCATAGATGTAGGCTGTACCCTGGAATTGATTGCCGGCGGTATCGTGTCCCCAGGCACCCACGACAACGGTGTCACCGCTTACTCCAACAGAGTAGCCGAACAGATCATCCGCCGCGCCGCCGGTGGTTGTCAGTTTTGCGGTTTGCGTCATATCGCTCCAGCCTGCTCCGGGCTTGACAAAGACATACGCTGCACCCTGAGCGTCATTCTTGGGTGCGCCGGCGACCACGGTATCGCCGCGGATGGCCACAGAATTGCCGAGTTGGTCGCCATTAGCACCGTCATCGGCGGTCAGTTTTGATGTCTGTGTGGCATCAGCCCACCCCGAGCCGGGTTCAACAAAAACATAAGCCGCACCAGGACCATTACTGGTAAACTGGTAAGCACCGACAACGGCAACGTATCCGCTCAGTGCCACAGACCTTCCGAAACCATCACCTGCAGCGCCGTCGCTTGCAGTCAGTTTAGAAGTCTGTGTTGCATTGGCCCACCCGGAGCCGGGTTTAACAAAGACATAAGCCGCCCCCTGAGCGGCGTTTCCACCAGTATCATGCCCCCTGGCACCAACCAGTATCAAGTTCCCGTCAATGGCAACCGAGGAACCAAAATAATCCTGGGCCGCACCATCGCCGGCCGTTAGTTTGCCGGTTTGAGTCATAGAGGTCCAGCCTGTAACGGGCTTGACAAAGACATAAGCCGCCCCCTGGGCCTGCTTGTCAGAAATTGCGTGACTGAAAGCACCGACAACAACAGTGTCCCCGCTTATGGCAACATCATTGCCGAACTGGTCGCCAGCCCGGCCATCACTCGCTTTCAGCTTTAATACCTTGCCCCATTCCGAAAAGCCGTTCGCCTGCCGTATAAAGACATAGGCAGAACCTCTCTTTTCCCTGCCGTCGGTGTCGTATCTGGGTGCGCCCACGACCATGGTGTCACCGGAGATGGCAATGGAGCTGCCGAAAAAAATATCAGTGACCATATTGGCAGGATCGTCCGTAGTCAGTTTGGCTGTCTGAAACACAGGGTCAATGGTGAGGGGATATCGGGCATGATCGTCATTAACCCGGATGGCAAGGATGTCGGCCTGAGTCTCCAGCCATGCACCACACTGTTTCCCGTCGGCATCGACCACCGTCAGTCCGCTGTAACGGAGGATCGTATTCCCGTCTGCAGCCGTCAGGTTCATGCCTAAACCGTCCGGGTCAATATCGGCCAGCAGGCCGCCATTCATGGACAGAAGGATGGTGAGCAGTTCCTGCTCCGATTTTCCGGTGGCCGGGGGGGAGTCAAGAGTGAAACCCTGCTGCAAACCATAAGGGCCATTTACATACCATTCTTTGAGCGGGCCGCGTCGGTACGTGACCCTGTTGTTACTCTGCTCAGGGAGGGCCGGTTGCACCTCCAGCAAATCATTGCCGTAGCCGTACGCCTGCAGAGTCATATCAAACCTGTGCCCACCCCGCTGCACCTCCAATCCCTTACCCGCAAAGTTGACAAGGTATCTCTGTGCCGGGTTGTTGAGCAAAATCTTGTTCCCATCTCCTACACCATGGTAACTCTTCTGATCTAGACCAATGGCAGTAGAAATTGCATAACGGGCACTTAGAGGGATATCTTCAATGGAAGCTGATGTCGGGGCCTTGATGGCACTCTTAAGATTTTTTTCACTGTATATTGCACCGGCCGATGTAGCCAAACCTATACACAGTAAGGTCAAACAGAGGAAAAGTTGAGATGGTTTCATGAGAACTCCTTTGTTTAAAAAGGGCGGACAGACAGGATTCCTTAGGAGGAACCGTGGAACAGACTCTATTTTGAACTGTAGACAGTCGTAAGTACTGAGTGATTTCTGAAAATAATAACCAAAGTACAGTTAGTAATTATATATCAGCTTGCTTCCTTTTTATCAAACTAATTCCTATTATCATTTAAAGTTGTGGCAATTTCTACCTCCTGTCTCTTAAACATTCCTTTCCGACAGTAGGCCCCTGGTTTTCGTTGTCGACATGTATACCCAGCCAATCCCTTTTAAACATGAAGTACAATGTAAAAAGACTTTACTGTAGTTTTGATCAAATGATGTGTAATCCAAGTCTTGAGAAGCTTCAGAGCGATTTAACGCTTATTTCTTTCTCCTTTTCCTTGACGAATTCACTGGGCAGACGGACTGTTTGATGGGGAATAAGTTTTTCCTCATTGATATCCACACTAAAGGGGGATGGGAGAAAAGCAAGGAGGCTTACCCGGTCCAGGGAATCCAAAGCGGTATCATCCAAATCCGGTTTATCAAGCTCATTTTCGCCGGAATTTCCGCCGGCAGGGGAATCGACTTTTTTAACTTGCTCATAAACTGGGATTTGTGGGGTATAGTCAAGAGTTTCGGCAAGTTCCTGAAGAATCGGTTAACTTTCGCTGAAGCAGACAAAAACTTCTGGTGTGATGTCTTGAACAATTTAATTTAGGTTACTTCTTCAGCAGTCGAGAGGTAGTCAACCGGAATGACTGTACAGTTATTTTCCCACGAACCATTAAAATTGTAAATCCACTCCAGCCTGTTCGCGGAAAAAATCAGAACTTTTTTTGTTCTGTCGGAAAACAGCTTTGAAAAATAAACAGCTTTTCTGAGAGGGTCGGCTAGCTTATCCTTCCCGCCTTCCATTTTAGTACTGTTTTTTTCATGATTCCGTAAACAACATACACATCACGCTGAAAACTCCATTTATTAGCGGGTAATTTTATGCATAAAAGGTTTTTGTGAATCAACATGGCGATTCAAGTAAAAAGAGCTGTAAAAGCGATACCGGATAAACCCTGCATTAACTGTCTTTACCCGAGGCAAAGATAACATCGTTGCTAAAAACAGTCTTTCCTTTTACTATCAATAAATTATCAGCTCATTCCTCAATGAGTTTTAAAAGCATGAAAGACGCACATGGAAAATAAAGCAATTAATCGCACTTTATTTACTTTAAGGAAGCTTTTTGGTTTTTTTCAACCTGGCGGACTGGTACTTATTGTGGCGTTTGTTTGTGTCCGACAGGGCTATGTTGACGGATGGCTGCCCCAGGTAGAAAGGTTGGTCCCCTATTTTATTCTGGGAATCGGCTTCCTGCTTGGCTGGCGGTTCCACCGCAGCCGCCTGGCATTCGTTATTCTTATCCTGATGCTTGCGGACAGAATTCTGTATTATTTCGGTCCAGGTGGCGTTGTTGGTTCAGGAAACGAGAAGACGATCTTCCATTCGGTTGCCATTTTTCTTCCGATAAACGTCGCTCTCTTTTATTTGGTCAGAGAACGGGGTATCCTTAATCTGCAGGGACTGTTTCGATTTCTATTTATCGTTGTGCAGCCGTTGGCTGTCTATTTTCTTCTCCGTGAGAATCCTCAGGTTTTTAATTTTCTGAATCAGCAGTTTCTCAGTTTCCCGCTTCTCGATAAGTTTAAAATGCCTCAAGCCGTACTCTTTATTTATGGGGGCGTTCTGCTGATTTTTCTGATTGGTTCCCTGTTTTCCAAGAAACTGATATTAAGGGGTTTCTTCTGGTCGCTTCTTGCCATTGCAGCCGGACTCCATTCCGTTGTTCACGGCTCCGGATCCACCGTTTATTTCAGTGTAGCCGGATTAATCATTATTCTGTCCGTGATTGAAACGGCATATGCAATGGCCTACCATGATGAATTGACCGGGTTGCCTGCCAGGCGTTCTTTAAACACCACCATGCAGGGACTCGGGCGACGTTATACGATAGCCATGCTCGATATTGATTTTTTCAAGAAATTTAACGACAGATACGGTCATGATGTCGGCGACCAGGTACTGTGCATGGTTGCATCACATATCAGCCGTGTAGGCGGCGGCGGAAAACCATTTCGCTACGGAGGTGAA
>Ga0224507_10001293_pt1 | contig 10065 bp, 10 predicted proteins | sample SF_Jan12_sed_USG_3_FD_170159 | JGI IMG/M metagenome (GOLD analysis project Ga0224507, IMG submission 170159) | Sediment microbial communities from San Francisco Bay, California, United States - SF_Jan12_sed_USGS_13 | ecosystem: Environmental > Aquatic > Marine > Sediment | place: USA...
TTGGGTTTAACCACTTTTTTATGGGGCCAGGGCAGCAGAGAGCGGATTACCAACATGGTGTGTAATATGGTGAGGCGCAGGTTGTCCAAGCGAGGGTTGAAATGGGAAATTCGCTTGCCAGGCTCAGGATAATAGACAGAGATATCGGTGGACAGAACCGGAACCCCGGCCCATGCGCTGCGGACCAAAACCTCTATTTCAAAGTCATAGCGTGCTTTACTCAGCTTTAGTTGGGTTATTTCCCGCACTGGATAGAGTCGCATGCCACTTTGGGTATCCTTAAGGCGTAAACCGGTTTCGAGGCGGACCCAAAAATTGGAAAATGTTCGACCGAACAAACTTGATTTTGGTACGTTAGCCCCCATCTGTCGATCACCGATCACCATGGCTGGCCATTGCCCATCAAGAGCATTTATTAATTTTGGGGCATCGGCCGGGTCGTGTTGACCGTCAGCATCAATGGTGAGAATTGCCTCGTAGCCATGTTCTTGAGCTATGCGAGCACCTTCCTGGATGGCCACTCCCTTGCCTCTGTTTTCATCCAGTCGGTGGATGTGACAGTCTAAGCCATGGAGCAAGGGGCTGATATGGTCATCACTGCCGTCATCCACCACTAAAACGTCCATCTCTTGGGCTAACGCCTTTTCCACCACCGAACGTAAGGTTGCGCCGTGATTATAAACCGGAATCAGGATTATGGTTTTAGGATGGCTCATCTTCCTATCCCCATGCGGATTATTTTGTCCCAAATTGGTCCGGCAAAGCCTTTTGCATGAAACTGGGCGATTCGATCCTCCATCTCCTGGCTGGGATATTGGCGATCGGGCTTTCCCTGCCAGGCTTCTTTTAATGTTTGATCAATTTGTTGGGGAGTGATCTGGGGTGAGAAATAGAAACGGGGCTCCAATAGATCATCGTCAGCGGCGATTATATTTTGTTCAATGGCCAATTGTTGAATTCCGGTGTTGGGTAGGATGCGAATACCGTTGAAGGCAAAAATTACCGCCGGTCGCAGTTTTTCGATATTTTCAATGGATTGTTGCAATGTTTTACTGTTCTCACCAGGCCCACCGAACATGAAAAAATGGGCGCAGGGGATTTTATGTTTGGTTGCCAGGTTATTAAGTTCCACCGCCTCGTTGAAGGTGAAATTTTTACCCAAAGCGACCAATGATGCATCGCACCCGGCATCGGTCCCGATTTCCATGGCATCCAGACCGGCCCGCTTCATGGTGGACATGGCCTCTTCAGTGATGTCGGAGGGGCGGAAATAGGCCATCCAGGGCAAGGTGTTTTTGCGCTGGATCAGGGCCTCGCATACTTCTAGGTAATGGTTGCTGGAGTCGTTGAATACCGAATCGGTAAAGAATATGTATTCGGCCTTGAACTCATCGCGCAATCGCATGACCTCGTCTGCCACCTCTTCCGGGGCGCGTTTACGAATCATACGCCCTTCCAGCAAGGGGTAGGAGCAGTAGTTGCACTGATATGGGCAGCCCCGCTTGGTCTGCACATTCATCATCCCGCCCCGAGAGATATAATAGGGCGTGATAGCCGGATCATATTCCACCTCTTGCCACGGTTTATCAGAGGGCTTGGAGTAAAGGAGCTGCTTTTTTGGTGGGGTTCCGGCTTCCAGTTCGGCGGCAAGTCGGATTATGGCCTCTTCGCCCTCGCCCACAATGCCGTAATCAGCCCCGAGGAGGGTGAGAATTTTTTCAGGAAGCAAGGAAAAGGCCGGGCCGCCGAGTACCAAAACTGCTTTGCTGGTGCGGCGGATAAGGGCGACTATTTTTTCCACCTCGCCGATAATGGAACGTGGTTGGGAACTATCTTCCAAATCAAGATTACGGATGGATATCCCAATCATCTCTGGTTGCAGTTCTTTGATGTTTGCTTCCAGAGTGGCGAGATAATCTTCGCCGCAAGCCGGAAGATCCACCTGTTTCACCAGGTGTCCTTGTCCACGCAAAGCCCCGCCAATATGGGCCATGCCCAGAGGGTAGACCGGAAAGGGGACTTGTACAGAATTAACGGAGGTGAGAAGACAACGCAGACCCATTACTTATCAGTCCACCCACTCGCGACGACCGACTTCCGGTTGGAAGGATGATTTATAGGTGCCATCTGCAATTTCGCGGTGCAGTACCTTCATAAACAGTTTAGACATCTTAAGAGATTGGGACATATCACGATAAAATTCCTTCCAGGCGTAATGATACATGTCCTGGAGCTCATCGGGAGTCATTTTCAGGGGTTGAAACACAACTTCGGCGGTGGTGTAGCGTTTCCAGTCTTTGTGCAAAATCCGGCCGTCTTTCTCCATCTGGGCGGTAACCGGAGCATGGGGGAAGGGGGTGAGGATGGAAAATTCGGCCATGTCGATTTCGATCTCCAGTAAAAAATCCACCAAACGTTTGATATAATCCACGTCCTGGTTATCTGGCCCCAGCAATACCGCAGCCTCAATACCGATTCCATGATCCTTAAGGCGTTGCACCCGCTCTCTGATCACATCCGAGGTGTCAAAAATTGCCTGATATACATACCAACAACCAGCTTCGGCTGCTTTTGCCAATACTTCCTCATCATCTAAAATAGGGTGGGAAACCCATTTTTTCTTGAGGGGAATCAAACCTTCAAAGAATTCCAGTAACCATTCTCGGTCCTGGGCCAAGGAATTGTCCACAAAGAACAAACGGTTATTGTCGATGGCGGCCACTTCCTCGATTACCTTCTCAACGGGACGGGGTCGAAATACTTGGCCCCCTAAGTATGCGGTGGAGCATGGGAAGCAGTTAAATTTGCAGCCTCGCGAAGCATGGACCAGATCCACCATTTTAACGCCCCGGTAGATATAGCGATCATGGTTAAGGATGTCGCGATTTGCCGGGCCAATTGATTCGATGGGAGGATGATTGCGGAAATAATCGTAGCGCTGTTGCAAACGACCCTCCTGCCAATCTTTGAGGACTAAAGCCAGTCGTCCGTTTTCAACTTCGCCCAGGAATATGGAATCGACAAATTGTTCAACCTCGTCGGCATGGAGCATGGTGGCAATGCCGCCGGAGATAACCTTTATTCCTTTGCTGCGATAGAGTTCGGCGATCTCTTTTCCCCGAGGGGTCTGGCAGGTGAGCATCATGGACAGCAATACAAGATCGGTGTGTTGCTCGGGGTCAAGGGTGTCGACGTTTTCATCGATAAAGGTGATGTTAAACTCATCCGGTATGGCGGCGGCCATGCAGACTGGGCCGTGGGGAGGGAGATGGAACTCCGTTTGTTCCGGAATCTTGTGCCACTTGGGATAAACAATAGTTATATGATAATTAGGCATGACAAATAGTAAATTGAGCTATGATTGTAGATGGTTCGGTGGATGGATTTAAGTCCAACTCGCCGGCGATAATGGTAGAGCAGGGTGAAGAGCTATCGGCAAGCCATTCCTGGGCTGTTGTCTGGGCCTTTTGCATGGGGTTGTCGGCAAAGATGGAAAATACAGGGCCGGTAAGCTTGTAGTGTACTGCGGTCTCGGCCAAAGGAATATTGGGTAGGGTGTAGCCGAAAAGGGCCGGGCTGGCAAATTGTTGGCCAAGGGCTAAAGTCTCGCTATAGGCTAGATCGGTGGATAAGCAACCATGCTGGGTACCGACGATTAGGCCGATATGTTTTTCGGCTGGAACCCGGTTGTCTTTATCAAGTAAGTCACATTGCCCTAAGAGACGACCCACTTGCAGTAAGGCGGCTTGGCTGAGTGGGTCCATGCGGCCCCAACGTTCAGGTACTACCTTGAGAATGCTGCGGTTTTCATCACTTAGGCTGATATCGATAATTTTCCCCATTATTTTGTCTCATACTTCGGACTAGTAGGCGAGGTGAGGGCTTCATGGATTTGGGGGATGAGTTCTAGTAATCCGTGCGCTATTATATCAGCAAAATGATAGGCAATAAGGTGTTTGCCGTCCCGGCCATTAGCTATTTGATAAATATTGAGAAAATGGTCAAAACGTTGGCCGGTTATTGTGCCTTGCCAGATGATTTTTTCAGTTTTTACGTCTCGTAGCAGCATATCGGCATCCATGGCAATTTCGTAGGAAACATATGGTGCCCCTAAGATGCGAGGCAGCCATACGTACATGGCGGAGCCGTAGTAGTAGCCAGTTTCTTTGATCAGTGTTTGGCGTAGGTTGCCCTCAATGCGGTAATCGATGTGAGTACGGGGTTCATCTGGTAGGTAGATGACCTTATTAGTAACCTTAGAGGATTTTAGGGCATTGACCACGGAACGAGCGGTGTTCTCGTTGAGCGGCTTGGATTTAAAAGATGAGAAAGCGGTATAAATTTCTGGTAAATCAGAGTCCACTTGTAACCAGAAGACCCCAGGTATTAGACCTAAACGGGTTTTACCATCATTCCCCATGGCCTGGGGACGACGATCAACGAATTCTTCCACCCCGATGCTTACCGGGGTAGGGGCGGCCATTATTACACCATTATCCCTATCAAGCGATACATCAAGGGATGTCGCAGCGCATCCGACAAGTAAGGGAAGCAGCAAGAGAAAAATTAATAGTCTGATATGGGAGGTGGTATCTTGTTTCATTGATATGTGTTTGATATGCTTATAATAAATCAAGTGACTTTATAGCATATTTTTTGAGTTTAGGATGAGCCTTGGAGGAGTTGGAGACTTCTTCAAGTATGATGCGAAATTTCGTGTCGCCTGAGGCACCAAGTGCTTTGCAAAACCAAGCCATGGTGTCTAAATGATTACGCTCTTTAGTGTTAACGGTGTATCCTTCACGTAGTTTATTCTCTATCATGTCGTAGAGACGGGGGTCTGGGTCGGGAATTCGTCGATCGGTAAGAGTCCGAGCTGCTTCCTTCATGAGGCGTAAGTTCCCGGTTTGGATCATTTTCATAAGCTTCATGTTGTCTTCCGACATCCCTTTTGGAAGTACGGTTAAGCTTTGAGCAATCTCTATTCTATCACGATAATAGGTGATTTGTTGAATGGATTCCTTGGCATATTTTTGAATTTTGCGGGAAGGGGAATCGGCAGCTATCACATTGAGGGCCTGGAGGTAATTAATATTACCAGAGGATGCCAAAGCTTTGCACATCCAGGACATTTCTTCAGTGTGGGTGTTGTTGTCAGGTTCTTTTAAATAACCGGCTAAGAGTATATCTTTAACCGTATCAAATAACTTGGTATCGGTGAGGCCGGAACGAGTGATGTTTTTGGCGGCACGAAGTCGTTGTACATGGCTGGAGGATTCAAGATCGGCAATATAACCTTCGACAATGTTGTTAGCGGAACCGTGGGCAAAATTAGTTGAAAAAGCCACGGCCAATATCAGTGCACAGAGTGTGTATCCAATATTTTTCTTTACCAAGAACATGATTATCCTCCATTGTAGAATTATGTCAAATTCACCACGATTGCAGTGGTGTATAGTTACTCGTGGAGCCAGCAGATCGGATCAGCAGCCAGGTAGTCGCCGGTTACCTGATAAGCATGGCCCCTGCATCCATAACAAAGTTGTTTATGTGAGCATTTGGAGCAATTCCCTTTAATGTTATTACGAATATTTCGTAAATCGCTGATCACATGACTGGTTTGGATAATCTTTGCCAATGATTGTTCCCTTATTGTGCCAGTGGAAATATTAACTCCAGGACAGGGATGTACTTCGCCTAAGGAGGTTACCGTGCAGGAGTATTCGTGCCTGGCGCAATGGGATGCTGCCAATGGCGGCATGGGGGTCCATTTGCATTCAAATTCATGGTTGTCTATATAGGCGAGTTTTTCAAAGAGAGTTCTGATCGCCGCCTGATCAACTTCCAAAGAACCGTTCTTGGTTGCCCTTCCCTGGGCAGTCATGATTTCAATATAGGGGATTATACCGTTTTGTCGAGCCCAGCGCCATAGGTCTGGTAGTTCGTCGTAGTTTTGCTGACATACGATGGTCTCGACCCCCAGGGTATGATTCTCGTCTGGATACCCGGCAGCCATGAGTGCGGCAAGTCCCTTTTCAATGGCGGCATGGGTGCCTGGTTTACCGGCTAAATAATCTTGAACTTCCGGCTTGCGACTGTTCATCTTAATAGAGATTGAAACATTACGTTCATAGAGGGCTTCTGCCTTTTGAGCATCAAGCAGGGTACCGTTGGTGAACAGGTCGACCTCAAGCCCTTTTGCTAGGATATGATCCATGACCGGAAATATATGGGGGTAGAGCATGGGCTCCCCGCCGCCCAGGACGATGATCTTGCGAGCTCCCAAGTCTGCGGCTTGGTCGATTATGGAAAATATCTCATCTTTAGTCATCTCCCCGGCCAAAGGCGTGCCAGAGGAGGCATAGCAGTATACGCATCGGAGGTTACATGCCCTGGATAGCTCCAGCTCAAGCGATAAAAGACCGTTTCGCTCTCGGCACTCACGGATTATTTCAGGGGAAAATTCTAGTCCCCAATGTTCTTTGTGACAGTTCATAGCAGTTTATTGCGAATCACTCACAGTGGGATTCGAGTATTGTTTATTTTTACGATAATCAAAAAAGCGTATGGGTTTGCGGTTACCTTGTTCAGTCATAACTTTCATTACTTCTGCAGGGTCCTTGGCGACAACCTCAGGCCGTACCCGAAGGCGGGCCTGCAGTAGTTTTTCAATTTCACTTAGGTCAACTTCAGCAGTGCATCCCACTACTACTCGAACTTCATCTGAGAGGTCGAAACCATTGTGTACCTCAACATAGGAGTTTTTTACCTGTTCAATTTCCTGCAAAACATGAAAGATGGAGTCCGGATAGAGAGTAGTGCCCCGGAGTTTCAACCGTTGGGCTGTGCGTCCTTCAATGGGTCCCAATCTCGGGGTATGATAGCCGCAGGAACAGGGTGAAGAGTGGAGCCGTGCAATGTCGCCGGTGCGGAAACGAACCAGTGGAAACCCTTGTACCCCCAGGGGGGTGAAAACCAGTTCTCCGGATTGTCCTTCAGGCACCAGTTGACCTTGTTCATCTACAATTTCCACTATACTTAGTTCTGGATGAATATGGCCACCTTGTCCCACATCACATTCACAGGTGCCTGTTTCAAGTTCGGTGGCACCATAAGAGCTGTAGATTGTGGCGTTCCATGTTTCGGTCAAGCGTATGCCCAACGGTGTTTGCTGAAAATTGGCCTGGCGAATGGGCTCTCCAATGGTGACGAGGGCACGAATTCCTGCCTCTGCAGGGTTAAAGCCGTGATTTATAGCCCATTGGGCGATTGTAAGTAAAAATGTGGGAACCCCAACTAGTACGGTAGGTTTGAGTTGACGAATTAATTCCCATTGCCTGGCGGGTTGTCCGGCACCGCTTCGTATGGTGGCTGCGCCCAAATTGATTAAACCGCTGTAATAGGCCAGTCCGGCAATGAAACAACGATCCAGGGTTACACAAATAAGGCAGGTGTCGTGGGAGCGTATGGATGCTCCCCAAAAAGCCATGGTTTCGTTGAAAGCCAGTCGGTCTAAATCTTCCTTGGTGTAGGGAATCCGTACTGGCATGCCGGTGGTTCCGGAAGTAAGTGAAATGTCAACTATCTCTTTGGGTGTTGCAGCGATAAAACCATTGGGGTTTTGATCAAGATCGGTCCTTGAGGTCAGGGGTAGAGAAGGTAACTCATTAAGGGAGGTAATATCTTCTGGTACGATTCCCAAGGCTGAAAATTTGGTGCGATAGAATGGTGAGGTTGCCGCATGGCTGAGGTGTTTGCGTAATAAATTTACTCGAAACTGTTCGGATTCTTCGGGAGTTTTTTTGCGTAACTCAACACCTTGTTTAATGTTGTATTCCATTAGTTGGCTTGTGTCCTTCGCTTCTGTTCGGCCTCTATATCTTGGAAAACCAAATTTTTTAGATTGCGCACGGCCTCTCTGTCAGACTCGCTATTATTAGGATAGCGTGGGGGAAGAAGGGTTACACTGATGCGAGCTGCGGTGAGCAATTTTTTGCCGGGCGGTAATAAAACATCAGTTCCTTTGATACAGACTGGTATCACCGGATACCCGGTATCTTTGGAAATACGAAAGGCACCGTTTTGAAAGGGACCAAGGCGACCATCGGTGGATCTATGTCCTTCAGGCCAAATGATTAGTGAACAACCTTTGGCAAGGAGGGTCTTGCTTTTCTCTAAGATATTATGACCACCGCTGGAGCTATCAATGTATTGGGATTTTATCATTATCCACCGGTAAATAGGGATGTTGAAGGGCCATGAAGTCATGAAGGCATATTCTCCGGGGAGTACTCCGAAACAATATGGGTCCACGGCGGAAAGATGATTGGCCACTAAAATTGAGGGAATTGGTAACCCTCCGCTATTGTCTTCTAGACGTACAGGCCCCATAAACGGCACGACACGCACGATTATCCAACCATATAACCGGATAGCGATTCGGACCATGCGGGGAGTGGGGAATGGCCTGATAATTAAATTAATAATCCGAACAATACAGATTAATAAAATAGATATAAAACTAATTACTCCAAAACATGACCAGCAGTAGACGTTAAAGGCTAACTCCTTCAGACTATAATTCATATATAAGCCTGAATGGTTATGACTTTTTTGAGCCAAAATTCTGTGTTATGCGATAAAAATAATCCTCGGAATATCATTTAGCTGCCTGGGTTTATTTTTTACACATTTCTTAATCTCGAACCAAAACTTTTCTAAATTAACAGATTGGTAAATATAGTGGTTTAAGATTTAAGTGTAGGGGCAAAGTAGCAGTGATAATATAAATTGATTTACGTTTATTATTTGTTTTCATAATAATTAGACCTGGCTGGAGGGCCATGGGTAACGGGCTCAATTATATTTTGGTGCTTGGTTTCTTGCCTTACAGTGTTATAATTTATGATACTAGTTGATCACGAGTTTTCAGGACCAGTTTGTGAAGATCGTCCATGGTTCTTACCGCTCGCATGGCCTCCTCGTCGCGCATTTTTACGCCGAATTCCTTTTCCATGGCAACTACCATATCCACGGCGTCAAGGCTATCGAGGCCAAGGGTTTCAAAAAGAGTGGCTTCGGGAATTAACTCTTCAGATTCTAATTCGAATTCGTCGGCCATTATATTTTTTATTCTGATAAATATTTCTTCGTCACTCATATATTTTGCTCCGGTTTTGTTAAACCGTTTGATATCTAAATTGGATTGCACGAACAGGTCGCGGATGGAAAACCATGCTAATTTTAGGATGAAATTAATTCAAGATATTTTTGAAAAAAAATCTTTTTCATTTTTTTAGCATTCAATAATAATTACATATTACATGTATCGTTTGTAGAGAATGGCCGTGTTGACGCCGCCTAGAGCAAAACTATTTTTTAAAATAATGTCACATTGTTTTTTTTGCTCTGTTTTGATCACTGAACATATGTTGCACTCCGGGTCAATATTTTGCAGGTTTTTAGTTGGTAACAGCTCTCCTTGCTGCATCATTTTTAAGCTCACCATGGATTCAAGTACTCCGGCAGCTCCTAAAGTGTGTCCCATGTGTCCTTTTAGGGAGCTCACTGGTGTTGTAGGGGAGATTGCTTCACCAATGGCTTTGGCTTCTGCAAGGTCTCCGCGTATGGTTCCAGTGGCGTGGGCATTGACATAATCGACCTCAGCTCCATTGATTTGTGCCTCTTTTAAGGCTTTTTTAATGGCTTCGGTCATGGCCTTAGCTTGTGGGTTAGCGATATGGCCGGGATCACTAGTGTTACCAAAACCTATTATTTCAGCATAAATTCGTGCTTTGCGGGCCAAGGCTGATTCCAAGCTTTCAAGTACAAGTATACCGGAGCCGCCGCCACATACTACTCCGTCACGATCCGTGTCAAATGGAGCAGGGGTTTTGCCGGGGGTGTCGTTTTTGCGGGAAGCGGCTTGTAAAACATCGAAAAAAGAGGTTACTGAGTGATGGACTTCGTCGGCTCCGCCACAGAGCATTGCTTGTTGCCGGCCGGTTCCCACCAAGAGATATCCCAGCCCAATGGCTTGAGCCGAGGAGGTACAGGCACTGGTGG
>Ga0224507_10001294_pt1 | contig 10063 bp, 11 predicted proteins | sample SF_Jan12_sed_USG_3_FD_170159 | JGI IMG/M metagenome (GOLD analysis project Ga0224507, IMG submission 170159) | Sediment microbial communities from San Francisco Bay, California, United States - SF_Jan12_sed_USGS_13 | ecosystem: Environmental > Aquatic > Marine > Sediment | place: USA...
GCACTTATCTAAGTACCTTTTGTTTCAATTAAAAATGTTTGTTTTTTATTAGTTCAGCGCATTGACCGTTCCTATTTTGCCCGGTAAAACTTGTTTAAGCGTGGCCTCAATACCATTTTTTAATGTGATGGTAGAAGAGGGACAACCATTACAGGCACCCTGTAAAATAACATTGACCTCTTTTGTCTCAGGTATGTATGATAAAAACTGAATGTTACCACCGTCACCGGCAACAGCAGGTTTTATATATTCTTCCAAAACCGCAATAATTTCTTTAGATACACTGTCATTGGTAGGTTGATATTTTATTTGTTCGTCTTTGGCTGCCACTGTTTTTTGCTGGTAACTGCTAGAAACGATACGACGGTCGCTTTGTAAATATTCCTTTATAAAATCGCGAATGGTATTGTTAACTTCAAACCAGTCTAGATCATTGGTTTTTTGTATGGAAACATAATTGTCTGAAATAAAAATTTCTTTGACAAAAGGAAAGTCAAATAACTCTAAAGCAAGTGGTACATCTTGTGCATCGGCCCTGTTTGAGAGTTCTATATGTTTATTGGAAAGCAATTTGTTGGTAACAAATTTTTGCACGTTAGGGTTTGGGGTACTCTCTGCATAGACTTCCACGATACTCTCTGCTTGCTTTTCAATGAAAATTGATTCATTTTGAGAAACATAGGCTGAAAAGATTTCTTTAATTTCGGCCTGAACCTCAGACCATTCCAGGATGTCAAATTTTTCTATCGCGATAAAATTTGCCGTAACAAAAACTTTCTTCACAAAAGGCAGGTGAAAAAGTTGTTGTATCAAAGTTGAATTATTGGCATCTTCAATGGAATTATATTCAAAACTGTTTTCAGTTAAGATCTTATCGAATACGAATTTTATAATGGCAGGACTTCCTGTTGCTTCAATATTTATTTTTGACATTTTTTTTATTTTATTTGAATTTACAAAAATACAAAAGAAATAAGTTTTAATTTTGAAAACTTTGTTAAAGAATATCGTTGAATTAAATTTAAAAAATAATGATTATAAAAGCATTGAATGGGCATAAGCCGCAGTTTGGAAAAGAGTGTTTTTTTGCTGAAAACTGTACGATTATTGGCGAGGTCACCGCTGGTGATCAATGTAGTTTTTGGTACAATGCAGTAATAAGGGGTGATGTGCATTTTATAAAAATGGGTAATAAAGTCAATGTTCAGGATGGGGCTGTGATTCACGCTACCTATAAAACGCATCCAACCACCATTGGTAACAATGTGTCTATAGGCCATAATGCTTTGGTGCATGGCTGTACCATTCATGACAATGTACTGATTGGCATGGGTGCCATTGTAATGGATGGCTGTGTTATTGAAAGCAACAGCATTATCGCTGCCGGGGCAGTGGTCACTAAAAATACCCTGGTAAAATCAGGAACGATCTATGGTGGTGCGCCTGCCAAAAAATTAAAGGACATCAGTGAAGCTTTGATCTCAGGTGAAATTGACAGAATTGCCAACAACTATATAAAATATGCGGGATGGTATACTGCTTCAGACACCGAATGATAACACTAAAATAAATGCTAAAGCGAATGTTTTACACAAAAAAAATCCCAATGTGATCATTGGGATTTTTTTTATTGAATAAAAAAGGATTTATTAAATACCTAATTTAGTTTTAACAGCTGGCATTAAATCTTCACCTTTTTCAAAAACGATAAGTCCTTTTCCTGGAGAAGAATCAAATACATACTGTACACCTTTAGCATCAGCAACATCTTTTACAGCTTTTTGAGCTTTTTCAACGATTGGTTTCAACAGGTCAAAACGCTTTTTTTGAATTTCTTGTTCTGCGGTTTGTCCGTATTTTTGAATTTTTTGTTGTAAAGCTTGAACTTCAGCTCTTCTTTCTTCATTTTTAGCATCAGTTTGCGTAGCAGCTTCTGCATCATACTTCTTTAATTTAGCTTGTAAAGCAGTGGCCTGACCGTTATACTCATCAGCATACGTTTGTTGCACTTTTTTCAATTCAGTTTCCATAGCTTTTGTTTCAGGCATCGCCATTAACAATTGTTCACTATCTATGTGTGCAACTTTTTGTGCCTGTACGGTATTAAATGCAGTAAAAAGTGCAAATGCAACGAATAAATTTCTAAATAATTTCATTTTTCTAATAATTTGTTAATAATAATTCTTGTTGTTCTACTTCGTTTTAATCTTTGTTTTCTATGTTTTCTTCTCGCTGTTTTTTACGATCTTCAATTTCTTTTAATTTTGCAGCGCGATTTTCATCAGCCACCTTTTTTAAAGAATCTCTTTTGCGTATTCTAGCTTCCTGTTGTAATTTTATTTTTTCTTTTAAAGCTTCTCTTTTTGCATTGCGTTCATCAATCTTTTTTTGAGCTTCAGTTTTTTCTGCCGCTGCCGGATCTTCCGTTTCTGTATCTACATCTGTTTGAGGAGTGACAGTCGTTGGATCTACCGTTTCAATATTGTCAGGGTCAACATTGTCGGGTGTTACAACCCCAGCCTTTGCCATACGCGCTTTCTTTTTATCATCAACAGCTTTTCTTTTTCGATCTTTTACAATACTGTTTAAAACCTGTTCGCTGATATCAAATTTGCTATTGCTGTATAATAAAATCAAATCACTCGATTTATCTAAAACAAAATCGTATTGCTTTCTTTTGGCAATTTCCTGAATAGCATTGTAAACCTGATCCTGTACGGGTGTTGCCAATTGTTTTCGCAACTGGAACAGATCGCCTTGTGGACCAAAATAAGCAATTTGTAATCTTTTTAATTCCTGATCTTTGATATAGATGTCTTCTTCTCTTTCACTGATCAGTTCTTTGGTTAGTAATGATTTTTCATTGCTCAGATCGGTTTTTAGTACTTCTATTTCATTTGAAAGAACGTCTAATTTTTGTTGCCAGGTCTTGGTCTTGTCGTTGAGCTTAGCTTGTGCGGTTACATATTCAGGAACATTTTCTAAAATATAGTTCATATCAATATAAGCAACTCTTTGTCCTTTTTGAGCAAAGGTAACGCAGCTTATCAATACGATTGAAACTATTAAAACTCTTTTTAAATTCATATATCGAGTTTTTTTAAAAATTCATATCAATTTTATTTGCAACAAATATAACAATTTAGCTTAGAATTGTTGTCCAATAATAAAATGAGTTTGCCATCCTGAAATCTCACCCGGTATTCCTGGTACTTCATCAAATCCATATCCAAAATCAATACCTAATAAACCGAAGGCAGGCATAAATACTCTGATACCCCCACCTGTTGATCTTTTTAAAGAAAACGGGTTGTAATCCTGAAAGCCGTCCCATGAATTACCACCTTCTAAAAAGGCCAGGGCATAAATAGATGCCGATGGTTTTAAGGTGATTGGATAACGAACCTCAAAAGCTACTTTATTATAAATGGTTCCACCGGTTACCGATGATAAACTTGAATTTGGATAACCTCTTAAAGCTATGGTTTGTCTGCCGTCAAACTGACCCTGTGCCAAACCATCACCCCCAACATAAAAACGCTCAAAAGGCGGTTCGCCAATTTCGTCATTATAAGCACCTAAAAATCCTAACTCGGCATTACTCATTAATATCATCTTGCCTACTATTGGCGTGTACCATTTACCGGTAAAAATAACTTTGTAATATTCTAACCATTTGTAAAGGTCCTCGTCTGGTAGATCTGTGTAATCCTTATCATTGATTAAAGAATAAGGCGGTGTGAATTTTAAGGCCAAATTAAATTGCGATCCGGTTGTTGGGAAAATTGGATTCGGACCTGCATTATTTCTACCAAAGTTTACAGCAAAATTAAAGTTGTTTGATGTTCCGTTGTCAAAAGCAAAGGAAGATATTCGGTAGTTTTTTAATTTAAAACGTTGGTAATTTACAGAAGTAGATAAAGTAAAATAATCATCAGGCCATTTTAATCGCTGGCTCAAACCAACAGAGGCACCGATAATGTCTAAAAGCTGGTCTTTATCAACATCATTGAATCTATAATCATAGCCATATTGACTTGAGTTATAAATAGAGAAATTGAATCCTTTAGGTTTTTTACCACCCCACCATGGCTCTGTAAAAGATACACTATAGGTTCTGTAATATTTACTTACCTGTAAACGCAAAGCAACACTTTGACCGTCACCTCTTGGTACCGGCTTGTATTCTTCTAGATTAAAAAGATTCTTTACAGAAAAGTTGTTGAACGATAAACCTAAAGTACCAACAAAGGTACCGCCACCGTAACCACCTTGTAATTCTATCTGACTAGAGCCCTTTTCAGATAAACTATACTCAATGTCGGCAGTTTTATCTGTGTGATTCGGTTGTACGTCTGGAACAATATTTTCCGGATCTATATAACCCAGCTGTCCCAATTCACGAATGGTACGAATAATATCTTTTTTACTGAACAGATCTCCCGGTTGTGTACGTACTTCACGATATAAAACATGATCGTTCGTAACATCATTACCTTTGATGGAAACCTTTCTGATATAGGCGGGTTCATCTTCAATAATTCTTATCTCAAGATCGATGGTGTTATTTTCGGCACTTGTTTCAACCGCAGTCACCCTTGAAAATAAGTAACCATTGTCTAAATAAGTGTTGGTAATATCTTGTGAATCGGGAGTGCCGTCACCATAAACTCTTTCATTTAATGCCTTTCCATTGTATACAACATCCTGATCAATTCTTAAAATACTTTGTAATTGCTGATCTGTAAAAACAGTATTTCCCAGGAAAGTAATGTTACCAAATTTGTATCGATCGCCTTCATTGACCGTAATATCAAGATTGATTGTGTTATCATCATTCCACGAAATTGAATCTTTGATAACCAATGCATCTCTATAACCTTTCTCCTGATATTTTTCAACAAGTTTATCCAGATCTTCCTCGTATAGATCTTCTACATATTTTGATGGAGAAAAAATTCTGGTGATACCTTTTTCTTTGGTCTTCTTTAGTAATTTCTTTAATTTGGCATCAGATAAAGAGCTGTTGTTATGAAAAGTAATATTCTTAATTTTTACTTTACTCCCTTTGTCAATTAATATTAAAGCATCTTGGGTATTGGTCTTTGAGGTGTCTTGTTTTGTTGAAATGGTAACCTTTGTCTTTAAAAAACCTTTTTCCCGATATTTATCTTTGATAAAGTTTTCAGTAGTCGTGGTCAAATTCTCGGTAAGCATTGCGCCTGATTTGAATTCGATTTCTTTGCTGAGATCTTCAATTTTCGATTTTTTGATCCCCTTGATCGTTACCGTACCAACTTTGTCTAATTCGTTAACCTCAATTTCAAGATATACAGCATCTTTATCAATTTTGGTTACGTAAATATCTACATTGCTAAAAAGTTTTGATCCCCATAACTTTTTAATTGAAGAAGATAATTTGTCTCCGGGAATTTTTAATGATTGTCCGGTATTTAAACCTGAAAAAATTAAAATAGACTGCTCAGAGATGGTTTCATTGCCTTTGACAGTAATGCCACCCAAAGTGTATCTTTTGTTTTTTTCTAACTCAATCGGGCCGCTCTTTTCAACGCGCTTAATAGTGTCGATCGCCTGAGTAACAGGTACAATGGTATCTATTGCTTTTTCGTTTTTTGGAGTAATTTCTTGCGCATTCGCAGTAAATATTGTAAAGACCAAAAATAAGGGTAAAATACTGATTTTCAACTTATTTATTACTGTTTTCAATTTGTTCACTTGTTTTTCCAAACCGTCTTTCTCTGCTTTGATAATTTAATATTGCTTCGTAAAATTCTTCTTTATTAAAATCTGGCCATAATACATCTGTGAAGTAAATTTCAGCATAAGCAATTTGCCATAATAAAAAATTGCTGATACGTTTTTCGCCACTGGTGCGAATTAAAAAATCAACATCTGGCAAATTAAATGTATATAAATGACTATTTATAATATTTTCATCTATTTCTTCAATTTTAAAATCATTATTAACAATTTTTTTAGAAATAGATCTTGTGGCATTCACAATTTCTTCTCTTGCACCATAATTAAGGGCTAAGTTCAAGGTTAACTTGTTGTTGTTTTTTGTTTTTTCAATCGTTTCGGTTAATTCTTTAAAGGCTTTTTTGGGAAGCTTATCCAGGTTGCCAATGGCCTGAAGTTTTACTTTATTTTTCTGAAAAGTATCAATTTCCTTTTTTAAAGAACTGACCAATAAATTCATTAAGCTGTCCACTTCAAATTTTGGTCTGTTCCAGTTTTCGGTTGAAAATGCAAAAAGGGTTAAAGTGCTGATGCCGAGTTCTGTGGAGGCTTCAACTGTCTGTCTAACAGCTTCAACACCTTTTTTATGTCCAAAAACGCGTTTGAATCCTTGTTTTTTAGCCCAACGACCATTGCCATCCATGATAATGGCCACATGCTTTGGTAAGGACTGAGAATTTATTTTAGATTTTAGGCTCATTGAAGTTAAAAATTTCCTGTATAACATCCTTCTCTTCCGAAGGCATAAACCAAGGTGATACCGGTAAACACATACCAGTCATTATTGTTAGGGTTGATTTGAACGTTTACGGCATCATCCAAATCATAAGGATAGCCGTCGATATCATCTTTAAAAGTATATCTAAAAGACGTTTCAATCGCGATGCCGATATTTTCGGTTAGTATGGTTTTATAACCTACACCGAATGGGATTGTAAAACCAAATACACGGCCTTTCTTTCTAGTGTCATAATTGTTAACAGCCACTTCGGCAATGATATAGGGCGTATGGGTGTGCCCCGTTTTTGATAAGTTATATTTAAAAAAATGGTATTCAATACCCGCGGCTAATTCATGCACAGAATTTTTAAAGTTAAGACCTCTGTTCTTTCTAAATGAATTTTTAGAATCGAGGTCATCTCCGCTAATTTCAGCGTAAGTATAAGTGGCTCTCAATGAATAGTGTGGGTGCATATTCCATTTGTAAATACCCCCAATAGCAAAATTGTTGGGTAAAATGTAATTTGTTTTCCCAATATCTCCAATATAATTGCTGCCTCCCAAAAAGAGGCCAAACTCATTAATTTGAGCAAAACCAAAGGCAGAACTGAATAGAAATAAATATGTTATTAAAAATTTTCTCATTGTAAAAACAGTTCGCAAATATAAAAAAATATAGTTTGTTTTACCTATATACAGTCTATAAATACCTTTAACCGTTTTTTATTTATCATATTATAATAATTATGTTAAAATTAAGCACTTGTAAAAGGTTTGTTAGGCTTGATTATATCAGGGTTTTACTTTTCGCAATTGGTAAAAAATCCTTAAAATTTTAAATAGCTTTCTGTTGGCAGTTAATTTCTTTTATCCTCTCCCCAAAATAATTTTTCTCTAAGGGTCTTGATAAAAGTCTGGTCAATTAATCGCACGGTTTTTATGGTGAAATCACATTTTTCTATAATGATCTTAGTGGCATCACTGATTGTGGTTATTCGAGAGTCTAAGGTTAGTAAAACTTCGTTTGCTCTGCTTTCAATGAGTAATTCAATTTTAGTTTTATCAGGAATTACCAAAGGTCTTACACTCAGGCTGTGCGGGGCAATTGGTGTAAGCACAATATTTTTTGACTGGGGAGATATGATGGGGCCGTTGCAGCTTAGTGAATAGCCCGTAGATCCGGTGGGTGTTGCAATGATCAAACCATCGCTCCAGTAGGTGGTGAGATATTCATCATCCAGATAGGTTTCAAGGGTGATCATGGAAGCTGTATTTTTACGACTCACAGATATTTCGTTCAAAGCAAAATCAGTTTCATTGATCTCTTCATTGTTCATGTCGGTTTTAACACATAGCAAAGATCTTTCTACCAATTGATATTTTTTTTGAAAAATTTTCTCAACCGCCTGTTCTATGTCTTCTTTTTGTATGGTAGCCAAAAAACCTAATCTTCCGGTGTTGATGCCAATGATCGGAATACCTGAATCGCGAATAAAAGTTATAGAGCGTAAAAAAGTACCGTCGCCGCCAACACTGAAAAACAAGTCTGTCGCTGTATCAAGATCCTTATGGCTTGAAAAAGTTTGGTAGGTAGTATGTGTGTTTGATTTCTTGAAGAATTCATAAAATTTTTCTTCGAAGAGGATCTCTGCATTTTTTTTGATCAGAAGGTCAATTAAAACATTGACATATTTTATGGTAATTTCGTTATTTGATTGTCCGTAAATTCCAATTTTCATAGAAAATGATACTTAAATGTTCAAATATTTTTGTAAATAATCAGACCGGTTATTAAGCTCTTCCAGATATTTGTCTTTTTCAAACTCATTCAATATCTGATAGTTATATCTTCTAAATGAGTGCAGGGTGTTGTTGATATCATGTAAGCTTAATTTTAAAGTGATCTGTGCGATATCATTTTCTATTTTTGATACGAAAGCCCCAAATAATGTCGCGTTGTTAGATTCAACGATCTGGCTTATCTGGCTGAATGAGTACTCATTCACATTTTTTGAAACCACTAAAATAACACCTTCTTCATGTAAAAATGGGGTGCATTTAAAAATGTTTAAAAAATCATCTAATTCGTAATAACCAATATATTTTTTTTCAGCATCTAAAATGGGCAGGACGTTGGTGTTGTGGGTGGCAAAATTTTGTAAGATTTCAAACCAGTTCATCCTGTTGCTAACGTAAAAAGGCGCTATACGATTTTTTATGTTCTGTATTGTTTTATCTCCAAAATCAGTGAATTCGATATCTTCTTTGGCGATATTGCCACAAAAAATATCCTTATCCAACACAGGGAAATGTGAAAATTGATTTTGTTCAAATATAGCTTGAGCACTGTCAATTTTTTCATCAACCTTTATCGGTTTGATATCATTCAGTATGTAATCTGTAGTTAGCGTCATAAACTTATACAAAGAAACTAAATTAAACTTGAAATGAGTTAATTTTGCATTCACTAAATTAATAAACTCATGACAAAATTAAGTGTTAATATTAATAAAATTGCAACGATTCGTAACGCTCGTGGCGGAAATACCCCCGATTTATTAAAAGCTGCCGCTGATATTCAGGAGTTTGGAGCCCAGGGAATAACCATTCATCCGCGCCCTGATGAACGACATATCAGATATCAGGATGCCTATGATTTAAAACCAATTGTAAATACCGAGTATAATATTGAAGGGAATCCAGTGCAGCAATTTATGGATCTGGTTTTAGAGATCAAACCCACTCAGGTCACCTTAGTGCCCGACGCCGTTGATGCTATCACCTCAAATGCAGGATGGGATACGATAAAGCATCAGGGTTTTTTACAGGAAATAGTTAAAGAATTTAAACAGCATGGTATCAGAACCTCCATATTTATGGACCCGGATCTGTCTTTAATAGAGGCCGCTGCAAAAACAGGCGCCGATAGAATTGAATTATATACAGAGGCCTATGCGGTTGATTATGCCCAAGGCAATTTAAAAGGCATCAAACCATATGTTGACGCTGCCAGCCTGGCGGGTAAATTGGGGGTGGGCTTAAATGCAGGACATGATCTGAGCCTTGATAATATAGAGTTTTTCGCTAAAGAAATTCCCAATTTATTGGAAGTGTCCATAGGGCATGCTTTGATTTCTGAAGCTTTGTATTTTGGATTGCAAAATGTGGTGAGTATGTATTTGCAAAAATTAAAATAATGGAAATTTTACACAGTATCATCTTGGGTAAAGGAGAGCCCCTGTTCATTTTACATGGGTTTTTGGGTATGAGTGATAATTGGAAGACGCTGGCAAACAGTTTGTCTGAAAATTATCAGGTGCATATTATCGATCAGCGCAATCATGGCAGGAGTTTTCATTCAGAAGATTTTACCTATGAGTTGATGGCCGATGATCTGTTAGATTACATGTCCTGGCATCAGTTGGATAAAGTGCACTTATTAGGGCATTCCATGGGGGGTAAAACAGCCATGCTGTTTGCAGTTGAGAATCCCGAAAAGGTCAATAAGTTAATTGTGGCCGATATAGCTCCAAAATATTACCCGGCGCATCACCAGAGCATTTTAGAAGCCTTGCATGCTGTA
>Ga0224507_10001295_pt1 | contig 10062 bp, 10 predicted proteins | sample SF_Jan12_sed_USG_3_FD_170159 | JGI IMG/M metagenome (GOLD analysis project Ga0224507, IMG submission 170159) | Sediment microbial communities from San Francisco Bay, California, United States - SF_Jan12_sed_USGS_13 | ecosystem: Environmental > Aquatic > Marine > Sediment | place: USA...
TGATAAGCTCCTCGATATCACTATGATCAGATAGTTCCAGTAGGGCTTGAACGGCTGTGAATTCGATGCTCGAATTTTCCGAGATAGTTGGAAATTGATTTGCTCTATCTTGTGCCTCCGAAATTCGTTGAGAGGTGACCGGATGGGTGCGCAAAAATTCTGGATATGCGGAGCTGTAGCGATTTCGTTCCTGTATGAGGGCGAAAAAATGGGCCATTGCTTTAGGGTCAAATTTTGCGAGAGATAGGCGTTCAATCCCCAGCCTGTCGGCCTCTTCTTCGTAACTACGGGTGTAGTTTATTTGCTGCTGCTGTTGTCCGGCAATAGCCGCTGTAACAGCTGCTTCAGCAAGTTGCGGCGCATCTTTTCCAAGCAGAAGGGATGCTAGTAATGCTGCAGTGACGGGCACTTTCATGTTATTCGATTTCTCGATAGAACGACGTAAGTGATCCTGTGTTACATGTGCAATCTCATGCGCGATTACAGAAGCTAACTCACTTTCACTTCGAGCTGCCCGAATCAGACCGCTGTAGACGCCAATATAACCACCAAATGTTGCAAATGCGTTGATATGAGGATTATCGACAACAAAAAACGTAAAGGAGTATGGCGCATAGGAGATGGTTGCAAGGAGACGATGTCCCAAGTTGTTAATATAACTATTAATAACGGGATTACTATTAAGTTGACCGTTTTTTTGCAGTTCCAGATAGAGTGATTCACCCAGCTGATTTTGCTGTTCGCTGTTTAACAGCTTAGTTGTAGAGCTGCTGAGATCAGGCAGCGATGATGTAGATGACGCATTTGCGTAGGGGAGTGCCATCAATAACAGAGAAAATATAAATAGAATGGGCTGCAATGTGCCTCCAAAAGCCAGTGATATCACATTATATAGGTCGTTATGAGACATCTTACACCATGAATCGTTCATTTCTGGCTGGTTGAATCTTCGACAAGAAATAGTGACACATTAGAAAGCCCTAATGTATGGCGCGAGAGAAAGCGCTGTAATGATGAACTCAATCACCGAAATTGAAGTCGCCGAACTTCACGATATGATGGTTGATAATGATGTAGAAAGCCTTATGAAGGTGGCTCAGGAGGGTATTTCTATAGCAAACATCTACCGTGGCATCTTGTTTTTTGCAAATATATGAACTCTCACGAGATAAACGATGATTTTTTATTGTCAAACAAGTACGAAATCTGTCCGGATCTGCTGTTATGTAGCAAATCAAGGGGGCGATAATGTGATTAATCTTAAAGGTGGGATTGTGGTGTGGGTGCCGAGAGGGTACGAGGCAGCCTGATCCTCTATATTTTATTAAAAATAGAGAGAAAAATTGGCCGCAAAAGTTGAGAGTTTCGCCTGAGTGTTCTAAACTCATGGGCTTAGAATTTCACTTGCGTTCAATTACAACATCGCATATAAGATGCAACTAACATTGATTCCGTGGGGTTGAGGAGACTTGGCCTCTATCCTTTCTGTAAATACAAGACTCTTAATTTAGGAGAGATATAAAATGGCAAATTTTGACCAAGAACTCGACGCTTCAGGACTCAACTGTCCTCTTCCAATTTTGCGGGCCAAAAAAGCAATCAGCAGCCTTTCTGCTGGGCAGGTTCTACGCATCGTTGCGACTGATCCGGGTTCAGTAAAAGATTTTGAAGCTTTTTGTAAGCAAACTGGAAACGAGCTGCTTGAGTCAGGTGAAGAGGGTGGTAAATTCGTCTTCTCTATTAAGAAGTCTTCTTAAAAAACGTAAATAAATAATAATAGACAGGGGAGATACTGATGGCTGATCAAAAAAAATTAGCGATTATCGCAACGAAAGGTACGCTGGATTGGGCGTATCCACCTTTCATTCTGGCCTCTACAGCCGCCGCACTTGGGTATGATGTAGAGATTTTCTTTACCTTCTATGGTCTACAGCTCTTGAAAAAGAAGCTGAAACTCCAGGTAACCTCTTTGGGTAACCCGGGTATGCCAATGCCAATGCCAATGCCTGTTTTGCTTCAGGCACTTCCTGGTATGCAGGCAATGATGACGACCATGATGAAGGCCAAGATGAAGTCTAAAGGTGTTGCTGGACTAGAAGAGTTGCGCGAACTTTGTCAGGAAGCCGAAGTTAGATTTGTTGCATGCCAGATGACTGTGGATCTGTTCGACATGAACCCCAATGATTTCATTGAGGGTGTTGAATTTGGTGGCGCAGCAATGATGTTTGAGTTTGCTGGTGACGCAGATATGAGTCTCTTTATTTAACAGAGTTAAATTTAGTTATCTCGAAAAAGAGCCCTTATAGGGCTCTTTTTTTTGCCTGATGAATTATGTGCAGGGACAGAATGGTTTATTAGTAACGGGTGATATTCTTATAATTTACCGGGGTATTGACCTGAGACGAATGAGTCCCTATGGTTGTTCATTGACTAAACAAAAATCGATAAAATAAAAGGGGAGAGTTGGATGAAACTATTCAATAAGGCACTGGTTGCTTTCATGCTATCGGCGTTTATGTTTGCGGCCGAGGCAGCAAGCGAAAAATATATGCCATTTGTTCTGGCGTTTACCACTAGCGGTAATGTCGAAAATGTAAAAAATGATGTTCGTAAAAAGTTGGTTAGTGCCAATTTTGATGTGGTGGGTTCGTACTCTCCATATGCTGGTGCGTCTGTCCTGATTGTTACGAATGATGCCCTAAAATCAAATGCAGCAAAATCTGAGTTTGGTGGTTATGGTGCGATTCAACGTGTTTCAATTACCAAGGTGGGTAGTGATATTCAGGTGAGTTATACCAATCCCACTTATATGTCTCATGCCTATCGGATGAAAGGCGATCTGAAGGGTGTGACTAAACAACTTGAAGCGACTCTCGGAAGAAAAAAAGGTTTTGGTGCCAAAAAGCCACTACGTGCGCGTAAGCTGCGTAAGTATCACTACATGTTTGGTATGGAGTATTTTGATGATACTGATGCTCACCTGTTGGCCGAGCACAGTAGTCATGAGGCCGCAATTAAAGCGGTAGAAGGTAATCTGGCCAAAAAGTTGGGTGGTGTCTCTGAGGTTTATCGTGTTGATATCCCTGGAAAGGATGAGGTTGTTATCGGTGTTGATCTTGATCAGACCCCCGGTGGTGATAAGTATATGAGTGATGATTACATCATGAGTATTATTGATTTTAAGGATCTTAAATCAACTGCACACCTTCCTGTAGAGATTCTTATTTCTGGAAATAATGTCTACGCGCTCTACTATCGTTTCCGTATTGCTATGAATTTCCCCAACCTCTCTATGATGGGTGACAATAGCTTTATGAATATTGTAGAGTCTCCAGAGGCTGCTAAAAAAGCGCTGATTGCAGTGGCTGGCGGTGAAGAGAAAAAGGGATATTGGGAGTGATTTAATCACAGCCATATCCTAAGAAAAGGCTCCGAAAGGAGCCTTTTTTGCCTACAGGATGTAGGTACGCCGTGGGCGCATGAATGCGCTGGAACGGCGTTGTTTGTGCTCCTCAAAATTTACCAATAGCGTTCGAGATATTCCGATCATCCTACGCTCTGTGGTCACAAGGCTATTCTCGTACATCCTTACACTTCACAGCATTAGCCATTCCTGTACGTCAGATGCGCTGGGACGGCATTGTGTGCCTCCCCTCATCACTATCTTGTAGTTTCAAATTGTCAGTTAGCCGGACGTGATGAAGTGGCGATGAAAAATTCTCCAAAATCGGTTAATCTATGCCGCCCTGAAATGAGATTTCAGTGATTAGTCTTCACAACAGCCCATATTTGATAGAGGTGTTTAATGTTTAGTAAAGCCCAAAAAATTAGCGATTACGACTCAGAATTATGGGCTGCTATGCAGCATGAGGAGCGTCGACAGGAGGATCATATTGAGCTGATCGCTTCGGAAAATTACGCAAGCCCTATGGTTATGGAGGCACAGGGTTCGGTGCTTACCAATAAATACGCTGAAGGTTACCCAGGAAAGCGTTATTACGGCGGTTGCGAGTATGTAGATATCGCAGAGACACTGGCTATCGACCGGGTTAAGGAGTTGTTTGCTGCCGATTATGCCAATGTCCAGCCTCACTCTGGCTCGCAGGCCAACGGCGCGGTCTACATGGCGCTTTTACAGCCAGGTGATACGGTTTTAGGTATGTCATTAGCAGATGGCGGGCATCTTACGCATGGATCGCACGTCAATTTTTCTGGAAAGACCTACAATGCTAAACAGTATGGACTGGTTCCAGAGACTGGTGAGATAGATTATGAGCAGGTTGAGCAGCTTGCCAAAGAACATAAGCCGAAGATGATCGTCGCTGGTTTTTCGGCCTATTCACGGGTGGTTGACTGGCAGCGTTTCCGTGATATCGCAGACAGTGTGGATGCTTACTTGATGGTCGATATGGCGCATGTTGCAGGGCTGGTTGCTGCCGGCGTCTATCCAAACCCTGTGCAGATCGCTGATGTTACTACCTCTACAACACACAAAACTTTGCGAGGTCCTCGTGGCGGGATTATCTTGGCAAAATCTAATCCTGAGATCGAGAAAAAGCTCAATTCGGCAATCTTCCCCGGTATTCAGGGTGGACCTCTGATGCATGTTATTGCTGCCAAGGCTGTGGCCTTTAAGGAGGCGTTACAGGATGACTTTAAGGGCTATCAGCAACAGGTTGTGAAAAATGCTCAAGCGATGACTGCGGTATTTATGGATCGAGGATTTGAGATTATTTCTGGCGGTACTGATAACCATTTGTTCCTTGTGAGTTTTATTAAGCAACAGCTGACGGGGAAGGATGTCGATGCCTGGCTTAGTGCGGCTCATATTACGGTTAATAAAAATGCAGTGCCGAATGATCCTCAATCGCCATTTGTTACTTCAGGAATTCGTCTCGGAACCCCCGCCATTACTACGCGTGGGTTTAATACCGAGGATTGTACAAACCTCGCAGGCTGGATATGTGACATCATTGATGCCAAAGGAAGTGACGCGGTTATTGCTGAGGTAAAAGGAAAGGCGGCTAGCCTTTGTGAACGCCTTCCTGTTTATGGTTGAGCGAACGCGTCGATAGAGTCTTGATTCAACGCCGCTCTGAAGGAGCGGGAGAAGATATATATGCGTTGCCCATTCTGTAGTCAGCCCGATACCAAGGTAATCGATTCTCGTCTCGCCAACGATGGCGATTCGGTGCGTCGACGTCGTGAGTGCATTACCTGTGGTGAGCGCTTTACTACCTTTGAATCCGCTGAACTGGTGATGCCGCGTCTCATCAAGAGTGATGGCACAAGAGTTCCATTTGATGAAAACAAGCTCCACTCTGGGATTATGCGTGCACTGGAGAAACGCCCGGTGGAGATGGAGCAGGTTGAAGCCGCCATTAATCGTATTAAGCATAAATTGCGTGCCACGGGTGACCGTGAGGTGAAATCACGTCAGCTCGGAGAGTGGGTAATGGATGAGTTGAGAGGGCTTGATGAGGTGGCCTATGTTCGTTTTGCATCGGTCTATCGAAGTTTTCAGGATGTGAGCGCCTTTCAGGAGGAGATAAAACGGTTGCAGGGAAGTTCGAACGAAAAGAGCTCATCAAAGAAGGGTGATCGTTAGCGATGAGTCTTATCGATAATATGGATCGTACCCATATGGCTCGAGCCATTCAGCTGGCTGAACGAGGGTTTTTTACAACCCATCCCAATCCACGAGTAGGTTGCGTTATTGTCAAAGAGGGTTTGGTTGTTGGCGAAGGCTGGCATCAAAAGACAGGCGGTTCACATGCCGAAATCCACGCTCTGGAACAAGCCTCAGGAAAGGCGCAAGGTGCAACGGCCTACGTCACACTGGAACCCTGTTCTCATCACGGTAAAACACCACCCTGTGCCGATGCTTTAATTAACGCAGGGATTTTGCGAGCCATTGTCGCTATGGAAGACCCCAATCCACAAGTAGCTGGAGCAGGCATAGCAAAATTAAAAGAGGCCGGGATTGAGGTAACTATCGGTCTGCTTGAGTCAGAGGCACGTGAGCTCAATCCCGGCTTTATCCTGCGTATGAGCGAAGGTCGCCCCTTTGTGCGCTGCAAAATGGCGATGAGCCTCGACGGACGCACCGCGATGGCCAGTGGTGAGAGCCAGTGGATCACCGGTGGCGATGCACGTGAAGATGGACAACGCCTGAGGGCTCGCAGTTCGGCCATTATGACCGGTGTGGGTACGGTGTTGGCAGATGATCCGCAGATGAGTGTGCGCCTTGCCGGACATAGTGATATAACCCCACTGCGAATCGTGCTTGACCCCCACCTGAGTACGCCGATATCGGCTAAAATCCTACAGGGTGATGCACCCACACTGATTGTAACTGCTGTCGATGAGCCTGGAATTCAGCAGCAGTTTGAAGAGGCGGGAATAGAGGTGATCTCGGTTCCGGGGCGCAGTGATACGATCGACCTTGCGGCGCTGATGCTCGTTCTGGCCAAGCGCGAGATTAATGAAATACACCTTGAAGCAGGGGCAACCCTGAGTGGGGCGATGCTGCGAGAAGGGTTGATCGATGAGCTCAATATCTACATGGCGGCCAAACTGATGGGTAGTGGTGCCCGTGCTCTGTTTAACACCCCAGGTCTTGATCTGCTGACCGATGCGGTCGATCTCGATATCATTGATATCCGTCCCGTGGGTATTGACTGGCGTATTCGGGCTAAGGTCAGGGGCGAGTAGATGTTTACTGGAATTATTGAGTCGGTTGGTGAAATTTCAGAGCTCCAGCGAGCGGGTAGTGACTATCGTCTCAATATCGCTACAGGCAAGCTCGATCTCGGTGATCTTAAGTTGGGCGATAGTGTTGCAGTTAATGGGATCTGCCTGACGGTGACACAGCTTACAGGTAGAGGATTTTGGGCCGATGTTTCGGCAGAGACAGTTGCCCATTCCACCTTCGCGAGTCAGCAACGTGGTGATCACGTCAATCTGGAAAAGGCCCTAACTTCGACCTCTCGTCTTGGAGGTCATCTGGTCAGTGGTCATGTTGATGGCGTTGGTAAGGTGACTGCCAAAGAGCCTGTTGGAGGTTCGATCAAATTTACTATTCAGGTCCCTGCTGAGCTGACACGTTACATCGCCGAGAAGGGGTCGATCACCATCAACGGCATCAGTCTGACGGTTAATCGGGTTGCAGGGGCACAGTTTGAACTTAACATTGTTCCGCATACACAGGGTGAAACGACTCTCGCGGATCTCAATGTAGGATCACCTGTTAATATTGAGGTTGATCAGATTGCCCGTTACCTTGAGCGATTGCTTCAGGGAGATTCAGAGGTGCCGAAGACATCGGGTATTAGTGAAAGTTTCCTTGCCCAACACGGGTTTAATTAGAAAAGTCTGATATTCCCGCCACAGTTGGCCTTGAAACGGGTACAATATACGGTTCGGTAGTTCGGATTCCTCGCGTAAGAGATAGTTATGCAGCTAAACACAATAGAAGAGATTATTGACGATATTCGCCAAGGGCGGATGGTTGTTTTGATGGATGATGAAGATCGAGAAAATGAGGGTGACCTTATTATGGCATCTTCAATGATTCGTCCTGACGATATTAATTTTATGGCGCGTTATGGACGCGGCCTGATCTGTCTGACACTCACCCAGGAGCGCTGTCAGCAGCTTAACCTGCCACTTATGGTGGGCGTGGGGGATAATAGCGATATTCACGGTACCAACTTCACCCTCTCGATCGAAGCGGCTGAAGGGGTCACCACCGGCATCTCTGCCTATGACCGTGCCATGACGGTACGTGCTGCCGTGGCTCCCAATGCCACGCCTAAAGATATCGTACAGCCGGGTCATATTTTCCCGCTGATGGCGAAACAGGGCGGCGTATTGAGCCGCGCAGGTCACACCGAAGCAGGTTGTGACCTCTCTCGTATTGCTGGACTGGAACCCTCCTCGGTGATTGTCGAGATCCTCAACGAGGATGGCTCGATGGCGCGCCGTCCCGATCTGGAAAAATTTGCTCAGAAGCACGGTCTAAAGATTGGCACTGTTGCCGATTTGATCGAGTATCGCCTACAGAATGAGCCGACCGTGGAGCGCGTCTCCGAGTGTGCGATGCCAACCGAATATGGTGATTTCCGTCTCTTTGCTTATCGTGACCTACTGAACCATCAGGCACATATTGCTTTAGTGAAGGGTGATGTGAGTGATGGTGAGCCAGTTATGGTACGAGTTCATTTGCAACAGACGCTGTGCGACATCTTTGCCAACCGTCGCTCTGATTGTGGTTGGCCATTGAGTGATGTGCTCCAAAAAATTGAAAAAGAGGGACGCGGCATTGTTGTTATTCTTCACCAGAATGAAGATGGTGAAGCGTTGATTGAACAGGTCAAACGTTACGAGTCGATCGATAAGGATGAAGAGCAGCCCAATAAAGAGCATAAGGATGACCTTTTCACCTACGGTATTGGTGCACAGATATTGCTCGATCATGGGGTGAAGCACATGAAGGTGATGAGTGCACCGGTCAAACTGCACGCACTATCTGGTTTCGGGCTTGATGTGGTCGAATACGTTAATTAATTTAGGGGGAGAAGAGTATGTCAGATATTAAAGTTATTGAAGGTGGAATGGTTTTAGATGGCAGCCGTTTTGGTATTGTCGTTGGACGCTGGAACAGCTTTGTCGTTGAGCATCTGCTCGAAGGTGCTGTTGATACTCTTAAGCGCCACGGAGCTAAAGATGCGGAGATCGAGATTATTCGTGTTCCCGGTGCTTTTGAGATCCCTCTAGTCGCTAAAAAATTAGCCGAGGGTGGTAAATATGATGCGATTGTTGCACTGGGCGCAGTGATTCGTGGTGGTACGCCACATTTCGAATTTGTCGCAGGGGAGTGCACCAAGGGGCTATCGAATGTTTCAATGGAATTCGGAATTCCCGTTGCCTTTGGTGTGCTGACGGTTGACACCATTGAGCAAGCGATTGAGCGCGCCGGTACCAAGGCGGGTAATAAGGGTGAAGAGGCGACGCTCGCTATTATCGAAATGGTCAACCTGCTTAAGCAGATTTAATCGAATATAAATGTCAAAACCCAACTCCAAACACCTAGCCCGTAGTTGTGCTCTTCAAGGGCTCTACCAGTGGCAACTCACAGGCAATGACCTGAGTGATATTGATCAGTCGTATGCTGAATTAGTTGCAGGTGAACAGGAGATCACCAAGGTTAATCGAGCACTATTTGAGGAGTTATTACATCAAATTCCCGCGCGAGTGACAGAGATTGATGAGGCCTATGAGCCCTTTCTTGATCGCAGTGCCGAACAGCTAGATACGATTGAGCAGGTGATTTTGCGTATTGGAAGCTATGAACTGCTCTATAAACCAGAGCTACCCTATCGCGTCGCCATCAATGAAGGGGTTGAACTGGCAAAGGAGTTTGGTGCGGAGCAGAGTCACCGCTATATCAATGGTATTCTCGATAAACTGGCGCAGAAGGTACGTGCTATCGAGGTTGCTGCCAATAAAAAACAGAGAGCATCCAAGAAGTAGGGAACTACTCTGACGGAGTCTTTGATGCCACTCTCAGAATTCTCTATCATCGACCGTTACTTCATCGCTCCTGCGCGTCCCTGCGCCCGCGAATTTAGTGCAGTCACACCAGGCTTCCTGCCCTCTGGTGACACTAGTACCTCCTGTACGTCGTCCATGCACGTCAAACGCGATCCAGTTCAAACGGGTAACCTTGTGCTTGGTATCGGTGATGATGCAGCCTTGATTGAACCCCCGTCAGGAGAGGTATTGGCGATATCTGTTGACACTCTGGTTGCAGGACGACACTTTCCCGAACAGACTAGCCCCGCCGATATTGGCTATAAGGCTCTTGCTGTTAATTTGAGCGACATGGCTGCGATGGGAGCCACTCCGCGCTGGGCTACACTCTCGTTGGCGCTGCCAGAGGTTGATGAAGGGTTTTTACAACCTTTTTCCGATCATTTCCTACAGCTGGCGCAACAATATGACGTAGCGCTGATTGGCGGCGATACGGTGCGCGGCCCGCTCACCATCACTGTGCAGATC
>Ga0224507_10001299_pt1 | contig 10043 bp, 9 predicted proteins | sample SF_Jan12_sed_USG_3_FD_170159 | JGI IMG/M metagenome (GOLD analysis project Ga0224507, IMG submission 170159) | Sediment microbial communities from San Francisco Bay, California, United States - SF_Jan12_sed_USGS_13 | ecosystem: Environmental > Aquatic > Marine > Sediment | place: USA: California...
AGGATCACCGACTGAAGCAACCCGGAAACTTGCAAGAATTATTGAGCAGCGCGATGCGACTGCAAAAATACTTGTAGTTGGAGACGGGGCATTTTCAGCGAAGCTCTCTGATTATGCCATAAAAATGGGCCAGCGGCTTGATTGTGAAATTGTGGCATTAAGTGTCTTTGACAGGCACTGCCAGGAGCGCCGGGATCCTGGCAAAGGCGAAAAAGATCATTTTATGAAACGTTCTGAGCTCGGTGGTGCCGGTTTTGCAGATAAAGCCACCAGCAGCGGGGTTAAATTTTATCAGCTTGCAAGGGTTGGCGCGAGAAAAGGTGTTGTCGACCAGGTTGTGAAGGAAATAGCAGGAATCAGGTACGTTCTTTCTGAACCTGATGATGGGATTGCAGAAGAGCAAGGTGGACGGGTTCAGCTTCCGGCGATTGATACGACCGGCTCAAGATTATAGAAAGGGTAATTTAATAAAGGAGTGATCAAAAAATGAAAGTTGAAATAATTTTTTTGACAGCGGTGCTTGGTATCGCGGCAATTCACCTGGGTTTTAGCCTGGTAAATTTTCTGGCCGGGTTTAACCGGAGAAGTATTCAGGAAAGCGATAAGAAAAAAGAGCGTGCAGACTGGTATGTCTTTTTTGATAAGTCGTCCCTCTATGGCGATATCGGCAATACAGCTATGGAGCCTGAGGGCAGCAGTATAAATGATGTCGAGTCCAATCCGGCATGTGAAGATGCCTGCCAGCCGCTAGAGGCTTACACATGATATTTGGGTGAGCAGGCCCTCACCCTTGGGTCTTGACCGTCCCGAGAAGGAAACGTTCCCTAACCACAGAATGGATTGTTTAAAGACGTCTCGTTAAAAGAAGTGCCGCGAGACGAACAGAAGAGATGTGCCTTCTTTGTATAAGAGCCATATCACTGGCCGGATGAAATTTGCCGAGGACCAAAGAAATAAATAGAAAAAGACAAAATAGAAAAATGTAGAGGATATCAAAATTTAATTAAGCAAAGGAGTAAAACATTATGACAACCAGTAAGAATAATACCCGGGAAAAGGGCGCAAAAGAAAAAAAGAAACCTGTTATGGGGATGTTGCTTTTTGGCTGTATCTCTGCAACTGGTTATTTCTACTTGATGTCGCATCAGGAGTTGGTAACAGGGACATTTACCAAGGGAGGATGGTACGCAGCCTTCCCGATACTAGCCGCTCTTTGCTTTTCGTTTATTCACGGAGCGTTTGCCAGTAACTTTTTAAGCGTTTTGGGAATTGAAGCAAAAAAATAAGAACAGAACTTTACATAGGAGAGAGGGAATTACCATGAAACGAATACTTACTTTGATTTTTACACTTACCCTGATGTTGTCAATGGCTGCGAGTGCCATTGCTGGCGGCCCGCCCCCCAAAGATCTTTTAAAAGGGTATTTTACTGCCATAAATGAAGTGGAGCGAACTGTTCAATTTGAAAAAGAAGGGAGCGAGGCGGCAACGACTCTCCATTTTAACAAGGAGATGAGTGCCGGCGATATCAGGATGAACAAGAAGGTAATGGTCACCCTGGACAAGCATGCCGGTGACAATGTTATTGGCACCATATCCATTATGTTTATGGACCTGCCTTTAAAGAAAATCGGAGCACTTATTTTAATTGGCTTGATCGGTGGGCTCTTAAGCGGATTCATTGGCTCCGGCGGCGCCTTTGTCATGACCCCGGCAATGATGACTCTTGGGGCGCCGGGTGCTATCGCCGTTGCCAGTAACATGTGCCATAAGTTTCCCAAGGCAATGGTCGGGGCCTATAAGCGTTACAAATATGGTCAGGTAGATATCAAGCTTGGCCTGGTTATGGCAGTAACGGCCATTATAGGTGTTGAAGTCGGCATCCAGATCCAGAAGTTCATCCTCAACAGCTGGGGTAACGCCGGATCAAATCTGTATGTCTCCCTTGTCTTTGTTGCTGTTCTGGTCATTGTCGGTCTTATTGTTGCCCTTGATGCCTATAAACTTGCCACCTCAAAAGAGGACGGTGCCCCCAAGACTCCCAAGCTGGCCCAGGCTCTGATGAAGCTCAATATTCCACCAATGATGGAGTTCAAGGTTGCCAAGTTGAGAATTTCTGCCTGGGTTACGATTCCGGTTGGTCTGGCGACCGGTATGCTGGCTGCGACAATTGCAGTCGGAGGTTTTATCGGTGTACCGGGCATGATTTATGTTATCGGTGCCTCAGCAATGATCGCCAGTGCAACGGAACTTGTTGTTGCCTTTATCATGGGAGCTTACGGTTCTGTTCAGTGGGCTATCTCCGGTTTAGTCGATATCAGGATGACGCTGCTTATTCTGTCCGGCTCCTTGATTGGTGTACAGCTCGGGGCATTGGGAACCACCTATGTTAAGGACCATATTATTAAAATTGTTATGGCCTCGGTCATGCTCATTGTGGCCGTTAGCCGTGGTGCAAAAGTTCCCGGGTATCTTGCCGATGTTGGTGCCATGAAGGCGCTTGACCCCCAGGTAACGGCAGTGTTGAACTCGGTGAGTTTCTGGGCCCTGATTGTGGCTCTTGGTTCCGCCGCTGGACTCATTACATTTTATATGATAAAAGGCATGATGCAGGCTCGTCGCGAAGAAAAACAGAGTGTATTGGAAACAGCACGTGGCTAAATATAAAAAAATATTGGTAGCATATGATGGATCGGAAGCAGCCAGGAATGCCCTGGTTGTTTCCGCCAAGCTTGCCAAAAAGGACAACAGCTGGACCAAGGTCTTGGCTGTTGTTCCTCCCTATGAAGGTGATCTGGAATTGATTGGTGTCAGCAATATCAAAGAGACTATCGAAGGGCCTGGCGAGGCACTCCTGGCCGAGGCCCGTGAGATTGCCGACAATGAAGGCATTCATATCTTGACAAATCTTGCCCAGGGCGAACCTTATGAGCGGATATCAGCTATAGCGGACGATGAAAATTGTGACCTGATTGTCATGGGACGGCAAGGGGTCGACCATTTTGAGCGTGAGTTGATGGGCAACGTAACTGCGCGCGTTATCGGTTTTACAACCAGAAATATTCTTGTTGTTCCTGAAAATTTCAAGTGGAATGGCAATTGGGACTCTATTTTGTTGGCTACGGATGGATCGTCAAACAGTACCGCTGCCTATGATGAGGTTTTGCAAATTGCCAAAGACCGCGCAATCAGAATTGCAGTGGTTTCGGTGGTCAAAACCGATGTCCACAATGAGGCTGTCTCTTTTGCCCAGGCTGCCGCCAGGGAACTCGAGATGAAGGCGCAAAATATCGTTAATGAATTCAAGGAACAGGCTGCCGGGGTAGGCATACATGTTGAGACGTTCGTCAAACTTGGCGAACCCCATCAGGCCATTACGTCATTGGCCGCTGAACTTGGTGTTACGGCTATTGTTATGAGCAGTTATGGAAAAACAGGGATTAAGCGGCTTCTCATGGGAAGTGTGACCCAGAGGACCATTGGATATGCTAATTGCCCGGTGCTTGTCGTTCATTAATTTAATTTATGATTAGTTGGCTATTTTCCATGTCCTATATGCATCGTCCTTTGAATACTTTTTAACAGCATTTCTGGTAACGCCCAATGCACTTCCGCTCTATTATCCATGTGGTCGGGCTTCTTTTGGTAGTTACCGGGAGTTCCATGTTTCTGCCGGCAATCTGGTCCATTTATTATCATGAAGCGGACCTGCTGCCTATCTTCTACTCAGCCCTTATCGCCATATTCCTCGGCCTTTCTTTATGGCCGCGTTACCGCAAACACATCGAATTAAATATTAAAGATAGCATTTTTATCGCTGTTTTCGGGTGGTTATTAGTCTCCGCGGTTTCTGCGCTGCCGTTCATGATCCACGGATCAATTCCTTCTTTTACAGACGCATTCTTTGAAATGATGTCCGGTTACACTACTACTGGTGCAACCATTCTCACTGACATTGAATCGCTCCCCCACGGACTGCTTTTCTGGCGCAGTGAGACCCATCTGCTGGGCGGGATGGGTTTTCTGACCTTAACCATCATGTTTCTGCCGAAAGGCATGGGAGGACTTCGTATTTTTCGGGCTGATTCGAGCCCGGGCCAGGTGATCACCAAAGAAAAATTCAAGGCCCGCAACAAAGACACTGTCATCATGCTCTGGGCCATATATCTCTCGCTTAATCTTTTGGAGATACTTTTGTTATCCCTGGGGGGAATGCCTCTTTTTGATTCCATGTGCCATGCTTTCGGAACAATATCCACTTCAGGCTACTCCACAAAAAATGCCGGGATTGGATATTACGACAACGCCTATTTTGACTGGGTTCTCACCCTGTTCATGTTTCTGGGCGGCGTTAATTTTATCCTTTTCTACCAAGTCCTCTCTCGAGACTGGAAGGCAGTAAAAATGAATACGGAATTACGCTGGTATGGGGCTATAACCCTTTTTTTCTGCGTCGTGGTTTCGCTAATTCTATGGCGGGAGAATGTGTATGGCAGCCTCATTGAATCTCTCAGATACGGTTTTTTCCAGGTAGTGTCTCTCCTGACAACTACCGGTTTTGGGACGGCTGATTACGAACAATGGCCCCAGGCGGCACAGATGTTCCTGTACACAGTCTGTTTTGTGGGGCCTAGCGCCGGATCAACCGGCAGCGGCATCAAGATTGTGTATTTTGTTATTATCATAAAATTCATACATGCTTTCATTCGTAAAAGTTTTTCTCAGCCATTGGCAGTTACTTCAATCCGTATCAACCAGAAATCCGTAGACACTACGATAATAAACTTTGCTGTCTGCTACTTCATCATCAACATTTTTATGGTGCTGCTTGGTGGCTGCTTCATGGTCCTGGTGGACGACATGGATTATGTCACTGGCATGAGTTCGGTAATAGCATCACTGATGAATATTGGCCCGGGATTTGGTGCAGTTGGCCCGTCTGAAAACTATGCCCTTGTTTCTGATGCGGGCAAATGGTTCCTGAGTTGGAATATGATGGTTGGCAGGCTGGAAATGTTTTCAGCTCTTGTGGTATTCTACCCTTCGTTCTGGAAAAAATAAAGAGATACTGAGTGGAAAATTCTGTTCGGCTTTATTTGCTGCTGGTGAGCCAGGTCGTTAGTGCACAAAGCGCAGTGTGGTGCTTTTTATAAGGTGACCTGCCTTATCGCGGGGAAGTCCAAATCGGGCAAAGCTTACAAAAAAGAAAGGAAGTACCTGTCTTGAAGTCGGCATATTTTGTTGAAAGGTTTTGTTCAACTTTTATGTTATTCCCCATACCGATGGATATTCGACCTCCCAAGTAGTTATACCTATTGCAATTATTCAAGTAGACATAATTCTTTTTTGTCCTTGACATTTTAAGGGGAGTATTACATTTTGTAACACAAATTTCGCCGCCAGCCATGAGCCAGAAATGAACCGCTTGCTTATTCTTCCCCATGACCGACGACGATGGTGTGGTAAATCTTCACAGAGTAAATGCATGCCATTTTCGAGGACATTTTTCATGCCATACAATTTTTTATAATAACAATAATTTGCTGCACTTTCGTTGTCTTTTGGGCTCTAAGTTCAACTTCGACCAGAAAAGATGAATAGAGTAAGTTAAGCTTTCTTTTAAGGAAAAGTAATGGATACTTTTATTCTTGCAATCGGAGTGATTTTAGTCGCGGGCATTTTGCCGCTCGTCATTTCCCGTCATTTCAATTTAATGAAAGCAGGCTGTGTGCTGCTTATGGCCCTCGGCTGCATAATCGGCCTCATCGATGTCCTTTCCTTTCTGTGGAATTCAACCGAAGCGACAACTATGTCCTGGTCCTGGCTGCACATTTTTACTTTGTCATTTAAGTTGGATACGATTTCCGCCTTTTTCCTGGTCCCGATTTTTCTCATTTCGCCCCTGGCACTGCTTTACAGCTTTCATTATTTGGAGAAACCGGAACAATCCACAAGGGTGGCTCTCAATTATTTCTGTTACGGTTTACTGGTTGCCTCCATGGCTCTGGTAGCTACAGCCAATAATATCATCACCTTTGCTCTGGCTGGGAGATAATGTCGCTCTCCTCATTTTTTCTGGTTGTTTATGAATATCAGGCCAAAGAAACCAGGAAGGCGGGTTATCTCTATTTTATCTTTGCCCAGGGCGGAGCCATGTTCCTTTTTGCCGCCTTTGCCCTCATCTACAGCCATACCGGTAATTTTTCCTTTGATCAGGTTGCCTCTCTTCCTGAAAACATTAAATTGATTGTTTTTATCCTGACCTTTATCGGTTTCGGTTCAAAGGCCGGTATCTTTCCATTACATATCTGGCTGCCCCATGCCCATCCAGCAGCACCCAGTCATATTTCAGCAATCATGTCCGGGGTAATGATCAAGATGGGGGTATACGGGATCATCCGGATATACAGCCTGCTTAGCAGCCCCGACATGTCCTATGCGGCAATTGTTGTCATAACCGGCATGATCACTGGCATCCTCGGTGTGATTTATGCTTTGGGAAAGCAGGACATGAAGAAAATGCTGGCCTACTCCAGTGTGGAAAATATCGGCATCATCCTGATGGGACTTGGCATAGGTATGATTGGGGTGGCAAGCGATAGTGAGGCTATGGCCTTCTTTGGTTTTGGTGGCGCTTTTTTACATGTCTTTAACCATTCAATTTTCAAATCCCTTTTGTTCATGGGTGCCGGAGCTGTATTGCACAAAGCAAAAACTAAATCCATCAATCAGCTTGGCGGCCTGATGAAAAGAATGCCGACCACGGGAAAAACCTTTCTGGCCGGTTCCGTTGCTATTTCAGGACTGCCCCCATTTAATGGCTTCGTTGGTGAATTTCTTATTTACTTTGGTGCCTTTCAGGGAATGAAACTGCATGGCCTGCCCTTTATTTTAGCGACATTGACCATCATCTCCCTGGCAGTTATCGGCGGGCTTGCCACAGCCTGTTTCACCAAGGTTGTGGGGTTGGCTTTTTTAGGCGAACCACGCACAGAGGCAGCAGCCAACGCCAGCGAAGCTGGCTTTACCATGCAACTGGTTATGGTGTTTCTGGCTTCAGCCTGTCTGTTCATCGGTATTTACCCGGAACCGTTTGTGCGGTTAGCCTTTAATGGCCTGCGCGATCTGCAAATGGTTGGCGCTGCAGATCCAACATACTTTCTGATCCTGATCCGCAATATTTCACTTACTGCCGGTCTCTTTTTGGTGCTCATAGTCACCATTACGCTGCTGCGTAGAATGTTATATGTCCGCAAACAGGTGGACAGTGGGCCGACCTGGGGTTGTGGCTTCACCCAACCAACTGTCAGGATGCAGTACACCGGAACTTCGTATGCCATGTCAATGGTTGATTTTTATCGCCCGTTTGTTCCGGCAAAAACCGTTTATACCGGCATCAAGAAAATTTTCCCGGGTTTGACCACCTATGAGACTAAAGTTGAGGATATTGCTGAAACGAGTATTCAGCAATATCTGATCAGGCCATTGTTTATTTTATTACAAAAACTGCTCTGGATTCAGCACGGCAAGATCCAGCTTTATATTGCCTATATTATTTTGGCAATCGTCGTCCTGCTCCTGTTTATTTAGCAGCTTTTTTGAAGAGAATGAACAGCATTTTATAGAGGTATTTAATGGAATCGATCATGTCATTTGGTATAGCACTGCTTGCGGCGCCACTCTTTCCGGGGATTATTCTCAAGGTGAAGGCTTTTTGGGCCGGCAAGAAAGGGCCGCCTTTGCTGATAAAATATTACACATTTTTCAAGCTGCTGCGTAAGGGGTCGGTATACAGTACCAGTACCAGTTTTATTTTTAAAATGGGGCCGACCATATCCTTGAGCGCCGCCATTATGGCGTTACTCATCTTCCCGCTGGCCGGCACTGCACCAGTCATCTCCTTTAAAGGTGATGTGATCCTGCTTTTCTATATGCTGGGGTTGGGCCGTTTTTTTACCATTGCCGCCGCCCTCGACACCGCCTCTCCTTTTGAAGGTATGGGGGCAGCCAGGGAAGCCTATTTCTCAACCCTGGCGGAAGCAACGACCTTTATTATTCTCGTTCTTTTTTACCGGATAAACGGAGCCTTAAGTTTTGCTGATTACTTCACCGGAGCAGAGCCTATAACCATTATGGGGCCAGCCGGTGCCGTACTTCTATTGGTCATTGTTTCCCTGTTCATCATCCTGCTGACGGAAAACTCCCGGGTACCGGTTGATGATCCTGCCACCCATCTTGAGTTGACCATGATCCATGAGGTAATGATCCTTGATCACTCCGGCCCGGATCTCGCACTTATTGAACTGGGCGCCTTCTATAAACTTTTCTTTTATGCCGCCTTTATCGCCCAAATTCTCCATCCGCTGCAACTTGCCTCCCCCTGGTCCAATGGACTGTTGTTTTACGGCATCATGTCTTTAATCTATGTGGCGATCGGTATGACAGAGTCAATAATGGCACGTTACAGAATGCACCTGGTACCCAAATTTATCCTGACTTCTTTTGCCCTGGTGTTTTTTGCCACCATTCTGACCATGGGGGTTGTTCAATGATCCAGTTAGCTGATGCAATCTTGGCGGTAGTTCTACTCTCCGTACTCCTGTCCTTAGCCTCTAATCGCTTGATGGCACTTGTGAAAATTATGGCCCTGCAGGGTATCATGGTTTCTCTTGCCCCGTTGTTTGTTGAGCATCATCAGAATCTGGAAGGGGGCGGACTGTTGCTCTTCCAGGTAATGATTCTGATCAAAGGGTTGCTGATTCCCGGCCTTCTGTTTCTGGCTGTTAACAAAGTGTCCATTAGACGTGAGATCGTACCGATTGTCGGTTATCATGCCTCGATTTTTGCCGGCCTGCTGCTGATTCTTGTTTCCGCCTTTATCACGGACAAACTGCGTCTCTCCATGCCCGGGAACCATCCCCTGCTGCTTATTGCTGCCTTCACGACCCTGGGAGCCGGCCTCTTTTTGATGATGACCCGACGAAAGGCCATCACCCAGGTTATCGGTTACCTGACGATGGAGAATGGTATTTACCTCATCGGCACGGCGTTGGCTAAGAAGACACATACTTTATATGTGGTTGAATTTGGCGTCCTCCTCGATCTTCTGGTGGCTGTCATGGTTATGGGAATTATTCTGCATAATATTAACAGTGCCTTTGACGATGTGGATACCGCACTGCTCGAAAATTTAAAGGATTGATGATGGCGTTGTATAAATTCCGATCTACTTCGTCGTTGCTACAGCGAGAAATGCTCAACATACGGTATGTATGTCTCCGCTTCCGCGCTGCAGCACTCCTCGGATATCGAAATTTATACTTAGCCATCTAAATCTGTACGATGTTTTGAAAGGATTGAGCCTATGTTAGAACTTGTTTTTATACTCCCCATATTAACTGGCATTATGGCCGCATTTCTCCCGGTGCAACTGGGTAGAGGGGTCCTGGTGGTTTCAGCACTCCTGCATCTGCAGATTACGGCGATGGGCTGGTTCGGCAAACTTAGCCCGTCTTTACCCTCGTATTTCAGCACCGCCCCTGAGGGTATGCTGGTACTGCTGGTCACGTCGTTTATCTTTTTGTTAATCAGCATTTATGCCGTCTCTTATATGAAAGAGGCTGAAATGGACAACGAGCCCATCTTCATCGCCTGCATGCTCTTTTTTCTTGCCACCATGAGTATGGTTGCCCTGGCAGATCATCTTATAGTGCTGTGGACCGCCATTGAGGCCACGACCCTGGTCAGTGCGCCGCTCATTTTCCTTAATCGTTCCAAGGCTGCCCTGGAAGCTACCTGGAAATATGTACTGATCTGTTCAGTGGGTATCGCCCTGGCCCTGCTCGGTTCTTTTTTTATCACTCTGTCAATGGATCTTGGCAATGTCGATGTGGAGCTGACCTTCTCTTCTCTAACTGCAGTAGCTGGACAGCTTGATCATGTCTGGTTGAAGGCTGGTTTCATCTTTGTTCTCATCGGCTATGGCACCAAGATGGGCTTGGCTCCCATGCATACGTGGTTGCCTGACGCTCACAGTCAGGCAC
>Ga0224507_10001300_pt1 | contig 10039 bp, 6 predicted proteins | sample SF_Jan12_sed_USG_3_FD_170159 | JGI IMG/M metagenome (GOLD analysis project Ga0224507, IMG submission 170159) | Sediment microbial communities from San Francisco Bay, California, United States - SF_Jan12_sed_USGS_13 | ecosystem: Environmental > Aquatic > Marine > Sediment | place: USA: California...
AGTGAAGGGGCGGAGACAATTCGACAACCGGCATCAAGCTGCTTCTTCGGCGGTATCCATTCCTGTGGTCGAGTCGTCGATGGCCTGAGATGTGAAATTGATCAGATACCTGGCGCCTTTTTCTGCTTCTTCGCCGATCTTGCGGATATGGCTGCTCTGTTCCAGGTGATGAACCATCTGGCGAGGAGTGAGCAACCCGCGGGTGCCGGCCCGAAGCAGGGCGGCTTTAAGGTGGCTGTAAGCGTCATTGAGATGTATGAGCAGGCTGGCCGATTCCTCTTCTGAAAAATCTTCGGCCTCACTGTTGGCAGATGTGATGATTTTGACCGCTGCGCTTTTAAACCTGGCAATCTCATCAGCCACCTCAGGATTGTCTACCGGTTGGATTTTCTGTTGCAGAGACGCAACCTCAATCGCCAGCTCCGCCATGATCGTATAGTAGCCGGTGACCCGCAGGGCGTTAGGCAGAACCCCGTCAAGTTCCTTGGGGAGGTGGCCGCGCTGGGTGGCGGTACTGAATTCGGCGGCAGCGTCAACAAGGGTATCAAGCACCACCTTGTCGCTATGTAGCCGGTCTCCGGGCCCTTTCTCACTACTGATCGCTCCTTCAGCCATTCTCCGCGCGATAGCTCCAATTCTCGCTAACTCTTTGCCCAAAGCATGCATTGCCATTACCGGGGTTGAAGCTACGGTGCTGTCGAGGTAGCGGGGGCGCGCTTCATTTTCTTCATGGCTGCGGAACCAGCCTTCGAGGGTTTTTACCATTCTTTTGGTCAGCGGCAACATCAGTAAAACGCCGAGGATGTTGAAGAGGGTATGGAAAAGCGCCAGCAAGGTGGCGGGGCCGGTGTCCATGCGGAGGATGAGTGCCAGATCGGCGAGATGTGAGTACATCATCGGCAGGAGGAGAAAGGCCACCACTCCGGTGAGGAGGTTGAAAATGACGTGGGCTGCGGCGACCCGTTTGGCATTGGATGTGGCGCCCAGGGTAGCCATGACAGCGGTGGAGGTGGTGCCGACGTTGGCGCCGATAACCATTGCGGCGGCAGCTTCCAGGGGGACAACGCCGCCGGAAGCAGCGGTGAGGGTGATGGCCAGTGCGGCACTGGAAGACTGCATGAGAAAAGTCAGCAGAAAGCCAAAGCCGACAAAGAGGAGCATCTCCAAGGGGCCGCTTCCGGAAACAGCGTCAAGATGGATGGTGTCGCTGAGTCCGGCAAAGGCGAATTTCAATTCATTGATGCCGAGGAAAAAGAGGCCGAAGCCTGCCAGAGCCTCACCCATGGCGCCGTAACGTTTGCCACTGCCGGCAACCCGCAGCACCATTCCGAATCCCAGCATGGGAAGGGCCAGTGCCTTGATGTTGATGTCAAAGCCGACCACTGCCACCAGCCAGCCGGTCATGGTGGTGCCGACATTACTGCCGTAAATGAGTGTGATTGCCTGGCCAAGTGTCATCAGGCCGGCGTTGACAAAGCCGATAGACGCTACGACAAGGGCGCTGGAAGCCTGCACCAGAGCAGTAATGAAGGCGCCGGAGAGAAGGCCGCGGAAAACAGTGCTGGTGGAACGGGCAATAATGGTCCGCAAGGTGTTGCCTGCCGCCAGCCTCAAGCCATCGGTCATCAGCCGCATTCCGAGCAAAAAGAGCCCAAGGCCACCCATCAGGCCGAAAATCATGTGCATACTCACGGCATATTCACCAAAAGCGGATTAACGGAGACTTTCCCGGTACCAGAAGGCGGCCACGATACCCCATACAAAGTTAATAATCAAGATCAGCTCAGGCCGGACAGGACCGAAGGAGAGACCGAACAGGCTTTTCTCCAGGCCGGGAACAAACTTGAGAAAGACCATCATTGTCGGCGCAAGGCTGAAGAGAATACCCCGCAGAAGATGTTGCTCCTTGAGCACCGGCAGCAGAAAGAGTAACCCCCATGCTCCGCCCCATACCAGCCGGGGATACATCCAGGCAATGGTGATCTTAGGTGCGAGGTTGATGCCGATGACGCTGGCAAAACCCAGACGGCTCAGGAGCCAGATAGCAAAAGCTGCGGTTAGGGAACCTGCAATCCCGCCGGTTATAGCCGCACTGGTTTTTTTAAAGAACATGGGAATCCCTTTTGTAAGGATGCGAGTTTGCCGCTGCTGATAAGCCTTCAGGCTTTAATCTTCGCGGGGCCGCTCGTGGTTTATTATGATTTGCTGCCGGCCGGGTAGACCCGGGCCGGATCATTGAAATATTCCCTTGTGCTTCTCAGCACCACTCCGCTCAGGCAAATGAGACCGATCAGGTTCGGCCAGGCCATCATTGCGTTAAAGATATCGGAAATTGTCCAGACGGTGTTCATCTCCACAACCGCGCCGACCGGCAATAGCAGGCAATAGAAGACCCGGTAAGGGGTGATCATTCTGGCGCCGAACAGGTATTCCACCGAGCGGTCACCATAGTAGGACCAGCTGATCGCCGTTGAAAAGGCAAAGACGACAATGCCGAAGGTGACCACATAACCGCCTTGTACCGGCATGCCCATATTAAAGGCGCGGGCGGTGAGGTCAGCCCCGGAAAGACCTGTGTTGTAGGCGCCGGTCAGGACGATGACCAGCGCGGTCATGGTGCAGATGACGATGGTGTCGATAAAGGGGCCGAGCATGGCCACCAGACCTTCCCTTACAGGTTCTTCAGTTTGCGCGGCGCCGTGGGCGATGGGAGCGGAGCCCAATCCCGCTTCGTTGGAAAATACGCCGCGAGCCACCCCCATTCGGATCGCCTGGGCTACGGCTGCACCGGCAAAACCTCCGGAAGCGGCTGAGCCGGTAAAGGCGTCATGGAAAATCAGCGCAAAAGCTGCCGGGACTGCTTCAACATTGCGGAGGATAACAATCATTGCGCCCAGTATGTAAAAGATCGCCATGAACGGCACCAGGGCACTGGCCACATGGCCAATCCGTTTGATACCGCCGACAATTACCGAAAAAACAAGGACGCCGATGACCAGACCGGTGGCGAGTTTGGGGATCGCGAAGGCAGTCAGGAGTGGTTCTGCCACGGAGTTTGCCTGGACCATGTTGCCGATCCCGAAGGAGGCGACAGCAGCAAAGAAGGCAAAGAAAACCCCCAGCCATTTCTGGCCCAGGCCGCGTTCAAGATAATACATGGGCCCGGCGCTCACCGAGCCGTCTTCATGAATATGCCGGTACTTCAAGGAAAGCAGGCATTCGCAGTACTTGAGGGCCATGCCGAAGACAGCGGTGACCCACATCCAGAAAACAGCACCCGGACCGCCCATGGCAACGGCGGTGCCGACCCCGGCAATGTTGCCGGTGCCGATGGTGGCAGAAAGGGCGGCGCTCAAGGCCTGGAAGTGGGTGATTTCGCCCGGATCATCCGGGTTGTCGAATTTGCCGGAGATGAGTTGCCATGCGTATCTGAATTTACGAAGTTGGATGCCGCGAACCAGCAGAGTCATAAAGATGCCGGTACCGACCAGCAGAATGATGGTAATCGGTCCCCAGACTATGGAGTCAACGCGCCCCAAGAGATTTTCCATGCTCTTCTCCCTCTGGTAAATAAAGATGTACTGTTTCGTATGCTATCTTGCCAATTCTATTGAATAAACAGTGAAAGAAGGAAGAACGCAAGAGGGAAGTGAATCTTGTGGGAAATTACTGTCAGGAAAAGCGGGTTAAATCTCTAAGAGTGCATCTCCCACGATCGGGACATCATGCCGGGTTGCTATCTCCTGACGCAGGTCGGCAAAAGAACAGTAATGGCGGTGCTGGCCGGAGAGAAGTGTGTAGCGTTGAAGGCGCGCCGGGAATTATAGTTTTGTAATTCCAGTGGATTATCCCGAAGGCAAGGGCGGGTGTTGTGGTGACGTCAACCGGTCTTCGATCCTTTCCACCACGGGGACCAGCAGGTGTTGATTTGGCCTGAGTCCGTCAAAATTTTTGTCGGTATTGTATTTTTTGAGCAGCCAGAACGGCACCTCGAATTCATTATTGCTGAGCAACCAGATATTGTCGCCTTTCTTGATCCGGTAATTGCGCATTTCTTCGATGCGGTAGGCGGCAAAGAAGTCCTCTTCGATTTCTTTGTGATACTCGAAACGTCGTTCTTCAAACTGGTCGCTGCTGACCTTGTTCAGAGGTATTTGCAGCCGCTGGTCAAGACGAAGGGTTGCCCCGTATCGCAAGTTGTTCAGCCGACGGATATCCTGGGCCCGGACACCAAGCCATTCGGCATAATGTCCAAGGGTTTCGTCAACCTCGACCCTGATTGTGCCCCGTTTTTTTTCGCCCTTGCCGGAGACCTTTTCTATCTTGAAGTGTCCGGTAACAACGGCTGAGTTGACAGGTGTGTGTGATACGGCCATCAACATCTGACCGTTGTCCGGTTCCGCTTCGGTTGCAAGCAGGGAGATCGGCGCGCCCTGTTGATGGGAGACGGCCATGGTCAGTTGGGCAAGTTCGGGCAATGGCTCAGGCGCCGGGGCTTTCGGGGCGACAGTGGCTGCCGGTTGTTTGATTGCCGGCTTGGCAATGGTTGCCGGAGCAGGGGGAGTGACCTGTATCTTGTTGCGGGCGGTCATGATTCGAGTTGGTTTTTTTGTTGGACTGGCTGTGGCGATAACCGACTGATCCGCTGGTTGTATTTTTTCGCCTTTGACCGGAATGCGGAGATTCTGGCCGACATAGATGGTTGCCCGGCGATTAAGTTGGTTGGCCATGGCCAATTCATGCAGAGAAACGCCATGCCTGCGGGCGATGAGCCCCGCGGTATCACCACGTCGGACCTCGTAGAAACGGCTCGGTTTCTGCTTGGCCCGATAGAGGTTTTCGGGGATCGTTTTGGCAAGGGATGCCATGCGGTCACCACGGGCAGGGAGGCGAAGCTGGTAGCCGGGCGGTACATACTTCTGGCCGTTAAAGAGAGGCTTTCGCAGAGCCGGATTCAATTCGGCAATGGTGGCAATGTCCACCTGAAAATGGCTGGCAAGATCGGTCAGCGGCATATAGCCTTTCATTTTGAACTCGTAAAATCGCGGCGGCGTATCAAGGCGCAGGTTTCCAAAATAGCGACGATAATTCTTTGCTACATGACGGGCGGCAAGAAATTCAGAATAGAAATTGCGGGAGGCAAAACCAAAAAGACGGCTCTGGTATTTTTTGAATATCTCAGGATAGCTGCCCATCTCCTGTTTGGCCCGTGCCATACCGTTGGCGCCATGGTTATACGCGGTCAACGCCAGCGGCCAGTTACCAAGGCGCTGGTGATTCTCTTTCAGGTAACGGGCTGCGGCATGCGTAGCCCTGAACGGATCCCGGCGTTCGTCGATGGTATAATCCACCCGCATGAACCTCCTGCCGGTGGAGCGGGTAAACTGCCATATCCCGGCCGCGCCGAACTTGCTGTACGCTTTGACATTAAAAGAGGATTCCACATGGGCCAGATAAGCCAGATCTTCGGGCAGGCCATGGCTGCGGAATTCTTCTTTAATCGTTTCCAGATACGCACCGGACCGGATGACGCCTTCCCTGAACCGGTCTTTCTGGCCCCGTTGCATACGAAGATTGTCGGCGGCGGTTTTAAAGTCGTGGCGTGTCGCGTTGTCACCAAACAGTTTGCGCACCCGCTTTTCTTCGGCGGTAACCGGTTTTTTCCCCATGGCCAGTCGAGTGAGGATGGCATTGTATTTCTGTTTGGCCCGTTTGCTCCGGTTTCTATTAATTTTGGGGGCTCCGGGCGTGCCTTCCTGGGCCAGGGTAATTACCTCGTAAACTCGACTGAGGTCATCGCTGTCATGGATGAGGCCCTGCGTCAGAGAATAGCGGCTGTAAATATTCTCCCAGAAGGAAATATTGGCTTGCAGGCAATCGTATGTGGGAAAGGGATCGGCGGCCAGAGTCGGCGGAACAACGGCAAAAAGCCAGGTCAGCAGAAAGAAAGCCAGGGATGCGGGAAAACGGTGCAGCCGTATAATGGTCATTACGCGGTTTTCTCTTTGAATGCATTGCCGGAGGACGGTGGGCAGCGGTTCATGTCCAGCAGTCCTGGCGGGCAATATATACCCCGGCGGTTTGGGAATTTAATTGGAAGCAACGCTGTCCATCTACACCTAATAACCAACCTTAATTCGATGAAAATGTCAAGGGAGGGCTGGGGAAGACCCCAAGATGCAAGAGCTGCTCAAGGTGTTTAAAAATCCTCAAAATCGTCGTCATCAAAGGGGATTATTTCTTCCGGCTTGTTTTTGGTTTCCGGAGTAGCTGCAGGTTTGGCTGCGGCTGCCGGCAATGCCTTCTTTGCCGCAGTGGGGGTGGCTGGCGCTTGCGGCTTGGCAGAGATCTTGGCAATTCTTTGTCCCATCGGGGGGCGTTTCAATTCGCCATCGGCGGATGGTTGGCTGCGGGATTCCGCCCTTTTGCCGATCAATGCCGCCAAATCGATAACATTGGTCATCATTTCTTCAGCCATTCCACGGAGCTCCGAGGCGGATGAGGCCGCTTCTTCCGAGGTGGCGGCGTTGTTTTGGGTAACCTTGTCGATTTCCATGATAGCCTGATTGATCTGGTTGACGCCATCAGCCTGTTCTCCGGAAGCTGCGGTTATTTCCCCGACCAGCCCCTTGGCTTTCTGTGCTCCTTCCGCCACACGGCCAAAGGACTCTGCGGCGCCGTCCACCATGCTGGAGCCGGTTTTGATTTTGGTGGCAGTGTCTTCCAGCAGGTCGGCTGTATTGCGTGCTGCATCTGCTGCCCGCATGGCAAGATTCCGTACCTCGTCGGCCACAACAGCAAAACCTGCCCCGGCCTCACCGGCGCGGGCTGCCTCTACTGCCGCATTCAGAGCCAGCAGGTTGGTTTGAAAGGCTATATCATCAATGGTTTTGATGATCTTTGAAGTTTCTTCGCTGGCCGCCAAGGCCTCATGCATGGAGACGGTCAGTTGTTTCATTGCCGTTTCAGCCTCATCTACCACATTGGCCATATCAGCCATCAAGGCGTCGGCATGGGTGGCGTTTTCGGCGTTTTGGCGGGTCATGGATGAAGTTTCTTCCATGGCCGACGATGTTTCCTCGATTGCCGCTGCCTGGTTTGAATTTCCTTCGGCAAGTTCATTGCTGGCGGCTTCTACCTGGCTGGCGGCGGAGCTGACCCTCGATGAGGTCTGCGAGACGTTGTCGATTACCATGCTGAGTGATTTGTTGATGCTGCGGTTGACCATATAAAATGTTGGGAGAATAATTATTACTGCTGCAAGGCAAACAATAAGGCTTAATGATGTAGCCCAGTGAATGCGCTTTTCAACGAATAAAGCTGATTCCTGTTGTTCTTTCTGGACAGAAATTTCGATGCTGCGCAGAGCATCCGCTATTTTGTTGCCGGCGGAATCAATATCGTCATCAACTTTTGCAAAGGCCGCTTCGTCGCCGTTTTGTTCAATAAGTCTGACCAGATCCGTCTGGATGGCTTTAATCAGTTTGGGGAAATTTTCCTGAATCATTAACGCACGTTGCTTTTCCTCGGGGGTGTCGGCCAACTGGACCAGATTGTCGAGGTTGGTGTTCACAAATGCGGCCTGTTCATTAATAATTTGTTTTCGATCATCATGAATTCGGCCTTCTTCCTTATCGATAATGGAGTCCATGGCCGCCAGCATTAATTCGGAATGCGCGAGTAGTAGATGGTTGATCAACTGCAGCTGGCCCTGACGAATGCCGGAAGTTTTGTTGGCACTGTCAACTGTTTTTCCCGTCCAGAGAGCATTGCCGACCATAATAGTTAATGCGACGGTGAAACCCATTGAAATAGCGAATAATTTTCTGGTAACTGTCCATTGCATGCGCAAACCTCTTGTTGTTGCGGACCGCGTTTTCAAGGCAGCCTGTTGGGGGTGATATGCGACTTTAAAAGGAGTAAGTCAGTCGGCGAGAGCTTTTTTTAATTTTATGGTTGATCTATTATGATAGCCTTAAGTGTCTTTTGACAAGAAAAGCGTTTTTGTCTGGCTGGATATGCGGGCTCTGCGTAGCGATGCAGAGAGGTAATTCACTTGCATGTTCAACATTAATCGACATAGGATTTCGTTGCATCGTAAAATTACAGATCAAAAGTGAATGATAGAATGGTAGGGAAAATGAAAAAAAATCACAATAAATATATAACTTTTTTTGCCTGTTTGTCGGTAGCTCTCGCTGTCGCGGGGTACTACCTTGTTCTCTCAAAATCTTCTGCCCCCGGGGATGACATCAAGCAACAGACCTTTGCCGCCCTCGACGCTATAAAGAATGACAAGCGAGCAGAAATAACGCGTCATTTTAATGAAATGGGGAAAAACGCGCATGCGATCAAGGATGACAAGGTAATGCGGAATGCCTTCAAGTCTTTGATTTCAGGCCGGAAAGAATCGCAGCTGGAGTATGCTGTTGATGAGCGGTATGCCCATCGGTATGGTGACTTTTATGATATCCTCTTTGTCGATTCCAGCGGTTATGTGTTTCATTCCATAAAGAAGGAACGCGATTACCACAGCAATCTGTTTACCTCGCCAATGGCGAATAATGAATTGGCCCAGGCCCTGAAACGCCCAGATGAGGAGCATTTCGTCGAGTTCAATTATTATCGTCCATCTAACGAGCCAGCTGCTTTTTTTACTGTTTCGTTGCAGGAGCGTGGGCAGCATATTGGCTGGTTTGTGCTCCAGATGTCCACGAACAGTACCAATCAAATTTTAACCAAGAACCATGATTTTGGACGCAGCAGCGAAGTCTACCTTGTCAATCGCAACAGTTTGATGCTTTCCAACTCACGGTTTATTGACGACAGCACAATTCTCAGGCAGAAAGTTGACACATTGGCGGTGAAGGCGGCGCTGGATGATAATTCCGGGGACAGAATTATCGAGGATTACCGTGGGGTCAGGGTTTTCAGTTCCTTTGAGAAATTTGATGTTTTAGGGGTGCCGTGGGTCATTATCGCGGAAATTGACGAAGACGAGGTGCTGACTGAGTTTTACAAAAATCATAAAAAATATTTCCAAAAGGAGTTTGTGCGCTACTTGGCCCAGACCTCCCGACACGAGGTGGAAACACAGCCGGAAGAACTTTCGAGACAGCGAGTTGATATGAATGAATTTGCCAAGGCGGAGAAAGGCAAGACTCTCGCAACATACGGCGTGGCAAGTTGTACGGCGGTTGCCGTCTATTATCCAGGTAAATTCAGCTATCTTGCTCATGTTTCTCCCACCGACGAAATTTACCAGGACAGCGCGCTGAGTAAATTGTTTCTCGGCAGGCATTATCATAATTTCCTTGGCGAATTGCTTGCCCGTATCGAGTTTTTTGATCTTGTTCCTGCCCAGCGCCGGAATTTGAAAGTGGCAATCATTGCTCCGCATACCCAAAGCTTTGCCAAGGCTGTGGACGCCGTATTGAGCCACGACCTGGATCTTGCCAATATTACCGTTCTTTGTGACCTCGATGCGCTCCAAGGTGACGTTTATGTCGATGCGTCTGGCACTCGCCTCGAGGTGCGGTGGAAGGAAAAAAACCGGCTTTTGGCAGAGGATGGCTTGAAGCGTGAAAATCTGGCGCAGATTCTCAAAAAAATTATCCGTTACGATGTTTAGGCCTATAAACGTCCGGACATAAGTATGGGGCGACAAGCATCAAAGTGTGAGAACGGAAACTATTCCTGACTAACGGTATGTGCATTATTTTGATTGCCTTTGTTGCAAGTGGTTGATAGGATTTTGATTGTGGCTACGAATCCTGAAGTTTTCATACTGCTTGGTAACGGAGATTGAAATCAACGCATGGCCAGTCGAGATGACATTTCTGCAACAGAAAAGTTGTTGGATATAATTCGTACGGAAACGCCGGTAGCGGAGGCGTCTTCTCCTGAAACGGCAAAGGCTGGTTCGCCTGTTGAGGACGATTCCGCCAGTGAGGGGGGGGGCGCAACATTGGCTCCTGATGTTAGTGAAGGTGCTGTTGACGCTGCGTCGTCTCCGGTCAATGCCAACAATGGTTACTTT
>Ga0224507_10001305_pt1 | contig 10027 bp, 4 predicted proteins | sample SF_Jan12_sed_USG_3_FD_170159 | JGI IMG/M metagenome (GOLD analysis project Ga0224507, IMG submission 170159) | Sediment microbial communities from San Francisco Bay, California, United States - SF_Jan12_sed_USGS_13 | ecosystem: Environmental > Aquatic > Marine > Sediment | place: USA: California...
ATACCAGAAATATATGCCGCAGGCATACCTGTCGACTCCTTTTACATTACGCTGGAAAACAAACGTCTCCAATTGCTTGAGGTAGTTTCACAGAAAGAACTTTCTTTTTCGATTGGAAGAGAGGTGTACACCTGTTCAAGTGTAAGGAAGCTGTTTAGAGATCTCTATCTTAGGAAACCGGAATCATTTCATCAAATGGTTCAATTTTCCGGAGAGATAGATGTAGAACGTTTCTGCTATTATATTATCATTGAAGGCCAGAATAAGGAAAGCACACCTTCCAAGTTTGACATTCAATCAACTCTTAACAAAACAGACCCGTGGCTCGTTTCTGCAGCATTATTTTTAAGCAGAAAGCAGGACGTAAAATCCATCGTGCCTCAAGATATTATCAACCGCTGGCAAAATCGTCCAGACCTTTGGGATAAGGAGTGTAGCCGGCAATCCATACTTTTTCTAGCTCAATTTGATTCCACAGCAATTAACGACCTTGAGATCAGCAACGAGGATATCCGTCTAAAAGTTGAAACCTTGCGTCCTGTTCCAAAAGATCAAGGTTATATTACCCCTCTTATGTTTTTCGAGTATGAAGATAATATCTCCTACCGCTCGACTTTCACAGGAATGCTTGTTCAAATGAAAGGCAATAAGAATAAGACAGGTGTAGTCAAACGTTGGGCAGGAGATGCGAACCATTTTTCTGCCCTTGAACCTTTCATGGAAAAAAGGATCAAGGAGTGGAATTTTCAAGACGGGGCCATTCATGTTGAACCAGGGTTCTATAAACTCCGGTTCAATTCAGTTCACGGTTCTCCGCCTTTCGGATTTTATGGAGATAGTGCTATACTTGAAGTTGACGCCGGGAAGCTCGTCGTTTTTCCTATTGCCCTTACTCCCGCTATTTAATGTTAAGCGTTCACCAGCACTACGCCTGCGCGCGATCAGACCGGATTCACATAGGATTAAGGGCCGCAGAAAATAATAAATGTTCCAAAATTGCGCAGTATTTTTAGTCGTCTTTTTTGCCAGGTAACAGTTGCATAGTAATACTATGCGCCTATTGACTGGGTAAAGAAGACGGCTAAAAAGCCAAGCAAAATGGGATAATTTATTTTTTCTGCGGCCCTAACTATAGTTCACCGGCCTGCTTGCTCATATACGCAGTGCTGGTAAACGCTTACCATATTGATGTTATAGGAATTTTATTTTCAACCCCGTGAACGGCATAGCCCATAGCCGTCAGGCTAATTCGTGCAACAGCAAAATATTGCAATGCAAAATAAACTTGCATCTTGCTGTGCACTGTAGGGGCACCCCTTGTGGGTGCCCGTTGAGCTAATTGGAATAATATAAAATTATTATTTTTACATTAACTGTTAGCAATAAATAAATGCTTGTAGTTTTTGGTGATTAAGACGGGTGCCCACAAGGGGTGCCCCTACAGCCCGTGATAGACTACAAGCTTATTTTACAATGCAATACCACGGATGTTTCCGTCTTAGCCTGACGGCTATGCTGTGAACGGTTACGGGGGTGCATCTGCATAAATCAGATGCACCTGTGTCTGTTTACCAGCTCTTTGTTCATTAAACTAACTAGTAACAGGATTGATTATTATGTTTTTGAGACGAGCATCTTTTATGACATATACTCTCCGGAGCTCCAACCGATCTCTCCTGTCTATGATCGTGCTGGTTTCCTTTACAGTCATGCTTGCCCCCTCTTATGTGTGGGCTGCACAAACACTACCACATACAAAGATGACCCCCTCTTTGGATTTCACCGGGCCAGATCATACCTATCCATGGAACATTGATCAATGGGGTGGAAATAGGAAGTTGGTCGAGAATTGGAATAGATATAAACGCGAGGGTGGTAAGTTCTCCGACAATGTTAACATAATGGTATATGATTTTGGTACGCCCGCAAAAGCCAGGCAGCAATTTATAGAACGCTATAAATCATTGGAAGAAAGACTGTCATACCAGGATAAAAACAAGGCCTCAACACACGCAGACCTCCTTAAATATATTTCAAACTATAACTACACCGAGACCCGTAAAGTAGGGGTCTCCTGCGAGCGCAGTCATTCTGAGCACACTAATGGGAAATATGAGTATAATACGCTTGAAGGTGATCCCAAGGCCGACAACGTGTTTGTAAATACCTGGGAGTACATAAACTTCACGGTGATCCAGGATATTACAGTTACAAAGACGGGCAAGGGATATTATGACACTCGATGGATATACACTTGGGTTACAAAGGAAGGCCCAGAATATCTAAGTAATAAAACCTGGAGCCAATACGTTATTGATGGCAAATACATAATTCAGTACCATATTTCTACCAGCACGAATCTGGATGCCTTTAAAGTCTCAGCAAGCAAATGTATCCAGCGCTACGATTGGCCCACCCTCGATTATGCCCAGGATGCACAGGATCACTTTGCCGTTTCCGGGGCAAAGAAAGGTGATTGCCCCAAAAATCCCTCGCTTAATGTCGATAGTGATGGCGATGGCGTGCCAAATTACGAGGATCTTTGTCCCAAGACTCCCACACCAAACCGCCGATTCATGGGCTGTCCAACACTAGATGAAAAGTACCGTCGTCTTGCAATAATAGGTGAACAGACTGTAAAGAGGCAGATCAAGGATTTTCTTAAATGTTCAGATCTTCCTGACCTTGCGGCAAAGGTAGATGCCCTGCGGTTTGTCTATGAGGAGGGCTGTGAAAATCCTGAGTACAGAAAGGGTAAATCGGAGATCTGTCTTCCTGGAGAACAGGTATTTGAGCAGATAGTCAAATACGAGGGGCAGAGGCGGTGTTTTGCGACTGTGGACAAGAAACTTGCCGGTTTGGCTCGTGATAAATATGATGATATCTATCACGAAAGCGGCCACTATTTTGCCGATCTTCTAGGGGGCGAAGATATCTATGGTTCTGGCTTTGAGCATGAGCCATCAAAGCCCTCAAGTCAGGGAACGGCAATGAGTGAGGGGCGGGCTGATTTCCTGAAAATACTTATGGCCAAGTTTTCTACCCGCCCGGTAGATGAATCATCCTTTGGTCCGGCTTTGGCAAAGACCTATCTGGATAATTACCCCGTGAATAATGGTAATGAAATTGAAGGGGTGGTTACATCGTTTTTGATGGAGTTACTGCTTCCCTCCGGCACGAGTGGTGCTGGAGCATGCGGGGCGATGGGAGACTTTATGAAGGCCCAACGTTCTGGGACGATCAAGGGTATCCACGACTGGATAAAATCATATCTTAAGATCAAGAATCTCAGCAAGGACAAGCTCATTGCATTTGATCAGCTACTCAAGAAATACAAAATCAAAACCGATATGGGTGTTATTGACTGGATTGACGATACTGGTGCTGTTGTCGATTACTATCTCTTTAATGACAAGTTTGGCAAGTTGATAAAGAAGCTTGATTTAAATCATAAGAAGAACTCGATAAAGGTCAATGGCTCAATCCCCATAGAGGTATTTATATCGCCCAAGAGGAATTTCTATACTCGCCCAAAGGGAACCGAATATAAAATGGATATCACAGATGCGGGAGTGATTACCGTCTCTGTTCAAGTAGGTGCAGTGGAGGTCTCGCCACCGGATCAAGAACCGCTTATGCTCTATGCAGGACAGGCATATACTTGGGATCCTAAAACCGATCTCGGAAAAATTATCGATCCAAACACCTCGGTAAATACTGGTGGAGCAAAAGCTGACAGGATTCTTGAAACGGTTGCTGATTCCCATGTTTACGCATATTCCTATCGAAACTGGAATAAGGTTAACTGGGGGAAATATGAGGCACTGGGTGCTGGATGGCATCCAGACGGTGGGGAGAAAAGGGCGTACCTGAAGTTTAATCTTTCCGATATTAATCCTCAAAGCATTGGTAAGGCAATATTAAAACTTTATCATCACCATACCGGAGGAGCGAACGCTGTTGATATCGGTGTTCATCGGGTTACAAGTTCCTGGTCAGAGGGCAATGGTACCTATAAGCCTGCAACAAATGCCGCTCCGGGTGAAATAACCTGGGTAAATCAACCTTTGTTTGATTCGCAACCGGTGGTCAACTTTAACCCAGGAGCAGATACGAATAACTTTGTTGAAGTTGATATCACTCCGTTGGTTAAGGAGTGGCTTTCTGGAACCCCTAATTATGGCCTGATTCTTATGGCGGAAGGAAATCTTTCAGGAAGTACACCACAATCGCAATACGGTTTTTATTCCCGTGAGTATGAAAATGCCGAAAAACGGCCTGTTCTAGTTCTGACCGCATCATCTTCATCCTACCCGCAGACAGGGAATTTCACGGAACCATCCACTACCGCAGATTTTGCTTGTGCAATAACAATCCCTTCAGAAATAGCATTTATCATTGCTGGAGAAGCATTAGATTTTGCCGGTTCAGCGCAGGGATTTTCAACAGATAATCCATCATATACCTGGAAATTCGGCGAATACGGAGCCGAACCGGATAAATCGATTGAACAGAACCCAGGTAAAGTTACATTTAAGTTTGGAGGAAGCTACAAGGCTATCTTGTCAGTTACAGGCCCTAAGGGAAGAAGCTGTGAGGCTACTCGTGATATTCTGGTTTACGATAGCAACGATCCCCGCGAATTTTGTGAAGGATATGCGGGTATATCCATTGAGCAAAATGAAGAAAACAAGATAAATAATTGCGGATTTACAGGAGAACACTGGCACTCTAATGAGTATAATCATCAAAAATGGTGCAGTTCCGTTACGTTGGATCAAGCCAGAAATGAATTGAGAGACAGGGATCAAAAACTCAGGAAATGTACCGGTAAGGGGGGAATAGCCAATGATCCTTCAGGAGGCGGCAAAGCACAACAAACAGTATCCTTAGAAGATTATTGGGTGGATAAAAATGGTCATAAAGTCTCTATTTCGCAAAACGGTCAAAATGTGACAGCGACCGCTGAAGAAAATAAAGGCCCTGTTGGATGGAAAGTTGCCCATGGTGAGATGAAGGGGAATACTGTGTACATGAATTTTAACGGTTGGAAACTCACCGGAAAAATTTTACCCCAAGAAAACAAGATTTCCTGGTCAAATAACTCCATCTGGACACGGGTATTGCTTAGTTCAGTTTCAGTGGGTCACTTAGGTGATCTGGATGGAAGATTGGGAGATAGGTGGGATGTGACCGAGGTGTATGGCTGGACAGGTATCTGGAGTCGACGAGGTCATAGCAACGTATTTGATGCCTTATGGACCTTAGGCGGGAAACAAGAAAAAGCAGTCCTTACTATTACCATCCATGGAACGACTGTGAACGTAAATCGAATACAAAATGCTGGGTACTCCTACCCTGGACAGGAATGCAATTATAAAGGCACTCTTGCAGCCGATAACATTACTGTGACCGGAACCTATAGTTGCGCTTGGGCTTCTGGCCCCTTCAAATGGCAGGCGAAGATCAGTGGCAATAGCATTGGAGGAATCGGGGGCAGCTCGGGTGAAATTCCACCTGTCAACACAGATAAGGGATGGCAAACAGAGCAAAAGGGTTCTCTTAATTCCATTAACCCCAAGGCCGAGCAGTGGAGTACCTCCGGTGGTGGATTCATGATCATGTACGGATCTTATCAATTCGACAAACATTGGTATCGCCGCACTTGGGAAGAAAAGGATCCATTTTATTTGAATGGTGAAGACACGAAACATCCACCTCAGCATTCTCACGATGAGGTAATGAAGCATGCTCTTATCAAACAGGGTAAAATCACAGTTCGCGGCCCCGGGCATCTGGCTCTGTTTGGTCGAGTAAAGGGGCCAGCGGCATGGGTAAAGTTATATGACCAAAGTACAGGTAATCAATTTCATCCACAGTCTGGCGGGCATCAGATTATGTACAGAAACAAGGTTTGGGTCTGGGAAAACGGTGGGTGGAATGGCAGTTGGTCAGGAGTATGGACGGGAAATGTCAATGATCTCTATGGTAAAAATACTATGGGTGGCTGGATCCCTGCAGGCAAGATTTTGACCTATGACGTGGTTATTGATCAAGGCTGGTATAATAATATGAATGTGCCATTTGGATCGATGGGATTCGGTGCTCCCCAGGAGATCGACTACGAGTTGTGGTATTTTCCTCGTGAAGGCGGCGGAGTGAAAGTAGATGATGAACCTACATCATCTGGTTCATCAATTAGTACCGCTACCAATTCAACAAAAGAGAGTTATAGCTGGGCTGACTGGGAATTGAGATGTCCAGCACCGTGGAAGCTTGAGGTGTCTACTGGTGCTATTACTATTGGCACGAGAAAGCTCTACCGTTGTGTCTATCAAAACTTAAGTGCACCCTTGCGAACAATTGAGTCTCGATCTGATGGTACGCTTGCAAGTGATGTTTACCATATCGTTTTTTTTACGGATCCCAAAAATTCAGCAAGTTTAACAAGCAGAACGGTCAGAAGATTACTGTACAATACAAGTGAGAAGTTGGGGTCAGAAGCGCTCATCAATATTTATTTTAATGACAAAAAAGACCGCTGGGAATCTGCAAATAGGCAATATATTCGATGGACAAGTACTGGAAATAAAGATGAAGAGTTAAATTATTTCAACCTACAACATCGTAGCGGCATTTGGGATTCTCCAGTAAAGAGCCATACCAAATGGTATCCAGATGGTGTAACCGCATATCAACATCAATATGAAGCAGTTGAGAATCCAGATCATTGGCGCTCAGTTCATATATCAAGTGTCTCTTATAATCCAGATGGGCGTTTAAAAATGCGTTATGAGGATTATCTTGTTAAGCAAAATTCAGATGGTTATTGGAATAGCTTCCCTACTCACGTGATGAGCTGGACTGGTAATCCATCTTATAAAAATGGTGAATTTGTTTATAAAGTTGTTCAACAACCATCAGGAGTATGGGCAAGTTTTGAAACAAAATTTCTCACTTTGAATAAAAATGGTAAGGTGGTCGATACCCGGCTCCATGAAGTCTATTTTGATGCCGCTTGTAACTGTTACAAGTCGCGACGTATATAGCTACGTGATCACAGGTACATTCGCCTCACACAGTTACGCCGCTGCCCGCATAGAAGATTTTTTCCCGCCAAAAATGCTCCAGGATAAAACCTTACGCAATGAGCAAATATATATCGCTCACATCCGACACGGCTATACTTTAAAGGCAATTGCCGAACACCTAAAAATCCATTACACTACCGTTAGTAAGATAGTAAGAATGCCATAAAAGCTAATTTTCCAAGACCTGACCCTTTGTTCCCATTTTGTTTGATACCCGGCGGCGCTTTCAATAAACAGGGACAAACCTGGAACCGCTCCCGGAATGACTATCTGGTGCCCGTCAAAGCCCTCTCCCCGATTTTTCAGGCCAAGTTTTTGGATCTCGCCGCCAAGGAGCTCCCCGACCTTGCACCCCCTTACGCGGTTCGGAAAAAGAAATGGGTGGTCTACAGCAAACCCACCGGGCAAAGTGCGGAGAAAGTGATTGAGTATCTCGGCCGTTATGTCTTTCGCGCTGCGATTACTAATGCACGCATACTCGAGGTTGATGATAACACCGTCACGTTCCGATATAAAAAGTGGAGAGGAAAAAAGAAGAAAGGAGCACGTGCGCAGTGGCGCACCATGCAACTTCCGATCTTCGTGTTTATACGCCGTTTTCTGCAATATACCCTGCCTCGGGGATTTCACAAGGTCCGCTATTACGGCCTACTCAGCCCGGTAAACAAACTCTTGCGCCAGCGCATACAGTTACTCCTCCATAAACCGGTCACCGACGAGGATCTACAGCAGGTTCATGCCGAGCCGGAATCCGATGAGCCGACCATTATAGTCCGCCCCTGTCCTCATTGCGGCAAGGGCTTTATGCATAGAGGCCCAGATCTTCCGCGAACCCCTTCACTCATTTTTCAACGTGGCCCACCGGTGATACAATGACCTATCAGCCCTATATCATAAACTATCGTCAAGGTAACCCGATTGAGCAGGAGAAATGCGTCAAAACCAACACAATTTCAGCAATTTATCGGTTATTGAGGATAATTCTTCAAAATAGCAAGCTAAATTTAATCAAACCAGCCATGAAAAATACCCCTTTTTTCTTGCCCCCTCTTCAACCGCCTCGTATATTTATTTAAGGGGAGCGTATATTTTTAAATAAAACTCCCTAAAAAGAAAGTAGCCCAGCTACCGCGAAGGCGGATTTAGTTCAACACAGTTTTTGCAGCGGCTCCGCTACCGCTCCGCGCCGCAAAAACTCTATATCGTTAAATACCCCCTTGCCTTCCGCATCATATTCGCATAAAATAAAGCATCAAATAAAAGGCGCACAGGAGGTTTCCCATGGCCATAAGCATAACTGAAGATATTCGCTCAATCACAGACCTCAAAAGGAACACAAACGCGGTTCTTGAGCAAATCCACAAAACCAAACGCCCCGTTGTATTAACCGTCAACGGCAAAGCAGAAGCTGTGCTTGTTGACGCAAAGGAATATGAAAAAATAACAAATGCATTTAACTTACTGAAGCTGCTAGCCCCAGCCGAGGAGGACATAAAAGAAGGTCGCTATACCGAGGCAAAAGATTTCTTTAAGGATTTTAAACGTGCCAAAGAAATTTAAAATCCACCTCACCCGAAATGCCCAAAACGACCTTGAGCATCTCTTCTTCTACATTGCCTCCGACAATATAAAGAATGCCAAAAAGTTCATACTAGAACTGGAAAAAAAAATATATAGCCTCGACACATCGCCAGAGCGTTGTCCCTACATTCCAGAAAATATATTTTTTGGCACCAACTACAGGCATTTAATCCATAAAAAGTATCGAGCCATTTACAAAATAGATTATAATTCCATATATATCCTTAGGGTTGTACACGGATCTAAGTTGCTCGAATTATAAAAAAAAATGCGCTAACAATCCGCTTAAGCCCGACGCGCGAGCACGCCAGCTTTATCGGCTTCTGCCTAATTAGTCTTAGTGCTAAAATCACGGCCCAAGACAGGCGCGCATCTTAGCTTTGCCGTTATGTGCAAAGGGGCAGAACATGAATAGTCACGCTGACAAAGCACAAGAAAACAAAAAACAATTGGTTTCAAATGAAGTATCTCAAAAAAAATAAGTGGTGAGTCTACCTTTCAGTTTGTCGACAACCGACCTGAGGCTATACAACAAATATGCAGGTGCATATCCGCGACTCCAAGGGAAATAAGGGAAAGGGAGGGGTCAGGTCATGAAAAGTGATTTTGTATGGTTTAAGGTTATCATATGACAAGACCACTCAGAATAGAATATCCAGGGGCTATATACCATATCACCTCCAGAGGAAATGCGAGGGAAAGAATTTTCTTGGAGGATGCAGATCGACTCATCTTTTTGGAAGTTCTCGGATCTGTGGTGAAAAAATACAATTGGCTGTGTCACGCTTATTGCCTGATGGACAACCATTATCACGCCCTAATCGAAACGCCGGATCCAAATCTCAGTCTTGGGATGCGGCAGTTGAACGGAGTATACACGCAGAGCTTCAACCGCAGGCAATCTCGCGTGGGCCACGTTTTTCAAGGGCGGTACAAATCAATACTAGTTCAAAAGGATGAGCATTTACTTGAGCTCTGTCGTTATATTGTTCTTAACCCGGTTCGTGCAGGTATGGTGAATCAGCCGAAGGAATGGGCTTGGAGTAGTTACCAGGTAACAGGTTACGCTGGCAAGGTTTCTGTGTTTTTAACGGTGGATTGGATACTGGGGCAGTTTGCGAATAAAAAGAATGAAGCCCGCAAAGGATATAGGAAGTTTGTCGCGACCGGCATGGAGATAATGGAGGAAAGTCCATGGAAGCAATTGGTCGGTCAGATCATATTCGGCGGTGCGGATTTTGTAGCTGATATTCAAAGCCGAATAAGTGAGGCAAAAGAAATCGGCGAGATACCGCGCGCCCAAAGGTTTGCCGGTAGACCTTCCCTAATAAAGCTTTTCCCGCCAAAAATGCTCC
>Ga0224507_10001306_pt1 | contig 10026 bp, 7 predicted proteins | sample SF_Jan12_sed_USG_3_FD_170159 | JGI IMG/M metagenome (GOLD analysis project Ga0224507, IMG submission 170159) | Sediment microbial communities from San Francisco Bay, California, United States - SF_Jan12_sed_USGS_13 | ecosystem: Environmental > Aquatic > Marine > Sediment | place: USA: California...
CAAAAGAATATCTTCTGCATTCTGACGGGAATCCAGTACTGACAAGACATATATTTTCTTTTCCGATATTCTGTAAATTATTCTCCAAGGAGAAACAATAAGTTCCCGGTATAAAGAAACTCCTTGATCATGTAACTCTGGGACAATGCGACCACGCTCAGGAAGCATGGTAAGGCTTGCGGCCGCTTCTTTTATTTTCTTGAAACAAGCCATTGCACTGATTGGGCTGTCATCAGCAATATAGAGAATTATATTCTTTAGGTCATCTTCTGCAATGGTGGCCCAATGCACCTTGAATTTATGACTCATTATGCTTTCTTTTCCAGCATATTCTCTATGTCTTTGAATACCCTATCTTGGGTTTTAATATTCCCTTGTTTTAGATCTTCCTCCCCAAGAGAAATAAGTTTTAACAGACCAATAGCTTTACGCATGTTGTCATAGCTTTCAGGGTCTTGAAGAACTGCTTTGGGCTCCCCATTTTGCGTTATTACAATAGGGCGATGGGTTTCGTTAATTTGTTTCAAAATGTCTGCGGCATGAGACTTGAGAAACGAGACTGGCTTAATATCTGATGATACATTCATACTGACACCTCCTGTCTAAATATAGTACCACATTAAGACTGACTGTCAACATCTGCCACTTCATTCTACTACTAACATGGAAGTAAGCTGCGCTACCGTGGCCATGCCCGTTGCAAACAGATAATTTTCGCGACCGTTCTTCTACCGATTGGTTAACTTCTCTTAACACTCTGTTTTTAAGGTTAAAACATATATACTTTCAGAGGAGAGGGGAAGGTTATTTTTATAGCCCTCCCTTCCTGTTCTCAGCCTTCCGGCAGCGTTCTTTCCGCATCATCTATGCATCGGCGGTAAATAGCCCAGATACAAAACAGTTATGCAAAGGAGAGATAATTTCAATTGTAGGCGAGACTTCTTATCGGCTAACTCTTAACTTGCCCACTTTGACCCCAAAATGGCAAACCAAACCTTGTAAAACCAAACACTTATCTATTCAGCCCAGCGCGATTACCGTTTAGTAACAAGTGGATATCTTGGTCCGACCCTCCATTTATAATTAAAAATACGGAAACGATAGTTATGCAGCGTGGTTTAAGATTCTCGAATTATTAGGATAGTCTTCCGGCCATTATTCCCGGTACGAAAACCCCGTTGATTGGATGTTTCTGGTATCCGTAATGCGGATTAGCGAGGATAAAGCAACCGAAATGCTTCAACTGCTGACTGATGTGGGGGCGATTGATTCCGACTTGCACTCTCAGCAATGTCTTTGAAGTGATAATTTTGTGGAGGGTTTACGGCCCGTTTATTCAAAAAGAAAGAGGAAAATGCCGGGTAAACCGAGTTTCTGTGACGGAAACCCGAGCAAGGAAGAATTACCGGTCGAAACCGGCACAGAAACCCCACAAAGGAAAGGAGAGGAAAGGAAAGAAGAAGAGCGGCCGAAGGACTCGCCCTCTCCTCCCTCGCCTGTCTCTCCAAAATCTCCACCTCGTTGGCCGCAACAGGAAATTGTTGACCTGTACCTGGAGACCTTACCGGAACTCCCAGGGATAGTCGATTGGTCAGAGGCAAGGCAAAAAATGCTCCGTGCTCGCTGGAAAGAGAAACCCAAACGGCAAAACCTCGATTGGTGGAGACGGTACTTTACGGAGATTGTCTCCCAATCAGATTTCCTCATGGGGCGTTCCAAGGGTTTTCAAGCCGATCTGGAGTGGATTATCAGGCCAAAGAATATGCTGAAGATCTTGGAAGGAAAATATCGCAATAGAGAACCTACGGATCAAGGAGATAGCAAGGCCTTAGTTGGGCTTCAAAACAAGGGCAACACGATCAGGGCGACTACTGTTGCTCAGGGGGTGACCATTCAGAATGATGAGTTGGCAAAGAACTTGAGAAAAGCCCGCACTCGTCGACGGGGGCAAGTAAAGTGGACCCAAGATCTACCGGAAGATATCCATGCCAATCATGTTAAAGCGAACAATGCCGCAATGCGTAAACGTAACAGCACCTACCGACGCCGTACCAATACTTATTCCAAGACGACTTCTGGACTTCAACGAGCATCTGATATTCACTTGCTTATCCATATTTTTACACGTAAACACTAGACCACTAGAGAAGTTCAACCTGTTGCAATTGAAAAATTTAGTGCTCCGTTAAGCCTTGAAAATATATTAAAAATACAACAAGATTCGTAAAGTTTATTAAAATTTAAGCGTATACTACACTCTCAAAAGTACACCATGAATAATCTAAGCCTAGTTCCAAGGAAACATCGAGGGCTTCAACGGGAATTGCTGGCACCCAAAACAGTATCTCTCTTTTTCTCTCTTCCAATAAACAAGGATTCTTTTTTCCCTTCTATTTCGCTATAAATAAGAATTTGATTGACAATACTATCAGATATCGGTTGAGTTAAAAAAGAACCACATAACTTTAGGTAACTATATCCAGCACTAATTATATGATAAATTATCCACAAATAATATGAATTACGGTATAGTTTGTTATGGTAAATTCCATAAAGATGAGGCATACTTCTACCAAAAGTCTTTGCCCGAGTTACCAAAAAGTCTTGAGTCAGACTTTCTTTTTCTATGTAATGCCCTACAATAGCGTCTGGAGAGTGAAATATTTTAAATTTATCCGTCTCAGCGAGTCTCTTTAAAAATGACGTTTCACTTCCCATAATTCTTTTTTTTGGGTTTGGCCCTATCTGCTCATTAAAGCGTCGTCCCCCATCAACAAAAATCTCTTTCCTCACCCAATAGTTAGGCCCAAAAGGGTATGACGTAGAAATATCGTAAAAACATTCTTGATCTGTCCAGTCATGTTCAACAAGTACCATTTTTCTTATAAAGGTAACTTCTATCCAATCGGGGAGCACTGTCTTTTCGGGAAAAATAGGGTATATCTTTCCGCCAAAAACACTTACACTCGGCCATCGATTGGATACATCCATGATTCTTTGCAACCAATCACTGTGAGGTTTAACATCATCATCAGTGAACACCACTAAATTACCAAGTTCTACTTCATTCAGCGCCTTATTAAGAGCACAGTTTTTACCTGCTCGTGATTCAAAAAGATACCTCAACGGTAATTTATCCTTGAAAGAATCTACAATTTGACAAGTATCATCTGAACTATTATTGTCTATTATGACAAATTCAACAGATAATCCATTAAGATCCAGCTTAGTAAAGTTAGTTAAAGTCTCACAAAGCAACTCCGATCTATTATAAGAAGCTATTAATACCGATATTTCTTTACACATACTTTACCCTTTAGGTATCTGCATAACAATAACCATCGACAGCATCATAAAGCAATACCCCTTTGCGGATAACCATTTTTTACAATACAATTAATATATTAATACGTTCAATTATTCTTTTTATGGTTACCAATGGATTTGTTGTCAACAATCTCCTAACCCTCTTTAATACCTTATTTCTGCTTACAATTTTAAGGCATTCTTGCTTAGTATCACATTCAGCAATACGACAATTAAACATTAAGTTTTCCTTGTAAACGCTACTTATAGCAGAACTGACAGGAGGGAGAAATTTTGAATTTAATCCTTTATATTCTGGTAAATTTCGCCCCATCCCAACCCATTCCCTAGAAAAAATAACAAAATTATTCCGTCGTTCTTCAACCCTTTGACCATTGAAAATTAATTCAGCATCTATTTTTTTACATTGCAAATAACCTTTACGACATGAATCATTGATCAATTCTACCGCATTTTTATTTCGTGCGATAAAAACAGAATAACCTTTACGTGAGGATGACACTTCATAAGAATCACCAATTGAAATGTCGCTAAGGATATTCATTTTATCAAAGCAAAGACGACACCTGGGGGGAGTAAAATAATCCTTTAAGTTCATTCGTAGTGACTTCGGGAAGTAACGCTTTTTACCTGAATTAAGATGAAAACAAACTTCACCTGGCCAACCATTCCGAGCCTTGGAGCGATATTCAACAGAATTTATTGAAGACATATCGCACTTAGCGTCTTTAGCCATTTGGTCAATACAAGTATAAAGTAATGTTCGGTCACAAAACAGTCCTATTTTACATGATATATTTTGTACAAATTTCTTTTGATTTCGTGCCAATAATTGAATTCCATGCATATGGCAAGCAGGCCCAACAATAGCGACATTATCACCTGGCAAAACATGTTTTAAGGTTTTATTTGCAGCAACAGGGCAATACTTAGACCCTCTTGCTTCCAATATTTCGGATTTAGTCCTTGCCAACATAGATTTTGGTCTCAGTGACCCATCGCTTGGCATAGAGGTAACCAAGGCTGCATTCGCTTGCCCTGTCTCAAGAAGGTAAAGAAGTAAGGCGCTTACCACTCCTCCACTTTGACCACGCACACGGATAGATTCATCACAAGCATGTCCGACATAGGCCTCACATATATTACCCTTAAAAGGGTCAACGTCAGAATGCAATTTAAGATCAACAATAGCTCCGGGGCATACACGCCTACATTTTCCACACGCAACACACTTATATTCCGTGATAAAAGGATGTAGAAATCCCGCAGACGTTTCTTGCATCTTTAATGCACCAGTAGGACAAACAACAACACATGTGCCACATTGTGTACACAACTGACTATCAACGATACTTTTAACAGAAATAAAATCGGGCATACTACTTGCGTTTTTTGACTATCATATCTGCTAGTTCATTAAAAATAGCATCATTTTTTTTCTGGATACTAACAAGTTGCTTTTTAATTATTTTTTTATGCTGGTGCTGTTCCACCCAAGCCCTATCAAATTTTATTATAATATCCTCTAAGTCTAATTTATCACACTCCTGAACCATATGCTGCAGCCCAAATAAAGAGTATAATTCACGGTACTTATGTGTCCAACTTATTGGCATTCCGGGAATACCATTCGAAAGCGCAAAAACCAGAGAATGGAATCGAGATCCGATAATATAGGTAAATTGACAAATTATAGCCTTAGTTTCTTCAGCCGTCAGAAAGTCTCTTGTCATAAAACACCTATCGGGCTGGTTGATTACGTTAGCTATGAGACTACAAATATATCGATCATCTTTAGTTGCACCATACCGTTTAATCTCGCTGGCCTGTAAGACAATATCTACATCATATTTATCCAAGCAGTGCCTTATCAATCTTGTTATTATTTTAATGTATTGATTTGAAGATCCAATTCCAGATGATCGTTCAAATACTCTCATGTTAGGTGATATTCCGATTATAGGACGCGTTATTGAACATCCCATTTTGTACAAAATCTGCTTACCCTGTTTGGAAGTTCCTCCTTTGAAATTAAACACTATATCCTGATGCGATAAAATAGGCCCTTCTTCTAAAAGGGTTTCTAGATGCTGACTCGACACGGTATCGCGAGAGTAAAATTTTACTGTCTCTCCTTTAAGTATTTCTTTAACACCATTCCTGATAGAGGAATTAAGAAAGGGCCCCCAAGCTTGGGGTAAAAAGAATACAGGTTTATCCTGCCTTTGACATAAAGTAATCAGCGGCTTAATTGACTGAATTGATCCATCTGCCCACGGCACGTCTCCATAAGCAAACCCACTAATATCAATGAGTGCATCAACCCTTCCCATGGTTCTTTCTAAATAATAATTACATGCTGCTGTAAATCGGTTACCTTTTGTTATTAAGGAGATAATACTTCCCCTTTTAAGTATTTCCTTAATAGTCCAAATAGCTCTGGCAATACGCCAGCCAAGGATTAAATAAATAAATTTGTTTTTTTCTTCTTCATATGGGAGCAGTATAGGGGTTATTCCACTTGATAGAGTAATATTGTGATTAAATACTGCAGGACGCCATAAAAAAAATTCAACAGCTTGCAACCGTGATGCCAATTCCACTTGAACAGTTCGCAACATCGCTTCTGCACCTTTATTTTCAAAGTCTGCACCACAAATTAAAATTTTCATTACGAAACACAACTCCTGTCTTTTATATAAAAAATTATATTTTTAACTATCAAGTAGATTGTATGTCGTACTGATTGCCGTAAGCTTGACAAGGCTACATAAGCAATAAAAAAGATAGCTATGATCCAAAAATGAAAAAAGATTAAATCATGAATGATTATACTTTTTACCAAAACAATAACTACTGCCACCAGACAACTTGTTAGAAATGGTAAAGCTACTGTCTTAAAAAACAGAGATACGGTAATAGGGGTTCCATGAAAACAATAAAACAAGGATGGAACCAGAATGATATAATTTGCCGCAGTATATGCAGTTGCAACCCCTTTTATTCCATATGGCAATCCTATAATAAATGCTATTACGATAAGAGCAGAATTGAACACCCCCCAATTTAAATACTTCCTTGAAAAGCCTAAACTGAGAAGAATTAACCCTCGGGTACCAGCTATTGGTTGTATTACCCCCGCTATCGCCAAAATTCTAAATACTGGCACAACAGCCGACCACTGTGAACCTAGTATTAGCTCAATAATAAACTCAGCCTCAATTATACAATAAAAGGTCAGAGGAATTGTTATAGAAGAAAGTATATCAAGAATACGTTGATAATATTGCGCGTAACGACCTGGTTCTTCTTTCAGGGTTCGAAGTACAGGTAGTGCCACATTATTAATGGGTGTTCTGATCTGGGTGATTGGCAGCATGAATAAATAATAAGCTTTGGAGTAAAAGCCTAAAGCATCAGCTCCAATAAATCTTCCAATCAGAATATTGTCAAAATTGCGACTGAAATAATTTATAAATTCAAATCCAGTTATATGACCACCAAACTTAAGCATGTCACGAACACCAGACCTTTTCTGAATCCGACCCGGTATCCAGGGACAAAAATAGAAAGTCAAAGTGACTGTGCAGAAAGCCGTTGTCAATGCCCCCCCGACTAACGCCCAGTAACGCATGCCCAATAGCGCCAAAATGATCGTTACAGACAACGTCATCATCTGAGACATGATCTGAATGAATGCCAAGTTGCCAAAGCGCATATGACGAAGTAATAAAGCTCCATGCTGAACACCCAACCCACTAGCGATAAACGAAATGGAAAGTACGGCAGTCACAGCTGCCAGTTCAGGTTTGCCATAGAACTTAGCAACAAGTGGGGACCCAACCAAAACACATCCACCGAGAACAACGCTGATAAACACGTTAACCCAAAACAAAGTACTAATCTGCTCGTGAGATATTTTGTCCTTCTGTACAGTAGCCACTGACAAACCTGCATCTTTAAACATCTGGGCAAAATTGACGACCACGGTGACCATGCCAATCAAACCATAGTCGGCAGGAGTCAATAAGCGGGCAAGGATGATAGTTCCTGTCATTTGCAAAACGATTTGCATGCCTTGCGAAGTCATAGTACTTATACCACCACGGATCGATGCCCCAGCCAAATCACGACTCAAGCTACTGTGCTTAAATATAATATCAGGATTCAGTCTGTTCATCAATTCGCTACTTCAAGTTCTAGTGGGATAACCTGATATATTCACTACCAAGGTGCCATCCTTCCTTGCGACAGCTACAACATCATATTTTTTGTAACTAAAAGTACCTAGCAAAATCATAGATATTTTCAAAATCCTCTCGTAGCCTATAAAACATAGGTGTGAATAGTAAAAACAGAACTGAAGAGCTGCAACAAGATTCTAGATATAGCGGCATTAACCATTATTCAAAGTCAGCCTAAAAATTTTGAATAGGTTGATTCAATAAAACGCTAAATTGATCTTGACATCAACCAAGCCTTTTTTCTTGTAATTAAAACGAGACAAAACTCCATTTCAACGACAATTTATGATATACAGGGACTCCTTGATTAATCCAGGACCACTGTAACTTACCCAAAAAACCACTTTTTATAAAGTGAATCAATATTACCAGGGGAACAAACAAGTAATTTATATAAATTAAACTTGTTATAGTACGTGCGGTTAGTTTTTAAATTAAGTTTATTAATGTAAAAACCTCTAATGCCTAAAGGTCACTTACAGTTTACACCTCTACTGATCAATCATTTACACTGTAAATAATGAGCTAAAATATTTTTTCTTTATTCCCATCACTGGCTACAGAGACCTCCGCCTGAATACTATAAATTCTATCATCATTGTATACTAAATGATTTTTTTTGATATATTGCATCTTATGGGTTGATATCCCATTCCTTAAAGGTAGTTTTCGTAATTTTATTATTTGGTAAAATTGCTAAGAATAACCTCATGGCTGATCTCCATGAACCATCTACCTGCATGGCACACCAATAGTGATTAATTGCTTTTGACTGAGATCCCACTTTACTTATGTAAAGGTTGCCAACCGCACGTCTATTTGCCCCGTAAAGTTTGCGAAGAAGTTTTCTTCGTTTAAAATTGAGGCCGGGAATCGCCAGAAGATTACGATAAATCTCACCAAAAATATCTAGAGTACGAATGCCGTTCTTGCGCATTTGTGCACTTAAATGAACATGGCTCTCTTTTCTCCTGAAAATGTAGGCCATTGGAGCATTGTAGAGCCGCATGGAACCTTGTAAGGCAACTCGAGCAACAAGATCAAGGTCCTCAATCATGGATAGGTTCTCGTTGAACATGCCTGCTGCTAACAGGGAGGATTTCCGTATTACAGTAGATTGTAAGTAACACAGGTAATTTTCTAACGAAAAGCAAAAAGGATCTTCTGGCTTAAGGACTGAATGTTTTGCGAGAATGGGGGAACAATTAGCTTTAAAGGTATTTACTTGCTTACCGCTGAGATCAACTTGAAAAGAATTCATCATGTGCATGCAACATTCTGGATGGGCCTTGATATTTTCCCTTTGCCTGGAAAGGTAGCCTGGAAGCCATTCATCGTCGGAATCAAGAAAGCCAATCCAATCACCAGTAGACTTCTTTATTCCAAAATTTCTTGCCGAACTCACCCCATTGTTTGAGGTATAAAAATATTTTATGCGAGACCTATAGGGAATGAGCGCTTCGGCGGTATTATCAGTTGAACCGTCATCAATGACGATAACTTCAAAATTATTTCCCGATTGGGTCATAATACTTTCTATTGCGTGGATTACAAATTTTGCCCTGTTATATGTAGGAATAATTATACTAAAAAATGGTTTATTTCTTTTATCAAGAAGCTGTTGATTTAATTTTTCCTGTTTCATAAGTATCCTTTGGATTCACAAGGCACAGGATTCGGCAAATGTATCAGAAATAATATTTACGTTGATAAACAATCGCTTTCTGAAAAGTAACTGGGAGAAAATATTTTCGGGTGAGTTGGAAAAAACAAGCTACATGTAATCCCAGCCATCCCCCGCCAGTAACTGTTACCTTATGCAATCCACATCAACTTATCCTTTTCACAAACTATAACCTCTGAAAATACCCTAATCCCAATGAGACTTAACGTAACTCAATATCATTAACTGTAATTACATTACAAAAAGGTACTGATTGTCAAGATTATTTATAATGACAAAATACTCTTATTATAATGTAAAAATCTGAAAAAGGCTCCACAGCAAAGATCTAGCTGCTTTTTCTACGTCTCTAAACAGTAATAAAAAAAAACCTAATAACAGTAAGTTGTCAACATCTACTGCATAATATATTATACAAAATTTATATAATATTAATTATTAACTCTACAGAGTATAAGTGCATTTGTATGGAATTGTTACTGCTCCACCTGCAATAGCCATTCTCCTGATTACGAAACAGTAACCGTGATACAGCAAGAATTATTGAGCAAGTATCACCAAAAAGGTCCTTGATTTTACTGCTGCAGCCTCACGTCAACCAGTCGCAAAGTCCGGCCCAGTAACGCCATAGCCTCCAGGCTAAGAGGCAAAGCTATCGATTTTCCGAGATTATTGATACATGTTTTCCTCCTGACAGGAGTATGTGACCATAAGTAGCGATTCCGCAAGCAACTCTATGGATTGTTCTTGCTTACCTCTTGTTTTAAGCAA
>Ga0224507_10001307_pt1 | contig 10022 bp, 8 predicted proteins | sample SF_Jan12_sed_USG_3_FD_170159 | JGI IMG/M metagenome (GOLD analysis project Ga0224507, IMG submission 170159) | Sediment microbial communities from San Francisco Bay, California, United States - SF_Jan12_sed_USGS_13 | ecosystem: Environmental > Aquatic > Marine > Sediment | place: USA: California...
CCCTCCGAAATAACTTCCTATACTTGGTAAAATCCATATAGGTCCATTAGGGTTGATGTTCAAACTTAACTCTGACGCCTTTACCGGGTCAGGTGCATTGACCAGTGGGATATATGGCTCACGGCAGAGATGATATGGGTTAATACCAAGAAATAGATGGATCATGGTGGTGTTGCCGGAAACACAGATGGCGCGGATATTGTTTTGATCGCAATCGGCGTTGGTTGCAAGGTCTTTGATCAATTTGTTGATAGTGTTAATGATGGTTATTTGCAGGGTACGTAGTCCGTCGGAAGTGGAGTCCCCTTTTTGCTTATTATTATTATTATTATTATTATTATTATTATTATTATTATTATTGCGGCAGGCAAAATGGATTCTGCTCAGGATGTCAGTGCCATGAGAGATTTGACTGTTCTCGATATGGGAGTGGGCGAGTTCTTGACCGTTGAGTAAATCAACCAGGTAAGCCTCCAAGTGGGTAGTTCCTAAGTCAAGGGCCAGGGCAGGCATGTATGCTGGTTTTTTGATTAAAAAATCGACCAGCTCAATATGGGAAGGTAAAGTATTGATAACTGCCCAGCCTTTAAAGCTATTATTACGAAATTTTTCGCATATTTTTCCGATGTTTTGATGTTCTACTCTTAAGTGATGGGTTTTTAAATGATCTGGATCAAGTTGTAGGAGTAGGGTTTTTTTGAGTCGATCTAGGTCAGCGGTATTGTCTTGTAGGCTAGGCTCTGTGCTATCTATGCGAATGATTTGAACAAAGGGGGTTGTGTTAGTCATAGGTTGTGTCATACAGTGTAGCTTGTGTTTGTGAATATTGGTTGGATGGTGGGATTAACGGTTGAAAAGGACGTATCCGCAAACATCTTGAGAGATATTTTTTAGAATTTTGCGGTCTGAGCCACCATTTGAAAAGACTCCCATGTGTGCTGAAGCAGAGGCGTAAAATGTCGGCTGGGCGATTATAGCGCCGGTGCCGTCGGTAAACGTGACTTTAATGTTGATAGCTGAGCTGCCTGCAAAGGCACCTGTCCAAAGTCTGGCTACCGGGCTTACGCATTTTATTTCATTGATGTACGGTTCAATGATAATAGTTTTTGGGTTATTGTCGACAAGAGCTTCTTTGTAGATTGAGACATTTGGGAATGTGGAACGTATGCAATGGATAAGATGTTCATCTATTTCCTTTATAGCGTCTCTGATGTAATTGCTACGCGTTTTTTGAGTGCTATTAATATGTTTGAGGATAACGTTATCAAATGTGGAGAATCCACGTACCGGCGGTTGATTGGGTTCGGTAGGTTTTTTCACCGTGGTGATACAGCCTCCCAGGGTGAAAGTAAACAATAATATAAGTATGAGGGCATGGTGGTAATTATATCTGTTTGTAGATGTAGTTTTCATGGAATATTGGACCGAATGGAAAGCGGTTGGTTAATTGTTTATAGGTAAGTGGTCACAGGCACCTCATCTTCATGCGGTAGCCACTGCCTGCATAGAAAGGCTATAGCGAGCAGCGGCAACTGCATAAATCTGAACCACCTGTGACCACTTACTATCTTGTGCTGTATTAAATCAGCTAGTTATAAACCCTGTGGTCAGGTACTCTTATAGAGTAAAGGCGTAAGGGCGGCTGGGTTAGGGATGATTTGCCGGGCATCCTATTGTCTTTGCTTGATTTAAGAACTTAATCATGTTATTTTAAAGATTAACGAGTTATTTTGGAATGTTGGCATTTTTATTTTGTCATGATTTATCGATCATCGTACGTTGGGTTAACCGAACGTCAACACTTTTTTTTGAGTTAATGGTGTGCAATGCAGTCTGTTCAATTTGTGATTTTAATAGTTATTATATGTTCAAGTATTATCGTTTATTATGATGCTAGGGCATTAGGCATTAAACGTGGTTTGATACATGGTTTCTTTGATATGGAGCCTCTTGAGTGGGGCTTGACGGTAGCAGGCTTGTGGCCGCTCGTGTTCCCCTTTTACTTTCTGATGCGTTCTGAATATATCTCTCTTGTTGAGAACTATCAAGCTTTAGGAAGTACTAATTCCGGGGGCGAGAGCACAGAGCGATCATTTCATGGTGTGTCGGAAGATTTGATGGATAAAATTGTCATTGGCTGGGCATGTTTTTGTCTGTTTGGTGCAGTAGTTTGTCTTTTTTTTGTCGCAAATGAGTTGGGGAATATGTCCTTAGTGGGAGGTAAAATTGGTCTGTTGCTCAGGAAGATATTGAATGCGATGAATTGGGGAGTAGTTTGGTACATTGCCATTACCCCGGCAACTTTGGTTTTTTTGGCAACACGTAAATATGAAAAAAATGTAATAATAATAAAAAAGCCTGAAAAGATAGTTGGTGAGACTAAACCATGCCCTTTTTGTGGTGAGTTGATTGGTAAAAAAGCCATTCATTGTCGTTTTTGTGCAAAAGATTTAGTTAAAACACCTAAGATTCCCTCACCAAAATTACAAACAGCAATTTCCGGCGGTATCAAGGCTTCAAGTGAGGCAGTAAAAACCGGAGTTCAATTTAAAGCTGGAAGTGATGAGAATAATATAGAGGTAAAAGATTGGCTAACTCAGGGAACCAGGCTATTGAAAATGGGTAAATTAAAAGAGGCTATTATTACTTTTTCCCATGCTATCCGTGAGGATGGTAAAAATGGACAAGGATATTATGCGAGAGCTGTTGCTTACAGCAAAAGTGGAGAAAAAGACAAAGCCATGATAGATTTACGTAAGTCAGCTGAGTTGGGATATGGGCCCGCTAAAAAACGCTTGAAGAAATGAGTATTGGAGAGGGGCTAGCTTGGCTACTAGCAATTGAGTGTGACCGGGGATCATTATCATATTTTTCTGATTTGAAGTCTATATTGTATAAAAAACTTATGTTATAATTGGTACAAGGAACTTGTAAGAAAAAAGGTAAGTAAGATTGTTAAATTTATTTCTTCCGCATCTCTTGTTAACAGGTTGATCTAGCCGTAATCGCATTATAACAACAAGACTTCAAGGGTTATGAAAAAGAAAAATGTATTAAATCTGTTCGTTATGGCATTGTCTCTAGGCTTTGTGGCTCTTACTGTTCTTTTTTTACGACATTACGGTATAGGAGGGTCATTAAATACTTTGGGCATTATTTTTACCATCGGAAGCGTATTGATTTTTGTTTTTTTCTTAAGTATCGACCCTGGATATGGTTGGGTTAAATCCACTAATTACACGACTAGTTATATTGTTATTTCTATTTCCGTCCTGATATGCATTGTTGGTGTGATTCTTATGGCTTTGGGAAGTGGGATTCATGAGGGTAGATTAAGGGTAATTGCAGAAGAAAATAGATGTAAATCCTTTCAGGAAGGTAATGTTGTCAGGGTTATGGCAGATGATTGGTTCTATCTTTCTGATAAAAAGCAACTTAATGATATTGACGTGTATTTTTTTCGTAAAAGAGGTGATGTCTCCCTTTTTAGGATTTTGGCAGTGGTCGACCAGGGTAAAGTCAATATGGTGAGTGAGCTGGAAGTCTATTCAGAATTACTTGCAAAACCAGTCAATATTACGAGTGCAGAGTGTTTGTGTCCAGGGGTGTTTGAGAGGGAGTTTTGTATTAGTAATTCTAAAAAAGAGCAGTTGAGTGGTAATGCGCAATTTACCGTCACCGCTAAGGGGTCAGGTGAGGCCGCTGGTTCTATTGTGACTTTAAAGTGTGTCTTGCTTGCTGAGACTATGGAAGAATCTTCTTCTTTATTTAGTGGGAAAATGCCTAACGGTGAAAAAATAGTGGACCATTGAGCTAAATTTTCCATAAGGTTTTTTAACTTACGAATAGTCTGTTATTTTTTCACGAATATCTTGAATATACTTGTTGTAAGTATCACGAGATTTACCGAATTTTTTGTATGAATTAAAAAGTGTTATCGGTTCTAACTGTGTTTTCTTTAGCCATTCGCTGTTGTCTCCTGTACTTCCCTTGGTCATCATTTCAATGGTTTGGTCGTCCATTTTAGCTAGTACCCCAAGGTTTCCCAAGGAATTATCTGGTAATTTCTGGGAGATGGAAGTGAAGAGCTGGCCGATCAACAGGGGGAACCGCATAAAGATACAATGTTTTCTTCCCAGGGCGTTACAAACCGATTTGAATACTTTCTCCCAGGTCATCACTTCGGGACCCACTGCTTGAAGGATTGATCTATTAGCTACTGATGGGTTCTTCATTAATCTGACAATACCGATGGCTAGTTCACGGCAATGAATTGGCTGGATATCAGACCCTCCTATATAGGCGATGATTGAAAGACGGGCGATTTCCTCTAGTAATAAATGTCCGCGACCTGGCTCATAAATTATATTGGGTCGTACGATGATAAATCTAAGACCATCTGTTTGAACCAGTACTTCGTCAATTTGTTTTTTAGTTCGTGGATATTCGTATTTATCGCAATCAGGCCAATTGGCTCCGGTGGTCGAAATTTGGATTACCGGAATGTCATGTGGCTTGCCCCTGAAGCTTCGATTATCCTGGCAGTAGTGTTGTACTGCTTTAAAGAGAGCTAGCGGCGCTAGTACATTTACGTTTTCAAGGGATTGCCCGCCAAAGGAGTTGGCGATTCCCACATTGTTTACAACCCCGTCCACTTCATGCTCTTCCAGTCGTTCCAACCAGACATCCGGATCTAAATCCTCATTTAGGTTTACTTTCATAAACTCCACATTTGGGAAAGACAGTTGGCGAGCCGCACTGGCTAAGTTCCGCACTCCGCATATCACGCTGTATCCGGCATTGGAAAACTCTTCTACCAGTGCTGGACCCACAAATCCCGTTGCTCCTACTACTAATATTTTCTTATCTATCTGCATTTCTATGCTTTTTATCCTATTATTTAGTAACAAACTTGATAAGAGATTGCTCTTGAGACTGGAAAATCCTCCAAAGGTATTCGTTGCCAGGGCGTAACTATTAGAAACTGATGTCGAAAGTATATAACCTTGTATATGTAAATGTCAAAAGATATATAAATTAAAATATAAATTTTAATTGAAAATTTTTTCATTCGTGTTTATAAGCTCTTGTTAAAGATAAGTATGGAAGAGTCATAAATGGAACCCGTTTGAGATATTCCTTGTATGGAGAACCGAAGCGGAGCAGCATTTCTTTTTCTTCTATTAGCTTTATATAGCCAGTTCCCAGCGTTAAACCTAAGAGCATGCAAAATATGCCGGTTGTAAGAGAATCGAAAAATATACCTAACGCGAGGAAGTATAGATTGGTACCCAGCTCAATAGGGTTGCGGCACCAACTATAGGCCCCTGTGGTGACCAGGTGTTTTGTTGGGGCAATGGGGGCGGGGGAACCTTCACCTATGATCCAAAGATCAAAAAATGCTTTGAACATTAGCGGAATGGAGATTAGTAGGGCGCAAATTGTAACGACGAGTTCAAAGATGCGAGGGGTATGAATGGAGAGCACGCCGCTGAAAAAGGCGGAGATATGAAAGATAACGAATGGGGATAGAACTAGAAATACAATTATTCCAGGAATCATAGAGGCAAGTTTTCGAAAGGTTGAATATTGCTTGTCGGTGAATTTGAGGAAAAACGAAATTATTTGGTTCATGAACATGCTCCAGGCGAATGATGTCTTCTGACATACTAATTGAAATAATTTATCTCAAAAGATGTAAACTATATATAATAATTAACTAAAAACACAAATTGATAATTAATTGTCTAACTCTAAAGCATGATAGTTTTAATTGCGAAATATATTTCAGTTTGTAATCCGTTTTTAGAGAACTTCATCATGTAATAGTAATTACCATTTTTAATGGAGGTTTATATCTCCATATAGGGTAATTGTACGATTAAAATTACTCTTTATCCTATAACCTATGATGTTTGGTGATTAGTATTTATTTATAATTTTAAGGTATTGCTTTGTCAGTTTTACGTGGCCGATGAGTAGAGATGATATTTTATCGGTCGTATTATTCAATTAGGTCGAAAAAACGACCTGTTTATCCCGTGGAGGAGGTTAACGTATGGGAGTTCAGAAAGCGATTTGCTTGTTAATCGGACTTGGTCTGATTTTTTCGTTGCGAGCAAGTCCGGTTAATGCAGCTGACAAAGATAAGATACCGAAGTATTCCGTCCCGCCGGCACCATTTTCGGAGGGAATTTTTCCATGTTCGGATTGTCATGAAGACATGGAGCCCGACCCGACAAGGCGTGAACTTGAGGAGCATACCGATATCCAGGAGATGTTTGACCATGCAAGTGATCAACGCTGGTGTCTGGATTGTCATAATGCTAATGATCGTGATAAATTACGATTGGTTAACGGTGCTTTGATTTCCTTCGAGGAGTCATATTATCTTTGCGGTCAATGTCATGGGACCATTTTTCGCGACTGGAAGGCCGGAGTGCACGGAAAGCGGACTGGTGAATGGAATGGTAAGAAGATATATAGACTATGTGTTCATTGCCATAATCCCCATTCTCCGAAGTTTAAGCCTTTAACTCCTCTTCCGCCGCCAGTTCGGCCTACTGAGATTGAAAATCGCAAGTTAAATGATGATCAGATACCTCGAAACCCGATCGGGGATATACAATAATGGTGAGAAATGAAGAGTAAGAAAGATAAGCTGACTCGCAGGAATTTTCTTAAAGGAGCCGCTGCGGGAACAGCCACGTTAGCTCTTCCTGTCGGCACATCGGACGCTTCAGTGTGGGAGGCTTTTTTTCAAAAGCATTTTCGCGAGCTCAACAAAGATGAAGTTGCAGATGTTATTAAGCGATTGGAAGAGGAATATAAAGAGAAGTATAAAAAAGACGTTAAGGTTAAAACCACCGATGCTCAGCCGGGCGTGTTGTTTAGCTACGGGCTTGATTTGTCTCGTTGCATAGGATGTCGTCGCTGTGTTTACGCCTGTGCTCGTGAGAACAATCAGTCTCGTGACCCACAGATACACTGGATTAGTGTTCTACGCTTTGAGCAGGGGGAAAAATTTGTCAGCAATCTGGAAGAGGCCGATAAATATTATTACCCCGAAAAAGTACCGGAAGACGGCCATTTCTATATGCCCATAGCCTGTCAGCAATGTGAAAATCCTCCCTGTGTCAAGGTATGTCCAACTAAGGCCACTTGGAAGGAACCTGACGGAATTGTAGTGGTTGATTATAACTGGTGTATTGGTTGTCGGTTCTGTATGGCCGCCTGTCCTTACGGAGCGCGTCGCTTTAACTGGGCGGCACCGCAAATTGCCAAAGAAGAGGTTAATCCAGATACCCATTATCTCGGTAATCGTCCGCGTTATAAGGGGGTTGTGGAGAAATGTACCTTTTGTATTCAACGTACCAGGGGTAACCCAGGTCGTTATCCGGCCTGTGTTGAGGTTTGTCCGGTAGGTGCTCGTAAATTTGGTAATTTATTAGATCCTGAGAGCGAAATTCGTTATTGCCTTGAGCATAAACGTGTCTTTCGTCTTAAGGAGGAGCTGAATACTGCTCCGAAATTCTATTACTTTTTTGCCACCTAATCCGGATTGAAGGAGCTTGAAACATGTTTCAGTTAGCAAAAAACTTTTTCGTTTTCCTAAGCCAGGTGACAAAGGGCAATAAGTATTATTTTGCTTGGATAGGCTTTTTAAGTCTTCTGGTTCTTTTGGGTTTGATTACATATATAAAACAGCTTGATAACGGTCTGATTGTCACAAATATGCGTGATCAGGTCTCTTGGGGATTTTATATATCTAATTTTACCTACTTGGTGGGTGTAGCAGCTGCCGCTGTATTATTGGTGGTGCCAGCCTATCTTTATAATTTTAAGCCGATAAAAGAGATCGTTTTGTTTGGGGAACTGCTCGCGGTTTCCGCCATCACCATGTGTATTCTTTTTGTGGTTATAGACATGGGGAGAATTGATCGTCTTTGGCATGTTATGCCATTTATCGGTAATATGAATTTTCCTTCTTCCTTATTGGCTTGGGATATAATTGTTCTCAACGGCTATTTGGCGATTAATTTGACTATTTCCTTTTATGCTCTATACAAGATGGCTAATAGTAAAGAGTATAACTTGCAGATTATTAAACCATTGATCCTGTTGTCGATTCCCTGGGCGGTTAGTATTCATACCGTTACGGCTTTTTTGTATAACGGCTTGGCGTCCCGACCTTTTTGGAATGCTTCCATTTTGGCACCTCGCTTTTTAACTTCTGCCTTTTGTGCCGGACCGGCGATCATGATTATTATTTTTCAGATAATCAGAAAAGTGTCCAAAATAGAGATTGAGAACAAGGCAATTTTTAAAATTGCAGAGTTAGTCGCCTATGCCATAGGGATTAATTTATTTCTCTTGGCTGCTGAATTCTTTAAAGAATTCTACTCAGGATCCGTGCATTTGGCACCTATGGAGTATCTCTATTTCGGTCTTCATCATCACAACAACCTTGTGCCCTGGATGTGGACCGCCATGATTTTCAATATTACGGCGTTTTTAATCTTTTTGCGTCCCCAGACTAGAGAAAATCTTTTTACTTTGAATATCGGTTGCGTTTTGGTTATGACCGGTATCTATATTGAGAAGGGGATGGGGTTGGTTATTCCTGGATTTATTCCGGGAACCTTGGGTGAAATATATGAGTACGGTCCCTCGTTTAATGAGAAAATGATCACTATCGGGGTCTGGGCCTTTGGGGCGCTGATATATACTTTGCTATTGAAGTGCGCAATTCCGGTTTACACTGGTGAATTGCGTTTTTATAAGCCCGAAGGATCTGTTGGTAATCAATAAGCATATTAGTGATATGCTATGGGATCGTGAATTATAAATTATCTCATCTCGGAACCTGTGGCTTACTAGCGTAGGTAAGCGCAGGCTCCGGTTTTAGGATATTTATTATTTTTCGTGCCCCTGGATCGCACAAGAAAGGCTGTAAAACATGGAACTCGTAAGTAATTGGAATGCAACGGTATTATTTGTGTATTTCTCTTGCATTTTTTGTGTATGTTTTTTGAGTGCTAATTGATATTGCGGTAACTACTTACTATCTCTCATAATATTATATTAGGCTAGTTGCAAACTTAGTGACAATGTACCATGAGTATGGTGGATTTCCTTATTTTAGCAGGTTAGAGGTAGTTGATCATAGGGCCTATAATTAAACAAATTTAATTGATCTCAAGTTTTTTGTCCTTGATCTCTCGTTGTTTTAAGAAAAAATTAGGCTCAGATCGGTTGAGTAGAAAAAAAATATATTGACCAATATTTAATATATGGTATGATCTAATGCTTTTGTAAGGCGGGCCTATAGCTCAGTTGGCTAGAGCCATCGGCTCATAACCGATAGGTCCCTGGTTCGAGTCCAGGTGGGCCCACCATTACCGTGTTAGTAATTAGTAGCTGTTAGAGTTGCGTGAAAATTTCCTTTCATCCGAAACGCAAGCAATTGAATATTTCTGAAAATTTGCCAAAATCAAATAGAAATAAATACTTTTTCGCACGACACGCGAGGTCTCAAGAGGTACGCTCCATTAGGAGGTACCTCTTTTTGTTTGCCCATAATAGCCGGAAATTACTTCTGAAAATTCGGTTTTGGTATCTATATTTTGATAGCTGTTCGCTGGCTGTATTTGGGAACCAGCAATTAAGGTATGGGGTGAGATGTTGACAACCGTAGCTGACATAATAGATATCGTTCACTCCATAGCTCCCATAGGCTTAGCGGAGTCTTGGGATAATGTTGGACTCATGCTTGGAGACCCAAGTTCTCAGGTAACTGGTCTTATGCTCGGTCTTGATCCGGTGGAAGGATTACTTGACGAAGCGATTTCCCTGGGTGCTAATGTGATTATTACCCATCATCCGGTAATTTTTCGTCCATTGAAATTCATTGATATCGGGAAGCCGGAAGGTGCATTTATTGCACGGGCTCTAAAGGAAAAAATTAATATAATCAGCTGCCATACTAATTTAGATTCGGCAGCCCACGGGGTTAATGATGT
>Ga0224507_10001308_pt1 | contig 10019 bp, 6 predicted proteins | sample SF_Jan12_sed_USG_3_FD_170159 | JGI IMG/M metagenome (GOLD analysis project Ga0224507, IMG submission 170159) | Sediment microbial communities from San Francisco Bay, California, United States - SF_Jan12_sed_USGS_13 | ecosystem: Environmental > Aquatic > Marine > Sediment | place: USA: California...
CAGGATATTCGTACACATTGAACTCTTTGGCAAATCTTATCCCCGAGGCAGATGCGTTACTCCGGGCAACAAGAATGTTAGCGGTACCTGTTGCCTGAATATGATACTCAGAATGCCGGTCAATCCCGGGAAATAAAACAGGAGTCCAATTAGCGAGAGTGTCAAAATTTTCATTAATGAAAATTTGCCCTGGACAGACTGGCTGAGAAAAAAAGAGCAACAGAAACACAACAGGAAGAGAAGCAACAGCCAGAACTCTTTTTGTTGTGAAATTGCTCCCCCTTCCGCAGAAAAAATATATATTCAGTACAGGTCGTTTAAAGAGGGAGATAGGAGTCTCCAATGAGCTAACTTCCAAGCGGATAATGTTTTCGGATAAAATCCAGTGCTTCCGTGTGAGACCTGATTTCTCCGTTGAGCTGCCCTTCAATTACATGGTTCAGCATAGCCCTGTACCCTGGTCCGGGCTTGTACCCCATCTCCTGCAGGTCAATACCGCTGACAAGTGGCTGGGCACTGTCGAGCTGCGTTACGTACTGCGAAATTGCCATTTGAATATGCTTCTTTCTTGCGATAGCCATCAGGTAGAGAAGCCCTTCATTATCCAGGTCATGCAGAAGCCAGTAAATTTCGCTTGGCTTCATATACGGCCGGTGCAGCATATCCATGGCTATCCGGTCTGCTTCCGCCTTCTGCCTGACAATATTTTTCTCGAGCTTTTCAGGGAGTTCAAACCGCTTGCAGAAATTTATCAACTCTGTAATTCGTGACCTGCTCATAATGCAGAGCAGATAGACTTTCCAGGGCTCAAACTCCTCATCAAGATACATCAGCTTGAACCAGGATACAGCCCGGCTAGCCTGTGTCAGGACATGAATAAAACGCCTGTCAATTTTCAAATTCGGCTTCAGGTCAGGCCAGAGAAACTGAAACAGATCAAACTCAGCCATCCGCTGCAAAGCAGGTATCGGATGGTCCTCGGACAAAATCAGGCGAAGTTCATTGAAAAAACGGGGACCGAAAAACCGGTCAAACAGCTTCATGCGCACGGCATTCTTGATCAATTTTTCAGTATGCTTGGCAATCTTCAAATCAAGGCGCTGCTCAAAGCGGATTGCCCGGAAAATACGGGTCGGATCTTCCACAAAACTCAGATTATGCAGAACGCTTATTCTATGCAGTTTCAGGTCGTTCTGACTGTTGAAAAAATCGACCAGGGTACCGAAACGATCAGGATTCAGGTGGATGGCCATGGCATTTATCGTGAAATCACGACGGTACAGGTCAAGCTTGATGGAAGACAGTTCAACGGTCGGCATCGCTGCAGGATACTCATAGTATTCAAGCCTTGCTGTAGCCACATCGAGCCGCATGCCATCCGGCAAAATGACCGTAGCCGTACCGAACTTTCTGTGGGTCCTTACTGCAGCCTGCAGTTCCTTGGCCAATGCCTTGGCAAATCCTATCCCGTCACCTTCAACAACAAAATCAAGGTCGAGATTTTTTATATTGAGCAGCAGATCCCGGACAAAACCACCAACCACATACACATGGCACCCCAGCTTCTCTGCGACTTCGCCAACCCGACGGAGCAGCACCAGGATGTTGCGATTGAGATGGGCGGCCATCACTGATGTCAAATTTCTGGTCCTGATAGATGAAGGCTGTTCATCTTCGTGGAGCAGGTTTTTCGGCAGATGGGACGGATCGTTAACCAGCAGGTTGAGCAGGTCGGTCCTGGTTATAACCCCCTGCACCCTGTTCCTCTCGACTATAGGAATCAGACGCTGTCGGTGACCGATAATCATTTCCTGAATATCCGCCAGGGTAGCGGTGGAAGGGAGGGTTGCGATTTCGGTCGTCATATAATCGCTGACCGGCAGGTGGCCGAGCTTATGAAAAATTGCTTTTTCAATAACCCGCCTGGAAATCATTCCAAGTATCTCCGGTGGTGAATTGGCATCTGTACTGTCCGTATCCCCAGAAATGACGGGAAGAACCGTTATATTGTACCGGGTGAGCAGATCATTGGCCTCGTTGATTGTAATATCCGGCGTGATGGTTATAACCGGCGAAGACATGATTTCCCCGGCAATAGCCCGCGGACGGACATACCTGTGCAGCAGATGCACCAACTTCTCTTCCGCTTCAAAAAGCGTCATGTCCTTAACGGTCGCCGATGCCGCCGATGCGTGGCCGCCGCCGCCAAAATCCCGGGCTACCTCGCCGACGTTTACTTCAGGGATCCTGCTGCGGGCTATCAAATAAATTCTTTCTCCCATGCATATCAGGCCAAAGAGCACATCAAGATTTTCCATGACCATAAGCCGGTGCAGGATAATCGCAAAGTTGTCCTCATAATCCTGCAGGGTCAGCTTGGTGATAACGACTTCAATGGATTGAATGGTGTAAGTGGTTGCATTTTTCAACAGGTTGCCTAGCATTCCGACCTGCTTGGCCGAAAGATCCTGGGAAATATACTGGGAGATAATATCAAGGTTTGCGCCCTGGCTCAGCAGCCAGGCAGCTGCCTGAAAATCTTCCGATGTGGTTGATGTATAAAGAAAAGAACCGGTATCTTCATAAATACCGAGCGCCAGCAAGGTGGCTTCATCACGGGTCAAGGCAATATTCTGCTCTATAAAAAGCCTGGTGAAGACAGTGGAGGTTGAACCGTACGGTTCGATTACCTCCCTGTCGCCCTGCATATCGCCTGCTGAGTCGGGATGATGGTCGTACAGGTGCAGCTCAATCCCTTGATTCTGCAAACATTCCTGCAGTTTTCCAATCCTGTTGGGCTGCCTGGTATCAACGACGATCAGCCTGCTGACATCTTCAAGCCTGATGTGCTTCAGGCGCTTGAAGGTATAGAGGTCATGAAATTCCTGAGAAAGGAAATCCCGCAGGCTTTTTTCCTGGGAACCTGAAAAAACAAGTTCTGCGTCAGGATACAGTTTTTTGGCAGCCACCATTGAGGCGAGCGCGTCAAAATCTGCGTTAAGGTGTGTGGTGATAACCTCCATCCGGCATCCGTGACTCAATTAAATTGTTTTTGCTTTTCATGCCTGAGGAATATTTTACTGCTGACGACCAGTCATGGAAATTATGTATTGCCTGGTCAACGGCTGAAAAATATTTAATAATTCATACCTGTATTTCTAATTATACTCAACAGTTGATTCTTCGCAAACTGATTCAAGCAGTTCTGCCGGAAGCAAATCACCGTACAAGAGAAAATAAAACTGCTTCGAAAAAACAGTAATTGCTTAACCTCTTAATGCCAGGTTTATCAGGTAATGCATCCCCGGCAGGGTGACAAACGACAGCAGGATGCCGAATCCGACCATGGCGGCTGTCAGTCGTGGTTTGAGCCCTGCAACGGAGGCCAGCGCTCCGGCCGCTACCATGGGCGGCATCGCTGTTTCAAACAGGGATACCCTGGTTCCAATATCAGTCAAATCAAAAAGCAGACTGGCAAAGATAAAAACCAGAGGGATAACAACCAGTCGAAGTGTCAGGCCAAGCAATAAAGGCAACCATTCCGAAGATGGCATGGTCAGGCGTAATTGAAAGCCGATTGCCACCATGACTACCGGAACCAGTGATCCGGCTGTCATTTCCAGCATGGTATGCATCCAGCCTGGAAGAATTGATGCCCTGAGGGAGAGCGCCGCAGCCAGGGCAATAAAGGGAGGGAAAAGAATGATTTTTTTGGCTATCATGCTCAAGGTCGGCCGGCTGCTTCCACTATACAGAGCAAGGATGATTGTCCCATACGTCGAAAGGGCAAGGAACGACCCGAACTGATCGTACAGGATGGCGTAAGCAACGTTTTCTCTGCCATAAAACAGTTCTACCATGGGAATGCCCAGAAAAGCGGTGTTCCCCAGAGGAACCATCAGGAGCAGGGCACCGGTAATATCTCTTGGCCATTGCAGCAGCCGGCATATGCTCCATACAAGGGCTCCTGAAAAAAGGACCACCAGCCACGGCATAAGCACCGGTACCAGGAGATTCTCCGATAGGCTGAGACGGGGGACCTGAACGAGAATAAGCGCGGGCAGTGCTATATAAATAACATACAGGTTAAGGCTTTGGGCAGTATCCTGCGGAAAAACAGAAATCCGCCGCATAACCTGTCCGGCTGCCAGCAGTAGGAGGAAGGGCAAAACATTTTCCATTGTTCTTCAGGTATCGTTCTTCCTTTTTGTATCTTTCTATTCAAGTTAACTTGTCCCTGACCTTGGTAGTCGACTTTCTTCTTCCAGGCAACAGATTAATAACAGGCATTCTGCCTGACGAATCTTTAAATTTTAAAAAAATCGCACGTTAAAATTTTGACGATTTATTAAATCTTTATTTAGTTTCCAGGAACAATTCTCCGAAAATTGCTAATTTTTTCATTGACATAGAAATAATCTTCGCCTTAGAAGTGAATGACTATTCACTGATAAATTTTACATGAGGAGGGATTTTTATGAAATACGTGGGAATAGCTCTTTTAATGAGCGCTGCATTAATCGGCAATGTATACGCCTCGGAACAAAAGCACGAGACACCTAAAGAGGAGAATAAATGTATCGGCGCGGGTCCGCAGGCACCCCGGGATATTGATAGCCTGGCCGGGAGCAATTCAGTGATATTTGGAGTGGCTCCATCAATCAAGGATATGGATCTGTGCAACATACACTTTCATTGGAATGCGGAACATAAGTCTGCAGCATATTCAACGTTTGTAACAGCTGGAGACCATTCGGGTTGGGCTTGCCAGGAACCGGCTCCCGGACGTCTTGCTCAAGAGCATGCTGAGTATAACGGGTGCCAGGGAATAGCTGAAGGTGATACCATCGAGGTTCACTGGGTTCATACCACCTGTGATGTTGAGTCAGAGGGAGTGACACCAATGGGCGGTGGCCTGAACGCTTGTTTGACGACCACCTGTTCCAATCCCCAGTTAAGAGTTGTAGCACAGGTATTTGTACTGCAAAAAAACGGTAAGTTGAAATTTACCGATGCCCTGATCAGTAACAATGATCCCTCGGTAGTATATACGGGCGCCACAACCGGAACAAGCTACAGCAATACTCACTGTTCACCTTTTCAGGTCACATGGGACGTGAAAAAAACATGTGAAACCCTGGATATTGACGATTTTAGTAAATGGTGCAGCAGTAACATTTATAATGATAACCATGCACATGGCGTGAGAGAACTCGTTACATCAGAAGCCCTGTTGAGCAAAATACCCGAGTAAAAAGGAAATACGTTTCCGTTGGATGGTTGCGAAAAAACCGTTGCCGCAGTAGCCGGGCAGATTGAGAAATTTTATTTACCTTTTCACGGCAACACCAAAAGGCATGTCCAGCCGATCAATGCGCGGCATGTTTTAAAATAAAACGTATAAAAAATATTTTTTCTACTCCGGAAACGTCATGGTTCGCTCCAAACGGACCATGACGTTTTTTTCTGCCAAATCAAACCGTCTGCCTGCTGTTTCAACAGTCTCTCTCGATCCCCTTCCTTCTTGTTTTTACCCCTGTTTTGCGATATCATCAAAAAAATAAGGCCACTCAACCAGTGAACACCACCAAGGTAAGCCAAATATGGATGTCATAAAAATCAGGTATTGCTTTGACCTGAAACGGGAAAGATTGGAAATCTTTGACATAGAAATCGACGCGCAAACCCTTGAACTCCTGAACAGACCTCGTCACGAACTGCCGGAATGGACCAGGCTGGAAGTTCACCAGTGCTCTCACTGCCCCTTTACCCCGGACACCCACTCCCATTGTCCGGTTGCCGTTTGCCTGTCACAGGTTATAGGACGTTTCGCGAATGTTGTTTCCCATAATGAAATTCACCTGGAAGTCATTACGGATGAGCGGACCGTTTCCCAGGAAACAACCGCTCAGAAAGGAATAAGCTCCTTAATCGGCCTGCTGATTGTCGCAAGCGGCTGTCCGCATGCGGCTTACTTTAAACCGATGGCAAGGTTCCACCTGCCGCTGGCATCGGAGGATGAAACTTTTTACCGGGCGACCGGCATGTACCTGCTGGCACAATACTTCCTTCGCAGGGAAGGCAAAGACCATGAGCTCGGGCTGGAAGGTCTTAAGGAAATATACAGGAATCTGCACCTGCTCAATACGATGATTGCCGGCAGGATACGCATTGCAACCGATACTGATTCCTCTGTCAATGCGGTTATTCTGCTGGACATGATCAGCAGTCTCGTTCCGCTCATAATGGATGAGCAGTTAGATAAAATTCGTCATTTATTTGACACCTATTTTCCAGATACCCCATCGTATTAAAACTGTATTGAAGCTCTCTGGTTTCCATTCTTTTGCCAGAGCCGCCTAACCACTCTGTACCATCTATATTATGGGAATTGCTGCAGATATAATTATCATTGTAGTTGCCGCACTCATCGGCGCACTCATCGCTCAGAGGCTGAAGCAGCCGCTTATGCTCGGCTACATTGCGGCCGGTATTGTAGTAGGACCCTATTCCGGGGGCATCATTACAATATCCGATATGCACGAGATTGAACTGCTGGCAGAAATCGGCATCGCCCTGCTTCTTTTTGCCCTGGGCCTCGAATTCTCCCTCAAGGAACTCAAACCCGTCAGAAAAATTGCCCTGATCGGTACGCCAATACAAATCCTGCTGACCATTGCGTTCGGCTATGGGGTCGGCAGGTTTCTTGGATGGTCTCCTATCACCTCTCTCTGGTTCGGCTCCCTTATTTCGCTTTCCAGCACGATGGTGACCCTGAAAACACTCATGAGCCACGGCTGGATGGGCACGCTTTCCAGCCGGGTCATGATCGGTATGCTCCTGGTGCAGGATCTGGCCGTTGTGCCGATGATGATTATTCTGCCGCAGTTGACCGATCCAACGGCAGGACTGCCGATAATTGGCGTTGCAGTTGTCAAGTCTGTTACTTTCCTCCTGCTGATGTTTTATATCGGCACCAGGGTTCTTCCCTGGCTCCTCAGCTCCGTTGCCCAATGGAACTCAAGGGAACTTTTTATCCTGACCATAACGGCTCTTGGTCTTGGAATCGGTTATGCGACCTATCTTTTCGGTCTGTCCTTTGCTCTTGGAGCCTTTGTTACCGGTCTGGTACTGAGCGAATCCGATTACGGTCACCAGGCCTTGAGCGATATTATCCCCCTCCGGGACATATTCGGCCTGCTGTTCTTTACCTCAATAGGCATGCTGCTCGATCTGAATTTTCTTTCCTCCAATCTGGACACCATACTGCTGCTCCTTTTTGTTATCTCACTTGGCAAAGGGATTATTTTCAGCCTATTATCCTTTGCCTTCTCTTACAAAAACATCGTTCCCCTCGCTGTGGGACTGGGACTGTTCCAGATAGGTGAATTTTCATTCGTCCTGGCCAGCGTGGGCATTGAAACAAAATCCATTGACAGCAACACGTTATCCCTGGTTCTTGCCACCTCTGTTTTAAGCATGGCGGCAACCCCTTTTGTTTCCTCACTCACTACCCCCATCTACAAGCTCAGGAAAAAGTTCTTCAGGCACGAACCATTGCAGGCCGAGAATATTCCGAAAGCGGGGTTATCAGATCATGTGATCATTGCCGGAGGCGGAAGAGTTGGACAGTATATTGCCCATGTTCTCAAGGAACTCAATGTTTCCTTTGTCATTGTGGATATAAATCATCAAGTGATGACCCAGTGCAAAAAAGCCGGATTCCCTGTTATATTCGGCGATATGTGCCAACCGGTTGTACTCAATGCCGCCAGAATCAGGCAGGCCAAGCTGCTGCTCATCACCCCGCCCTCGGTTGTCGATTCACATACCATCGTCAAACAGGTGGAACTGCTCAAACCCGGGCTGCCGATAGTGGCCAGGACGGAAGGGTTGGAACAGGCAAAAGATTTGTATAATGAAGGGGTTTATATGGTCGTATTGCCGGAAATGGAGGCAGGGCTCGAAATTGCAAGACAGGCTCTACTCAGCCTGCAGTTTCCCGCTACCATGATCCAGCAGTATACGGACTCGGTCAGAAGACAGCACTATGCCCCGATATATGAGTCACATGATGATTATAATCTGATAACCCGGTTGAACAGCGCCAAAGATCTGCTGGAGATTTCCTGGGTTAAACTCGAACCCTACAGCCCCCTTATCAACAAAACCATTTATGAGTCAGCCATAAGGACCATAACCGGCGCGACGATAGTCGGGGTCATACACAATGATATCTTCCGGCCCAACCCGGAGGCTCTTTATCCCTTTGCAGATGGTGATCTCGTTGCCATTGTCGGCAGCGCAAAAGAGCGGGATGCGTTCATGGAACTGGCTGATTCCTGCAAAGAAAAATATTGCTTTATCAATGATAGTACCAAATAGTATCATAATCCTGTACATTCTCCCCAATAGCATCAAGCCTGCACAGATAATCCAAAATGGAAACATCCCGGAACAGATGCGTTTTCATGACCTCCGTGATATTCTTCTCCCAGGAATGAAACTCATACAACCTGCTGCCATCCGGATATATTGAGATAAGATCCCTGAAGCCGCTGGCCCTGAGATAATTTTTTCCCTGACCGGGTACATTAAATACCGCCTCATCTGTCCGCGAAAGCCCTGGGAGCAGACGCGCTTCCTCCTTCTGTTCCTGGAGAAGCCTGGCAATGGGAACCCGGTAAGCAGAGGTTTCCTCTTTTCCCTTTGAATTGAAGGTATAATAGGGATCTATACCGATCCGGGAGAGAAGACGCCGTAAATAAACCGCCTCAAAACGTCGGGACACATAAAAAGTGTAAACCAGCTGATTGTACACGGAAATACCTTTTTGCCTGAGACGTTCGACAGCCTCCGCCGTATCTGGTGTTACCTCGTACGGATGCTGAATATGCGTCACTAAGGACACCTGCCGTTGACCCGGAATCCTGAATTTTGCAAGAATGCCGACAAGCTTGTCATTAAGCCGCATCGGAACAGTCACCGGAGTTCTGGAACCGATCCTGATCCTCTCGACCGTGGGGATATCGGCCACCAGGCCTATGATCCTCTCAATCTCGCCGTCGCCCATGGCAAGCGGATCTCCACCGGTAATCAGCACTTCATGGATGGCAGGATGTTGTCGAATCCACTCGACTGCCGCCTCGATCTGATCATCAGCGGCCATGGCGCCAGGTTGCATGGCATCATCGATTTCCCAGTTTCTCTGGCAGTATATGCAGATCTGCGGGCATGTATTATATGGCTTAAAAATACAAATCGATGGATAACGGCGCGTAATGAGGTCTATCGGCGAAGTGTCCGCTTCAAGCATAAAATCCCGGCACATTCCGATTCTTTCTGCTTCAACCGTTTTTCTAACGTATGATTTTGGAGGGATTACCTGGGCTCTGACGGCCCGATCTCGTCCGTTTTCAGGATCGTCATCCATCAGGGAAAGGTAATACGGGGTAATACCAAAAGGCAGGTTATGTTTCCTGGCATAAAGAATCACCTCCTGCTCTTTTTTCGACAATCTGACCAGCTGCGAAATTTTATGCGCATCCCGCATAATATTGTTTACATGCCACTGCCAGTCATTCCAGTCTTCTTCAGTCCCGTCCAGAATTTTCAAAATATGTTCACGTCTTTTTTCCCTTCTCAGCACAGCTTCTTCGGTCAAACCGGACACGCTCTTATCCAGTCTTGCCTGCACCTCGCCATACAACTTATCCAGCTGTCCGGATCGCTCAATTGCTGCTGCCCGTTTTTCCAGCCTGCTTGGCGTAAGATAAAGATCCGAAAAGGCTTTTCCCGATCCCCTTCCCTGAAGACCAAGAAAAAGAAAATGCAGGTCGGTATAGAATGCCGGTGTCAGGTCCGGACGTGATTTACCTGTAGCAATATCCATGATAGCCCGAGCTACTGAAAAATTTGCCCTTTCTTCGCTTCTCCGGGTCATCATCCGAACAATCACCTTCGCACAATTGCGGACTCTCATGATCGTTCCCGCATTAAATGCATCGTATTCGTCAAAA
>Ga0224507_10001310_pt1 | contig 10015 bp, 9 predicted proteins | sample SF_Jan12_sed_USG_3_FD_170159 | JGI IMG/M metagenome (GOLD analysis project Ga0224507, IMG submission 170159) | Sediment microbial communities from San Francisco Bay, California, United States - SF_Jan12_sed_USGS_13 | ecosystem: Environmental > Aquatic > Marine > Sediment | place: USA: California...
CTGGAGTTCCGTGACAGGATGAGGAAAGGTCGGACCCCCCAAGGAGAAGAACCAGCAGACTTCGTTTTGGCGACGCTTGTGAGCTTCAGAGACCCCGGTCTGGTAATCAATCCCACCCATCGCTTGGTCAAGGGCGTCGACGACGAAACACTGAAGGGGCTGCGAGGACGCCTAAGCGTGGACTTCAGCCTCCGCGACTTCGACTCTCCGGAGCTGCTGCTGCTCGCCCTTAATGACGCGCCGAGCACGGCCTTCGGCGTCTGGTGTCCAAGCGCAGGCCTCATCACGCTCGCGGAGCAGAAGCGGAACGACCTCTCAGAGCCACTCGGAGGACTTTCGGTGTTCGTTCTTCAAGAGAAGGTTCTGAAGCCAATGCTGGGATTCACGGCCGAGATGCTCGAAAGGAATGCCAACATCGACTACGCGAAGGGACTCGAGGCTGCCCGTTCGAAACTCGCGTCCCGCGAGCATACGCTGTGCTTCCTTTTGAAGGCGCCTACCCCAGGGCAGGTCATGGAAGTTGCCGAGGATGGACTTAAGATGCCACAAAAATCGACCTACTTCTATCCCAAGATATGGTCGGGGACGCTGCTCTACCTCTTCGGCGAACACGACTCCTACGAACAGTAAATACGCAGATGTGCATTACCGTGACGCTGTAGGGGACGCATATGCGAATGGATTTGGGCATCCTGCATGGATTTATAGTCGACGGTTCGGGCAACCCATGGTACAGAGCGGACATCGGTATCTCTGGCAAGAAGATCGCGAAGATAGGCCGAATAAACCGCAAAGACTGCGAGCGGACGATAGAGGCGAAGGGACTCTATGTCTGCCCCGGGTTCATCGATATCCACACCCATTCAGACGTCATGGCCATCCTGTTCAAAGGGTGTGACAGCACCCTGAGGCAGGGAGTGACGACTCATCTGACGGGCAACTGCGGACAGGGGATCGCCCCGCTAAGGGAGCATAACATCGAGCTCGCGAAGACATACTGGGGCGAATGGGCTGGCCGGCTCGGAGAGACTAATTGGAGGACTTTCGAGGAGTATCTGCGAGTTCTTGGTAAGGGAGGACTCGGACACAACATGGCTACGCTTCTCGGGCACGGAGCAGTCAGAACGGCCGTGCTCGGCGCCAGAAGGGATGCCCCCTCGAAGGGCGAACTCAGGCTCATGAAGAGCCTCGTGTCGGAATCAATGGAAGCGGGCGCCTTCGGAATGTCGACAGGGCTCGTGTATCCTCCCGGATGTTTCGCGACCACCGAGGAAATAATAGAGCTCTGCAAGGTCGTGGCGAAATACGACGGAATGTACGCGTCGCACATCAGGGGCGAGAGGGAGACCATCGCGGAGGCAATCAGGGAAGCGATACTGATAGGAGAGCGGGCCGGCGTCCGCGTGCAGATATCGCATAACTGCCCCAAGTGGGGCGCATGCGGCAGGACTGCAGAGACCCTCGGTCTGGTGGCGGAGGCGAGGGAGCGCGGGCTGGATGTCACCATTGACAATGACGTCCATACGGACCTCGCCCCCGAACTGAGCGGCGCGCTTCCGCAGTATCTCGGGGAGTTGCCTCTGGAGGAGAGGGTTAAGCATCTAGAGTCCAAGGAGAACCGACGAAGGATTAAGAAGGAGATAGTAGACGACGAGCTACCGGCGTTCGGACCGAGCGGTCTGCTCAAGCACGGTCATTTCGACAGGATATTCTTATTGCACGCATCGAAGCAGAAGAACCTCGTGGGCAAGACGGTTCAACAGGTCGCGGACGAGAGAGGTGCCGATCCGTTCGAGACCTACTTCGACCTGATCGTCGAGGAGAAAGACGGGATTGTCGCCATTTTTGACTACATCAGTGGGGAGGATGTGAAGGCTTTGATGAGAGACCCGAACATGATGTTCTCGTCAGACTGCTCGACTTGGTCCATCGAAGGGGCGCTCAACGACCCGCCGCCGTATTTCCCGTGCGCATTCGGCGAGTATCCAGGCATATTCGAGAGATACGTCAGAGACGACCCTGTGCTGACCATCCAGGATGCCGTCAGGAGGATGACCAGCTTCCCTGCGCAGAAGATCGGGCTCTGGGACAGAGGGCTCCTGAGACCTGGGATGAAGGCTGACATCGCGGTAATCGATTTGGCGAGGATGAAGGACCGGGCCACGGACCTTTGGCCGCACACGTACCCACTCGAGAACTATCCACATAGGTACCCAGAAGGAGTGCCCTATGTCATCGTCAACGGCAAGGTCGCCGTAGACAGTGGAAGACAGACGAAGACCCTTGCGGGCGAAGTGCTGAAGCATCGCTGGCCCTGAATCACTGTGTCAGAGGTCGTGACGCTCGTAGGTCCCTGTGCATGGGTTACCAGGGCAGACCCAAATGGCCTTGTTCGTCAGGTCGAATACGGAAGAGAAGATGGTCATGGTCTGTTCCGACTCGCTCAGCTTCGGGTCTGGATGCCTGCAGATGGATTCTGGGTATCCGACATGATCCGAGAGCACGCGCATGAACGTTGAGACATCCACCTCTCCGACCTCCTGCCTGAACAGTTTCTTGGCGCGGTTGTAGCGCATTATCGATGAGAAGCGGGAGTGCATGTCGGCCTCGAACTTCCACATTCGCGGCGAGAGATAATGGTTCGTATGGACCAGATATCCCTCTTCAGCGTAAATCGCGTCGAACGTGGTCGCCGATCCCTCCATGCTGTATATCTCACCGTTCGAGTCGCACACGATGTTGTTGAAGCTGTGCCCCCGCCCCCGCGGCATGGACAACTTGAGCGCGTCGTGGAGACCTTCCGCCCTCATTATCTCCCTCACCACAATCATCTTGGGAATCCCTGGGCGCAGATCATTTGGCTCCAGGGCATTTCCTGTGATGCTGATCCCGGCCGCGTTTATGGCGACTGTCGGCATAATGCCGCCATATGACATACCGATGTATCCTGGCTCATCGTCGGGATCGATTCTCGCCATGACGATGTCGTCGAGGTTGCACGGCTCCACATCCTCGTTGTGTGCGGCGTAAACGCAATCGTCCTTCGTCCATCGCTCGCTCACCGCTATGTCCGTGCATCCCTTCGCTTCCCAGTCTAGGACGCACATCATAACGAATATCCTGTCGAAGCTCAATCCGGCGCCCTCTGCATACCCTTCCAGCTCTTCCACATATCCAGGTGCGAACCTGCGCGTCGCAGGGAGGACTTTCCGAGCGCGGGCAATGTCTTCGGAAGGGGACCGCCCGATCAATCCTCTGGCTTCGTTCCTCAAGCGTCTGTCCATCCGACGGGCGATGTCCCTGCATTGCTCACCTATTCTGATACCGATTTCCCGATGTGTCCCCTTCGCCGACGCCGTACGCAGCGTTGCCTTCGCCTTCTTCTGCATTTCCCTCCCCCATTTGGTGATGAGGGGTGAAGTGCGTATTGCCGACAAATAGGTTGTCAACCTCCTGGGGGTGCCATATTCCGAGCAAACCGCAAGCTTGGAGAGGCTGTGATGGTTTCAGGGGCCGATTTCTCAGCCATCGGCAAAAGGGATTTCTACGTCTACCTGGATTACGCCGCAAATGGCCGGCAGAGCGGACCTCCATACGCACACCAAGTATTCAGGGATGTCCAAGTTGAGGTTCATCAGATTCCCCGATGCCGTCAGCGAGCCAAGAGAAGTGATTCGTTCCGCGGAGAAGCGGGGGTTGGGAATTGTCTGCATCACAGACCACGATACCATACGAGGGGCGCTCCTGGCCAAGGCTGAGAAGTCGAACGTCGAGGTAGTGGTGGGAGAGGAGGTTTCCACCGTTGACGGGGAGATGGTCGGCCTATTCCTAACCGAACGCGTGCCCCATTCCCTATCGGCGGAGGAGACTATTGACCGCATCCACGACCAAGGGGGTGTTGCGATAGCACCCCACCCGTTCAGCGCACACTGCAGCTCGGTCGCGGACAGGCTCGGAGAACTCAGGGTCGATGGGGTCGAGGTGTTCAACGCATTCCACAGGGATGGGTATGCCAACGACATCGCCCAGAAGATGTGCAAGGACCTGCCAGTTGCCAAGACGGGCGGGAGTGATGCCCATGCCCCGATGATGGTAGGAGACGGGTACACTACCTTCGAGGGCAAGACAGCGGAGGACCTAAGACATGCAATCCTGTCAAGGAAGACAGGGTTTGGCGGCTCAATGACCCGCTTCCGCGACTTCGTTTGGCTGACGACTCTCATGACCTTGAAGCTGCAGAGGACGGCGTGGGCTTCGCTCGCGGGCATGGATATGCCGGACGACACGCGTTGCTCACGCGAAATCTACGAGGCGAGGGTCATAACCCGACTACTGGCGCTTGCAGGGACGATGGTGTTCCTGACACCTCCGGTGACGCTGGCGGCAGGCTTGATCGCCGACAAGCTTCACAGGTCGCGCTCGAGGCTGAGATGGAAGGAACTGGTCGGGCCCGACACTGCATAGAACTGGAAGGCCTGTCAGAAACGGAGCCTCACAGGTAAGGGATGATAGATACACATGAGTTCGACGGTAATCGATGACTGAGGCAGATTAGGGTGACATCATGAAACGTAAGATCATCGAGATAGACGAGGAGAAATGCAATGGATGCAGCCAGTGCGTGATCGCCTGCGCAGAGGGAGCACTCGAGATAGTTGATGGCAAGGCGAAGGTCGTGAACGAAGTATTCTGCGATGGCTTGGGCGCATGCATTGGGGAATGTCCAGAAGGGGCGCTCGAAATCGTGGAACGCGACGCGCCGGATTTCGACGAGGAGGCTGTAAAGGAGCATCTGTCAGGTACTGATGGCCATCACGGACACGACACCGCAGGAGACCACGCATGCGGATGCCCTTCAGCGACCCCCATGCTTCTGAGGAAAGTACATCCAGGTGTGTCAACGCCGGAGGTTGCGGAGACGGCTGAGAGGCCATCTGAACTGGTCAACTGGCCGGTGCAGTGGAGGCTCGTGGCGCCGTCGGCGCCGTTCCTGAAGAATGCGGACATACTGCTGGCTGCGGATTGCGCCCCTTTCGCCCACGCTGGATTCCATCAGGAGTTCATGCGCGGGAAGCCAGTGATAATAGGCTGTCCGAAGCTTGAAGAACAGAAGGCGTTTCTGGAGAAGCTGGAGCGTGTGTTCTCCGAGGCAAAGCCCCGATCGGTAAAGGTCGTCATGATGGAGGTCCCGTGCTGCTCCGGGCTCCTGGCGCTCGCCAAAGAGGCTCTGAGGAGGGCAGGCTGCGAAGCTTCTGTGGATAGTGCCGTCATAGGCATCGATGGCAGCCTGAAGTGATCCTCCAGGACCTTTCACCGCGAAAGCGTCCGTTGGATATGATGAAATACTACCCAGTCATCGGAGGATTCGAGATGCTCCTAGATATCACTTGGACAAGGAAGGCCAAGACCCTCACGCCCGCGCTCATGGACGAAGTCGACAGGAGGGTTAGGCGACTATACCCCTATTTTCCCGAGATGAAGCGGAAACTGACCATTGGACTCACGAGGTCCTACGATGGTCTAGCGCATCAGACAGACGATGGGACAGTGAAGCTAATGCTGGATGTCCGTGGGGCAAGGAACGGCGACTACAAGGCCCCCACATACTGGACCATCGCTCATGAGTTGATGCACCTGGCACAGTTCAATACGAAGAATGTTCCCAGCGGAGAGCGAGCTTGTGACCTCTTTGCGCTTGCGCGGCTCCCACCGAAGTACATCGACGATTGTCCGAGCTATCTTGTCGTCCCAGGTTCGATCAGGAAGCGATGGAATAGGGATTACGCGTCCTTGGCGCATGATCTCGCGAGAAAGGCGATTCGCAAGCGAGGAGCTGGCGTCAGGAACTACATATCTTGGTGGGAGAGCGAGTTCAAGAAGCACGCTGAATGACCAATACCGTTTGACCGCGAGGTATGAGCGGCGCTGGCGCTGCAAGGAGCTGCGCTCACATGAAAGTATGAAAGGAGTTTATCGGCGGGCGCGGCCACCGTTTTTCGGTCTCGCCTATGACCTACTCGAATTCCTTCCTCGAGACGGCGATCAGTATGAGACCAATCAGCGCAAGCAGGCTGCCCACCAGCATCGGTCCGATGACGAACAAGCCCAACACACCGCCGACTATCGCGATGCCCCAGTGCTTGCGTGTCGCTCCGAAGAAGCCCCCGAGGATCACTATCAGCGATATGATGATGAATATCGCGCCGCAGACAGTCAGGATATCCTCGACTATGTCGCCGACGCCGGCGACATCCACACCCCACTGATCCAAATCGTCAAAGTCGATCGCGAGCAACACGCCGCCCATGAACAGACCCAAAATCCCTGCGACGATCAGCATGGCTCCGCCAATTATCGGGATAGCCGTCTTCTTCTTCTCCGCTGGCACCGGGGCTCTAAAATCGTGGCCACAGTGCTGGCACACATTCGCGTCCATAGCTATTGATCGGCCACAAGACACACACATTCTGTCAGTACGTTCATCAGTTGATGCCATCAACTGGCCTCCTAACCGAACCCCGTGCAACATTGGCTACATCCCTGGGATTCGACCACACTCAAATTGATTCCATAGTTTATATCTTTTTGCGTCAATCAAATACGCTAACGTGTGCGAAATGAATCCGCACCGTGCTGGCTACTACAAGAGGAGGAGACAGGACTCCTTCACGATGCCTGCCAGCTCACTCTCGACATCACTGTCCAGAGGCGCTGGCCGCATTTTTGAACAGTTTACTATTCGTTTCCACCAGTCCGAAGGCAATTCGAACCCACAACTACGGCATTTCACAGAGGCTGCTCCCTATCTGTGATGCCCATCCGCCCCTGGGGCCTTTTCTCAACGAGGTCGCGAAGAACCTCGTACCGAACTGAGCCAGTGTGTCGGCAGGCCGTTCAATCAAGCAGGATTAAGGCCGGAGCCAAACCCCTTTCCCCTTTTCAGTCCCGAAGTTGCATATGTCCGTCGACTTCTTGCTCGCCATAGATGAAGCGTTTGTAGCCGCAATTCCAAATCGACAAACGGTCTAGGAGCTGTCTAATGAGAGACGAAATGAATCTCTGAGACGTACCGAGTGTCTACCATGAGCTGAGGATGAAGGTAATGTCTACGGTTTCTCCTGGAGAGAGGGTGATAGTTTTCTCCTCGGGATAGGCCGAGCCATCAGGAACTTCGATACGAACCAAGATTGTTCGTTCAGAAGCGGTCCACGTCAGGTCAACCTCAACGGTCTCGGATTTGGCGACAGCGACCGTTCCGTTAGCCTCCAGTCTTTCGTCTATGAATACAAGATAGTCGCACGGCGTAGCTCCCCAGGTAGAGGGGTTGACTAGGGTGACCACTATAGTTCCCGTGCCTATCTCGTCTTCTTCGTCATTAAACTCCAGATATAGCACAAGAGAGAGAATTAGCAGCATGACGGCCGCCACTGCCACTACGATTCCCCAATGAGGCTTCCGCGGCTTCCAGGGTGCTCTGGACACCTGGCCATCAGTTGTGCCAAATGGGCGAGCGCACACCTCACAGTATTGCGAGTCATCGGAATTCTCGGCTCCACAGCCCAGGCACTTCATGCCATTCCCCCAACCCTAGCTCCCGATGCGCTTCCGCACCTATGGCTTTTTCTCAAGAAATGGAGCGGGCGCGAAGGGATTCGAACCCTTGACCGCTTGCTTAGGAGGCAAGTGCCATATCCAGCTAGGCCACGCGCCCATCTCGTGGATGGTCGATACGCCAAAACGTCCTCGCGTGATTAATGCGAGGAACTGGTTAAGAGGTTTGCGTCGAGCCGCCCCTTGATCGCTCGATAGCCATCACTCGCGATCCTCGTCGGAGATCTCCTCCGGCGCCTTCTCCCCGTCTTCCGCCTCGGCCTCAGCCTTCCTGTCGTCTGCCTTCGGCTCGATCTCCTCTGCCTCGATTTGGGGTTCTTCCTCCTTCGGCTTCGGCTTGGTGTACTCCTCTATGAAGGAGACCGTCTCTGCATCGAGAACATCCCTCATGTCGGTTACGACTCTGTACTTCGCAAGCAACCATTTCTGGTCGTACTTGCACGCATCGGGAAGAGTGACCTTGTAGTCCTGGCCGTGGTGGTGGACATCGAAACCCTCAGCTGTGCCATAAGACATCTTGAGCAGAAGCTCTGCAATCTCCTTGGGCTTGCTCGGCTTGTTGACGAGCTTGTACTTGTACTTCAGGGTACGGCCCGCGAGCTTGTTGTTAAAATCAATCCTGACCCGACCGGCAGTCATGGCGACGATCGTCGCCCTGCGGTTCCTGACAGTGACCTCCATCCCTACCTGGGGTTCGATCTCCTGCTTCAGAAACTCGCGCATAGGATGCAACTCGACCAGTTTGGGGTCCCTCGGTCCCGCACCCTTCTCGGGAGGTACAACAACCTCGTATTCCTTGCCTATCTCGGCCTTGAGCATGTGCTCGTCGAGGCCTGGAAACAACCGTCCCTTGCCGATGATCAGCGGCTGAGGCCCGTATATCATCTTCTCGTCGAAGATCTCCTTCTCCTTGGCCAAGGATTCGTCGGTCGTGTCGAAAAGCTCGCCTGTCTCCTCCACCCAGCCGCTGAACTCTACCAGCACTAGGTTGCCTGCCTCGACCTTAACGCCTGCGTCATTGTGCGCTTCCTCTTTCTTCTCATGGTGCTTCTTAGCACCCTCATTCTCGGTCATGAACACTCACCGCTGGTGCGCGGTTTGTGCGGATACATACCCACCACTTAAAGTTTCCGATGCCGCTGGCAGCGTGCCAGGCGTGCCAGGGCGAAAGGCGGGAATCAGGCCCCCAAAACGGGAGCCAGGTCAAAACCTATATGTGCGGTCCCTCATTACTCGGCCAGACCCTCACGCCACCGTAGCTCAGCTGGTAGAGCAGCTGACTTGTAATCAGCAGGTCGGGAGTTCAAATCTCCCCGGTGGCTCATGAAAACACTGTCGGGCCACCGAGGAGACTTGCTTCACAGATTTCTAGAGCAACAGCACTGGCTTGCTCGGCCTGAGAGGGTACTTCTTGCACTTATAGCAGTACCACTCGTCATATTGCTTGATGTACTTCAGCTCGGACTTGCAGACGGGACAGATCTTATTCCTGTCTCCTGAGCTTTCCTTGGGTGAGTACGCCTTACAGACGTTGCAGTAGTGCCTATCGTACTTCTCGATGTACCTCAATGGGCCGTCGCATTTAGGGCATACTGTGCCTTTTGGCTGCTCCCTTGGTGCCGGATTCTCCTTCTGTTTGTGCAACGGGTATTTCTTGCAGGCGTAGCAGTACCATTCGCTGTACTTCTCGATGTACTTCATCTCGCCTGAGCACTCAGGGCACTTCTTGGCGGTGTCCTCCTTGACCTCTGGCTTCGGCTCTTCTTTCGGTGCCTCCTTCGTCTCGACCGGGGCGTACTTCTTGCAGCTGTAGCAGTAGTACCTCTGGTACTTCTCTATCCACTTGAGAGGTTGGTCGCAGTTGGAACACATGCGGATCTCAATGACCGGCTCTTTCATCTCGACGGGTTCCTGCTCTTCATCAATCAGAGGTTCCGCCTCGGCCGCAATCTCCTCTTCCTTCTCTTCAACAGGCTCGACGGCCTCCTCGACGGGGCACTCATGAAATTCCGTCTGAGGCTCGTCTACATAGGAGTTACATTCGTAGCAGTACCACTTCTCCATGTGTTCGAGGAAATTCGGCTCTTCGCCGCAATTCGGACACTTAGATGCTTCCATTCCAATCCGCTCCATCTCATAGCAGGCGTCGGCCTTCGGGGGGCTACCTCCTGCGGCCCTTCCTGCTCTTCACTTGAAACTACGCCCTTCAAATGTATATGAACATGTCAATCTGAGAATCATGCATGATAACGGATCTGAACCATACTGACTGCGGCAGCTCCCCGGTAGCCTACATGCAGCGGTACGCGTAATGGGGACGTGGGGTCGTCGAGCTGTAAGCGGGAGCTAAGGAAGCTCGAGAGGAGCTGTTGACATGATAAGGACTGCGAGATTGGCAGGCGAC
>Ga0224507_10001311_pt1 | contig 10006 bp, 6 predicted proteins | sample SF_Jan12_sed_USG_3_FD_170159 | JGI IMG/M metagenome (GOLD analysis project Ga0224507, IMG submission 170159) | Sediment microbial communities from San Francisco Bay, California, United States - SF_Jan12_sed_USGS_13 | ecosystem: Environmental > Aquatic > Marine > Sediment | place: USA: California...
GGCGTCCACCGCCACCCGGTCCGTGCCGGCAATCATGACGTTCGCCTGAGCCAGCTGACCCCGTGAGGGGCCACCGTCGGTGAAGGCTTCCACACCGTCCATGATGATGAGCTTGGGCGCGTAGCCCTGATTCAGCTCGGCGATCATGCGCCGCATGTCTGGAGAGCGGTGCATCCCCCTGCGAATGCGCTTGGGCGTGAGGCCCACGGAGAGCTTCATGGACATCGTAAAGATACCTCCGGAGCCGTGTGTCTTCAGGCAGCAGGTGCTGACGTTGTACTCCGACTCCACCACATGGCGGGGAAGGTGGAAGCCGTCGGGCCAGTGGGTGCCCGAGGGCTTGAAATGGAGCCACTCGTTGTCCGGAATCTCGTCGTAGTTCACGATCCCGAACCCCATGTCGCTGGCGAGGTCGAAGACGCCCTTGGCCTCCATCACGTTCTTCGTGGGCGGAAAGGAGGACTCTCCGACGATGACATCCCGCGCGCCCCGCTCCTTCAGCTCCGTGACGATCTGGGCCAGGGTGTCGTTATGGGTACCGGCGGGGGCCGGGTCGGCGGTGTTGAAGTTTGGCTTCAGGTTCACGGCCCTGCCGGCAATTCCCTCGGGGTCCAAGAGAGCCATGGCGCGGCGCACGCCGTCCTTCCGGTCGCTGGTGCGGATGAGGGCCACGGCGGTCTTCGGAGCGAAGAGACGGGAGCCTAGGGCACCGAGCTCGATGTGGGGGATAAGGACGAGGCCTGCAGCAGCACCCTTCAGAAAACCGCGGCGGTCGATGGATGCGGCGTGGCGGAGCGACATGGTATCCTCCCAGAATGGAGCCCGATAGGCATCAGAGGCATATGGCGTCCGCGACCAGTCCGACCCGCAGCCGTTCTCGCCCTGTGTCGAACAACCTCTCCAACTGGCCAACCAATGCCAGAGGGTGCCTTCCCACTCACCGTGCACTGCATCACGGGTTCCGTTACCGACGCGCAATGCCGTTCGTGGCGAAGACCGCCCGGCGTCACAGAACCACTACCTCCCGCCAATATGGGAACTGCCGGGCAACTCGGCTAGCCGCAGCGCCGCGCGGCCACCTTCCGTCCGTCAATCCGACTGGTCCATCCTTCCACGTATCCCTAAGTTGCACGGCCGCTCTGGATGTTGGACGTTAGAAGGGGCAGGGCGAAGGAAGCACCATCAAGTGAGTCTTGGCTCGGCATGCAACTCTCAGGGACGACTTCACGATGGCCTATACCTCTGCTGCTCCGGAGATATCCACACACCAACTCGCCCAGGCGCTCGAATCGGGCGAGCCGGTCCAGGTGGTCGATGTCCGCGCGCCGGCCCAGGTAGCGGCGGGCCATATCGACATCGTGCCCGACGGTCGGTTCCACAACATCGTCGGGTCTCAACTCGTGAAGGTCACGAGGGTGGCGGGAACGGCAATCGATCCGAGCCTGCCGGTGACCGTGGTGTGCGGACACGGCAACGACAGCAAGCTGCTGGCGCATCACTTGAATCGCCTCGGGTTTCGCGCCAACTCGCTCGCTGGCGGGATGAGTGCGTGGATGATGCTGGCGCTCCCTCGGGAATTGGCGACGCCTCCGTCGCTCGATCGCCTGATCCAGTTCGATCGCATCGGGAAGGGCGCGCTGGGCTATCTACTCGTGAGTGGGGGTGAGGCGCTGATCGTGGATCCGCCGCGGAATCCGCGAGCCTATCTTGAGGCCGCGGCAGAAGCCGGCGCTGGAGTGGTGGGAGTGGCGGACACGCACGTCCACGCCGACTACATCAGTGGCGCGTCGACCATCGCGACCACGCTGGGCGTACCCTACTACCTGCATCCGGCCGATGCGGTGTATCCGTACGATGGGACCCCGGGCCGGCTCCAGTTCGAACCGCTTGCGGACGGTGACACGATTCCATTCGGGCGCTCCAGCGTGCACGTCGTGCATACGCCCGGACACACCGAGGGGAGCCTGACCTACGTGATCGACGACGCGGTGGCACTCACGGGCGACTTTATCTTCGTCGGTTCGGTGGGGCGACCGGACCTGGCCGGGAAGGTGCGTGAGTGGACGGCCCAGCTGTGGGAGAGCCTTGAGCGTGCCAAGCGAGAGTGGCCCCCCGACCGGATGATATACCCAGCGCATTACGGCTCGGATGCGGAGCGGCGCGCTGATCGCGCCGTGGGCGAGTGCTTCGGGCAGATCCTCGAGGCGAACGAAGCGATGCAGTTCTCCGACCCTGACGCGTTCGCGCGGTGGGTCGAAAGCAAGACTGTGTCGTTCCCGGAGGCCTATCGCCGGATCAAGGCGGTGAACGTGGGTCTGCTCCCCGTCGATGGGCGCCAGGCGGAAGAGTTGGAGGTCGGTAAGAACGAATGTGCGTTGGGAGGACGGTAGCATGACGCGAACGCTTGTCCTGGGCGCTGGCTTCGGCGGGATCACGGTGGCCACGGAGCTTCGGCGTCGCCTTGGTGACGACCACGAGATCGTGCTCGTGGATCGCCGCGAGCGCTTCGCCATGGGGCTCCGCAAGCTGTGGGCGCTGGTCGGGATGGGGAGCTACGAAGAGGGATCGCGGCCGCGCGAGCGATTGGGTCGCCATGGCGTCCAGTTCCTCCAGCGACCGGTCACGAGCATCGATCCCGCGCACCGCCGCGCCGCGACCGATGGTGAGACGCTCGAGGCGGACTACCTCGTGGTAGCACTCGGCGCGGAGCCGCGCCCCGATCTCGTCCCCGGGCTCGCCCAACACGCCCATAACGTGTGGGACGAGCGCGCCGTCCCGGGGCTCGCGACCGCGCTCGCCCGTTTCACTGGAGGCCGCATTGCGATCGTGATCGCCGGCGTGCCCTACACCTGCCCACCCGCGCCCTACGAGTGCGCCATGCTGCTGGACGATCACTTGAGGGAGCGTGGGGTGCGCGATAAGACCGAGATCACCGTGGCGACGATGCAACCGATGCTCTTGCCCAACGCGGGCAAGGAAGGCTCGGCATGGCTGGCGGAACAACTCTCGGCGCGCGGGATCGCGTTTCACGTGAAGCGTACGGTCGATCGCGTGGAGCCGGGACGCGTGGTTTTCACAGATGGTGATCTCGTAGCCGATCTCATCATCGGCGTGCCGCCACACCGCGTGCCGGCGGTGGTCAAGGCAAGCGGGCTGACCGGGGACGGGGAGTGGATTGCCGTCGATCCCGCGACCCTCGAGACCGATTACAAAAACGTGTTCGCGATCGGCGACGTCACGAAGATCACGCTGGCCAATGGACTCCCGCTCCCCAAAGCCGGTGTCATGGCGGAGCTCGAAGGCCAACGCGTGGCGGCGGCGATCGCGGCGGACGTGCGTGGCGAAGCGCCGCCCGCGTCGTTCGACGGCCGGGGCTACTGCTTCATCGAAATGGGGAAGACGAAAGCGACACTCATCGAGGGTGACTTCTTTGCCACGCCGGAGCCGCGGGTCGCGCTCAAGGATGTCTCAGCGGAGCACGCGGAGGAAAAGCACCGCTTCGAGGCGGAGCGACTGGAGCGCTGGTTCGGGTCTGGACGGGGCTGAGCACTCGCGCGCCCGTCAACTCGAGGAGGCTAGCCCGCCGGCCCGCTCCATCCCGTTATGACACATCCCGCCGGTTCGGAGTACCGAATCGGTGTGAGAAACGGGCCAGTACTGGCCCGACCCCTGTGACGTCGAACGCCGTAACTTCCAACATTACAACAGCTTACACTGCCCGTCCACCCTGGCACGGCCGTTGCCTTTGGGAGGTGCGAAGGTTTGTTGCGTTCCGTCCAGAGTTCGGAGTGTGCTGCCCCGCGGGGTGGCAACGGCGGTTCAGATCGTTGTGTCCCAAGCAGAGGAGTAGAACGGATGAACAAGGCTCATCGTAACCTGATTGGCGCTGTACTTGGCGTCGTGGCTGTCACCGCGTCCGGCTGCGCGTCGACCGGGACAGTGGCAACCTCGCAGGCCCCGGTCGCGGCTCAGGCCGAGCGCATCACGTCGCTCGAGGATTCGGTCAAGACCATGCGGCAGGAATTGCAGCAGCGCTCGATGCAGGTCGAGGAGGAGCGAAAGGCCGCGGAGAAAGCTCGGCAAGCCGCAGCCGCCGCTCAGCAGACCACGCCGGTGAAGCCGGCCGGCGGTTTCACGGAGCTCCTGCCTCCGAACGCCAAGCCCGGTGAATGCTACGCGCGGGTGTTCATCCCGCCCACCTACAAGACGTCTTCAGAGCGCATGTTGGCGCATGATTCGGTCGTCAACCTGCAAATCGTCCCGGCACAGTACCGGTGGGGCCAAGAGCGGGTGCTCGTGCGCGAAGCGTCGCAGCAGATCGAGGTCGTGCCCGCGACCTACGAGTGGGTCGAGGAGCGGGTGATGGTGCAGCCTGCCAGCACGCGACTCGAGCAGGCTCCGGCCGTGTATGAGACCGTCACGGAGAAGGTGCTCGACCAGCCGGCCCATCAGGTGTGGAAGGCGGGCCGGGGACCGATCGAGAAGATCAACGAGGCCACCGGCGAGATCATGTGCCTGGTGGACGTTCCCGCGACCTACAAGACCGTGGAGCGTCGGGTGCTCAAGACCCCGGCCACCACGCGCGAAGTGCCGATTCCCGCCGAGTATGAGACGGTGAGGCGCCGGAAGGTCAAGACGCCGGCGACCACGCGGACGATCGATATTCCCGCGGAGTACGAGACGGTCCGTGTGCGGCAGCTCGCCTCTCCGCCGCAGGAGAAGCGCACCGTTACCCCGGCTTCGTATCAGACGGTTACCAAGTCCGAGCTGGCCACCGAAGGCCGGATGGAGTGGCGGTCGATTCTATGCGAGACCAACACCACGCCGACGGTTGTCTCGGACATTCAGCGGGCACTGGGTCGGGCTGGCTTCAACCCGGGTCCGATCGACGGCGTCATCGGCCGGCGCACGCTCGCGGCCGTAAAGGCTTACCAGCAGGCAAAAGGACTCAGCCAGGGCGGCCTCACGCAGGAGACCCTGAAGTCGCTGGGCATCATGGCAGGCACCCGGTAGTCTCAGTAACGGTGTCATAGGGCATCAGGGGCGGGCCGAAGTCGGCCCGCCCCTCTCTTGTTGTTGTCCGAGTGCAGTCGGTCCTCACGCCAACTGTGACTCAGCGCACCGCGTATAGGACCCCCTTCCCGTAGTGATTGACCTGCAGGGAACCTCACGGACGGTCGGGCCATCGGTAACCGACTCCGCAGGTTGGTCCTGCGGCGGGGCAGGAACCACAAACCTGCCACCGAAAGGGGTTCCGCATGCGGTCAGATGCCCGATGCCACTGTCATCCTGCACGCAGAGTGCGCGACAGCCATGTCGCGTCTGTGGGACTGTTGGTGCTCCTACTGCAGCTGATGCCCCAGACGGTGTCTGCCCAGACCCCTTCCACTTCTCTGTCAACCGCTCAGATAGCGTCCCGGTCGGTCCCGGCGACCGTGACGGTCATGACGTTCGACGCCAACGGAGACACGATTGGCCAGGGGAGCGGGTTCCTGCTCGACTCATTCGGGGTGTTGGTGACGAACTGGCATGTGCTGCAAGGGGCGGTGGCTGCGGTGGTGGAGCTGCCGGACGGACAGCAGTACGAACAGGTGCGCTTCTTTAGCGGTGACTCGCTGGCGGATATCGCGCTGCTCAAGATCTCCGCATCCGGCCTGCCGACGCTCACGCCGTGCGATACCGAGCCCGAGGTGGGTGAGCCCATCGTAGCGATTGGAAGTCCGCTGGGATTCGTCGGCACGGTCTCGGTGGGAATCGTGAGCGCGACACGGCTGGAGGACGGAGTGAGCGTGTTCCAGATTTCCGCACCCCTCAGCCCGGGCTCGAGCGGCGGGCCGGTTCTGGACAGTGAAGGGTGCGTCGTAGCCGTCGCCGCCGCGTACGTCAAAGAGGCTCCGCACATCGGCTTCGCGACGCCGGTTCGCTACGTGACGCGACTGCTGGACGAGCCGGCGACCGAACGTCCACTCCAAGAGGTGTTTGGTGCAGCGACGTCGGACAACCTTGGGATGGGCGGTGACCGTGTTTCGACCACCGACGCGGACGGCGTGGACAGGTACCGCGCGGCGGCCCAGCGCGGGGAGTCCGAGGCGGCGTATGAATTGGGGCTCAGGTACGCTGGTGGGCTGGGCGTGCCGCGGGATGACGTGGCGGCGGTGGCCTGGTTCCGGCGTGCCGCCGAGCAGGGAGTGGCACGCGCGCAGTACCACTTGGGCGCCATGTATGCCGTCGGGTTGGGTGTGGAACAAGACGACGTCGAGGCGGCACGATGGATCCGCATGGCGGCTGAGCAGGGCTTGGCCGATGCGCAGCACGACCTCGGTATGTCCTACGCGTCTGGTGCGGGCGTAGCGGCGGATCCAGCTGAAGCGGTGCGGTGGTATCGCGAAGCGGCCCAGCAGGGCCACGCTCGAGCGCAGTTCTGTCTCGGGGCCATGTATCGTATTGGGCGGGGTGTGCCACGGCATGATGCGCTGGCGGCGACATGGTACCGCGATGCGGCTGACCAAGGGCTCGTCGAGGCACAGCACAACCTCGGCGTGATGTATGCCTTGGGTGAGGGCGTGCCGCACGATCTCGTGCAGGCGTACCAGTGGTTGTACCTGGCAGCCGGGGCTGAGAGCGGTGACGCGTCAGCGAGCGCAGCCAGCACGCTCGAAGAACTCACCCAGCAGATGCAGCCGGCACAAATCGCCGAGGCCGAGCGACGCTCCGCTGAATGGAGACGTGGGGCAAACCAGTAGACGGGCGAACCGCCCGATCCAACCGCCTAACCGCTCAACCGCCTAACCACCCACCCCCCGGCCAGCATCAGCAGCATCCAATCCAACGGAACGCGATACCGCGGCATGTAGCTCACGATGTAGTAGATGAGCGGGTAGGTCGCGAGTGGGATGAGGAGGGCGGCCCGGTTTGGAACCGCAAGCGTCGGGAGTATCCGCCAGGCGCCAAGCACCGCAAGGAGTGTGAGGCTGGTGTACAGGGCAGCTACGGCTGGCCGGGCGAGCGGCCCGCACCAGTAGTGCAGGAACCGTGATGCGGTGAGTCGGAGGAACGCGCCCGGGTTCGCTCGGATCCACGCGATCGCCTCGCGTCCCGCCTGACGCATGTACTCCAATTCTCCGAACTCACGAACCATGAGGGCATCGGCTTCGTTGGTACGCGGGTGTCGCTCGACGGTGCGTGCGGCGGTCACATCGATGTCGGCCGCAGCGCCATCGTGGTTTCCCATCCGCAGTTCCAGACCGAAGTTGCTGCGAATGAAGACGACCTCGTCGAAGGCCACGTAGTTCCTGACGGCCCACGGGACGGACGCAAGCACCACACCGAGCACGAGGAGTGCCGACTGCGGCCATTTTTTGCGGTCGCTGCTCCACCACAGCTCAAACGTCATGCATCCCAGCATGACGGGCAGCAATGTCATGTGCAGATGGAGCGCGACGCCCCACGCAATGCCGAACAGGAAGGTGCCGAGCGTGGATGGTGGGTCCTCAACAGTCCAGCGTCGGTGAAACCCGATCAACAGGAGGCCGAGCACGATGGCCGCGAGCGGCTCGACGAACGAGGGCCACTGGGGAACGACCGCACCCGCAAGACCACCCAGGAGCCCGGCCGGTCTTCCCACGCCAAGCTTGCCGGCAAGCCAGGGCAACAACGCAAACACGGCCGAATCGCTTGCTGCGGCGAGCAGCCAGGTTATGTATCCGGCGGTCAGCGTCATGCCAAACACGCGGTAGATCAGGCTCAGCAGGAACGGGTAGATCGGTGCGAGGTGAGCCGTGGCTCCGGTCGGCAGGGCATACGGATCCGCGAACTGCCCGGACGTGGCCAGCGAGTGCGCCACGGCAAGAGTTTCCCACCGGGTGTGCGGTAGGATGTACTCGATTGGAATCAGGCTCAGGAAGTACGTGCGGATTGCGAACGCCGGGATGAAGACGATGAGGAAGGCTCGGAGCGGGGAGCGAACCATCCATTCTGCGGCGGTCCGTATCGCTGAGCTCCCGTCCGACTCCCGTCCCGTCATGCGCGCTCGACTTTCGCGGCTTCGTCCCTCTCAATCAACCTGGTGTGGAAGTGAACATGGGGCAAGCCGGAGCGACCACTCGCAACGGGAACCGCGGGTGTGTGCGAATGGCTCCAGCGATACGCCACTGTCTTGACCACCGGCGGCCACGCGCCCCACTCTTCCCGCGTGGGTCCACCCGGTCGAAAGGAGTGCACACGAGCCGATGGCAATGGACCGCCCAGTCGACCGGCGCGAGTTCCTTCGGACAATGAGCACGGCCGCGGCGTCGGTGGCCCTGGCGTCGGAGACCGGATGCGCCCCCCGTGCTGCCTCCGATCGCTCACCCAACATCGTCTTCATCCTCGCCGACGGCCCGGGATGCCGCCGCGTCAACGCGGGTAGCGTCCGTCTCGGATGAATCCTCGGCGCCGTGATGGAGGCCAGGCTCGCTTGCCTCACCCCCCGCGGAGTCCTATCATACGCCCTCGTCCAGTCGCGCCTGCCTCCAGCAGCCAATCCGCAACGCAACAAGGGGAAGCGTCCATGATCGTGCGTTCCGCTCTCATGCTGAGCTTGGTGAGTACCGTCGCGGTTCAGCCGGCGATGCTCACTGCACAGACCGCATCGCCCCCTCGCGCCATTCGTCGAGACATCCCGCTCACGAACGCGATCAGACGGGCGATGGAAGGTGGCACGCGCGATTCCACGGGGCGGCCCGGACCCAATTACTGGCAACTCCAAACCGATTACACGATCGACGCACGCCTCGATCCGGCAACGCAGACGATCACCGGGGCAGGGACGGTCGTGATTCACAATGCCGGCCCCTTGGAGATGTCGGAGATCGTCCTCCGGCTGGATCACAACATCTTCCGGGCCACCGTGCCTCGGGGCTTCTCGGTACCGGCGGAGATCACGCAGGGCATGGTTGTCACCCGCCTGGCCATGAACGGGGAGTCCGTAGCTGTCAACCCGGAGCCGCCGAGGAACCTGACGAATGCGCGAATCGCGCTGCCCGCGCCGATCGCGCCGCGATCGTCGGCGACGCTCGAGATGGCGTGGCACACGAAACTGCCGGGTGGTCCCGACGGGGAAGGCCACCGGATGACCCAGCGGTGGGCAGACACGCTGTTCCAGCCCACGCAGTGGTTCCCTCGGGTCGCCAAGTTCGACGATCTGCGCGGGTGGGACATCAACGACTATCTCGGGCCCGCCGAATTCTTCAACAACTTCGGCCGCTTCGATGTGCGGATCGACGTCCCGGCCGGATGGATCGTGAGCGGCACTGGAGTGCTGCAAAACCCGGAAGAGGTGCTGACGGCCACGGCACGCGAACGTCTCTCGCGCGTGCTCCAGTCCGACGAGACCGTCACGATCGTGGGCCCCGATGAGGTGGGACCGGGCCAAGCGACCGCCTCGGGCGACCGACTGGTGTGGCACTTCGTGGCCGACTCGGTCAACGACTTTGCGTGGGCCACGGCAAAGAAGTTCGTGTGGCAGGCGACGCGGGCCACGATTCCCGGAAAGGGACCGGTGCCAATCCACATGGTCTATCTCCCCGGACGGGCTGATCGATTTGCGAACGCCGCTTCCATTACTCGGCACGCGCTCGAGTTCTACTCCGATCTGTGGGCCCCATACCCGTTCCCGCAGCTCACGCTACAGGACGGTCCCAGCGCCGGCATGGAGTATCCCATGGTCATCAACTCCAACCAGGGCGCAGCGGATCACGAGACCGCCCATCAATGGTGGCCGATGATGGTCGGGAACGACGAGACGTGGTATGGCTGGATGGACGAGGGATTCAATCGGTACATGAACATTCTGTCCCGCGCCGACCAGCGGGGCCATGCGCCCGATCTCGACGGGCTCGGCCAGCAGTACGGGAGCGTCAGCGGCGACGAGTGGGAGCCACCGATGATGTGGAATGCCAACTACGCCGGACCGATGTACGGGTTCCAGACCTATTCCAAGACCCCCATGATGCTCTCGATGCTGGGA
>Ga0224507_10001312_pt1 | contig 10005 bp, 10 predicted proteins | sample SF_Jan12_sed_USG_3_FD_170159 | JGI IMG/M metagenome (GOLD analysis project Ga0224507, IMG submission 170159) | Sediment microbial communities from San Francisco Bay, California, United States - SF_Jan12_sed_USGS_13 | ecosystem: Environmental > Aquatic > Marine > Sediment | place: USA...
GTTGCTGACTGTCCCGGACGATGGTTTATTCATCTCGCCCACAGATTTCAACTGTATGGGCTATTGCGTACCGGCAACTGTGGCGGCCAAGCTGGTCAACCCCCAAAAACAGGTTATCGGCATCGTGGGCGATGGCGCTTTCCTGATGTCGGCGATGGAATTGCTCAATGCCAGTGCACGCAAGCTGGGGATCGTCGTGCTGGTCTTCAACGATGGCGAACTGTCTCAAATCGCCCAGGCCCAGGAAATCCCCTATAACCGAAAGACCTGCACGATTGTGCCCAGCCCGGACTACGAGGCACTGGCCAAGGCTATCGGCTGCGCCTTCGTAAGGATTAGCGACAACTCCCAGGTTGCCACCGGTATTACCACCGCTTTTGATCAGGGCCGCCAGGGACCGGTCCTGGTGGATGTGCGCATAGACTACAGCAAACGCACCCAGTTCACGGAAGGGACCCTCAAGACCACTCTGAAACGCTTCGATCTGCCCAGCAAAGCCCGGATCGTGTCCCGCGCACTGTGGAGACGATTCAAAAATTGATCGGAATACTCAGTCGTAGGCAGACAATTCTTTCTCGAACAGCATCGCCTGGTCACGGAAGGCCTTGAACTCCAGGTGATTGCCACTAGGGTCCTTGATAAACATGGTCGCCTGCTCCCCGGCACGGCCGGCAAAGCGGACCTGGGGCTTGATCACAAAATCCACCCCCGCCTCTTGCAGACGCTTCTGCAAACTCTGGAACTCATCCCATTCCAGGATGGGGCCGAAATGCGTTGCCGGCACCTGCTCACCGTCCACCGGGTTTCGTGATGTGACCGGGTGCTCGGAAACGGGCACCAGATGCGCCACTAACTGGTGACCAAAAAAATTGAAATCAATCCAGCGGGTTGACTCACGGCCTGTTTCACAGCCGATGGTCTCACAATAAAATTCACGCGCCGCCGCAAGGTCGGTAACGGGAAACGCCAGGTGAAAACGGGGGTATGTCATCTCTGCCTCGGGGTTGCTCTGCAAATCCGGCACCGAGCATACCACTGCAAGCACCTAACTGGCGTCATGCCTGCCACCGAACGCGATACAGGGGCTCAGCCCCCATCCGGAGCCGGTCACGCAGCCTTTTTCTGCTCCTGCTTCTGACCGTGAACCATGACCCCGACTATGTCGGACAACTGTTCAGAGATCAGGTCGATCAGATCGTCCAGGGAGAGAATACCGACCAGGAATCCTTCCTCATCCACGACCGGTGCCCTGCGAACACCCCAGTCCCTCATGGACTTGATTGCGTCGGTGACGTCGCCGTCCTCATCCAGGGTCAGCAAGCGGGTTCCCGTGAGATCGCCGACTCGCAAATTCATGGAAACCATATCCAGGGCCAGCACCTCCAGCACCAAATCCCGGTCAGTGACAATGCCCACTGGCTTCCAGGCGCCCTCGTCGCCTTCGACCACTACCACTGTGCCGACGTGATGATCGCGCATAATCCTGGCCGCAGCGCCGATGTCCTCGGCTTTATCAACAACCACTACTCCGCGATTACAGACTTCTCCAATAGTCATAGTTCTGCACCTTCCATGTTTGTGCGCCGTAATGGTTATTTTGTTGCGCCGGGGGGCAAGCTGTCTTTAAGTAATTGCCGAACAAAAATTACGCCTGTAACAGGCCCTCCCAACCATAATCGAAAGATCTGCCTGGGAAATCCTGCACAAGGACACACGCTGGTTCGTTTCCCGCAGTAAGGGGCATTTCCTGAACTCTGCAAAGCACCGGTTCAGCCGTCCACTGGCGGTGCCGGAGTGAAGCCTATATCGTTATCCCAAGACGAATTGGAAAGGACCTCACAGGATGATCAGTCACCAGGAATTACCAAAACAGTTCGCCCGGGTACACGGTCGGCGCATGGCCTACACGGAAATGGGACACGGTGATCCGATAGTCTTCCTGCACGGCAACCCCACCTCCTCCTACCTGTGGCGAAACATCCTCCCCGGACTGGCAGACCTGGGTCGTTGCATCGCGCCCGACCTGATCGGCATGGGCGATTCCGACAAACTCCCAGACAGCGGACCGGAAAGCTATCGCTTTGTGGAGCACAGGCGCTACCTGGACGGGCTGCTGGAACAACTCGGCGTGGATAAGAACGTCATCCTGGTCATTCACGACTGGGGGTCTGGCCTGGGCTTTGACTGGGCCAATCGTCACCGGGACGCGGTCAGGGGAATCGCCTACATGGAGGCGCTGGTGCGGCCGGCCAGCTGGGACGAGTGGCCGGAAGTCATTCGCCCCATCTTTAAGGGTTTTCGCTCCGAGGCGGGAGAATCCATGGTTCTGGAAAAGAACGTATTCGTGGAAAAAGTGCTGCCCGGATCGGTGCTGCGCGGCCTGACTGATGAGGAAATGGAGGTATACCGGCGTCCTTTCCTGAACCCCGGTGAGGATCGCCGCCCCACCCTGAGTTGGCCACGGCAGATACCCCTTGACGGAGAGCCAGCGGATGTCACCCGCATTGCCAGCGACTACTCGGAATGGATGGCCGGCAATTCGATTCCCAAGCTATTTATCAATGCCGAACCCGGAGCCCTGCTGACCGGAGCAATACGGGAATATTGCAGGAGCTGGCCCAATCAACAGGAAGTAACGGTCAGGGGAAGTCATTTCATCCAGGAAGATTCACCTGGGGAGATTACCCGGGCGCTGCACGACTGGGTCTCCGGGCTCTAGACAGCCAGGCTCACCCCAGCGCCGGCGCTCTTTCATGGCTGATACCTCTGAACAGCCAGATGGCGGCCACCATGATGGTCATGGTCAGGGCCATGGGAAAGGCGCTGCCGTCATCAAGAAACAACACAAGCGCTGAACCGGCGGCGCCACCAAACATTTCCAGGGCGCCCAGTGTGGCGGCCGCCACGCCCCCGCCGCCATCGGTCATGTCCAGCGCCCTGGCCGGGGCGGCGGCAAAAATCGGTCCCGAGGAAAAGAAGACTATGGCCACGATGGCGCTAAGGCAGATCGGATCCAGCCACGCGGAGCGGGATGCCAGCAGCAGGACGATCACGCCTGCCGAGCCCAGTACCAGGGACATTGTCATTAACCGGTCTGCTTCCATCTTGCCAGCCATACGGCTGGCCAACAGGCTGCCCAGGCAAAACGCCAGCACCTGGGTGCCCTGGTAATAGGCATAGTGTTCAATGGCGACGCCGTAACCGTTGACCAGGATAAAGGGCGCTGCGGTCACGAAAGCGAAAATCACACCCAGGCAACATCCTGACATTAGCGAGTAACCCACGAACCGGGGGTTGGTAAACAGGTTCCGGTAGGCCAGGTAAACCCGTCCCGGCTGCATGGCCTGGAAATCCCGGGTTGCGGTTTCCTGCAGAAAAACCTTGATCAGGGCGACCACAATCACCGAGGCGATGGCCAGGAAGAGAAAATTTGCCTGCCAGCCCAGCCAAATATGGATATAGCCACCAATTACTGGCGCCACAGCAGGAGCCAATGCCCAGAGGACGCCGAACAGCGCCATGGCTCGCACCCTGTCGCCCTCGTCAAACAAGTCCCTGATAACCGCCAGCACTACCACGCCCTCGGCTGCCGCAGTAAGGCCCTGGAAGATTCGGGCTGCCAGCAATTGCTCAATAGTCTGGGATGCCGCACAAGCCAGGCTGGATATCCCGAACAAGACCATGGCCACCATCAGTACCCGTCGCCTGCCATAGCGATCCGCCATGGGTCCATAAACGAATTGCCCCAGCGCAAAAGCCAATACATTCAAGGTGACAGTGAGCTGAACCATGTTCTGGCCGGTCCCGAAGTAGCCTGGAAGATCCGGCAGGCTCGGGACATACAAATCGGTGGATGCCATGCTGAGAATACTGGCGCAAAGCAGTACCCCGAATATTATCCGCCGACTGGTCAACATGCGCTCAACACCGGCCATCTCGCTGTGCGCAGATCACCGGTCCGGGCTCCATCATTCCATAACACCGAGAATCCCGGCGTGGTGACGCAGGTGGTCCTCCATAAAGCTGGACATGAAATAGTAGCTATGGTCGTAGCCCTCGTGGAAACGCAGGTCCAGGCCCAATCCTGACTGCCGACAGGCGGCTTCCAGACTCTCCGGGAACAACTGCTCCTCGAGAAACTGGTCAGCCATTCCCTGGTCCACCAGCAGCGGACTGCGTTCAGCTCCATCCAGCAGGTTGGCCGCAATGACCGAGGCATCATAGGCGTCCCACCGGGAGCGATCCTCCCCCAGGTAATTGGAAAAAGCTTTTTGCCCCCAGGGGCACAGCGATGGCGCGCAAACAGGTGCAAAAGCAGATATTGAGCGATATAACTCGGGGTGTTTTAACCCAATCGTCAAGGCCCCGTGCCCCCCCATGGAATGCCCAAATATCCCTTGCCTGGCGGGGTCCAGCGGGAACCTGGACATGACCAGTTCCCGAAGCTCCCCGATGACATAGCTGTACATCCGGTAATGATCCGACCAGGGCTCCCGGGTTGCATCCAGGTAAAACCCGGCGCCAGAACCAAAGTCCCAATCGACATCTTCCCCCGAGAGCCCCAGGCCCCGTGGACTGGTATCCGGCGACAACAGGGCCAGGCCCAGTTCCGCAGCCACCCGCTGGGCGCCCGCCTTGATGGCGAAGGTTTCTTCGGTGCAGGTCAGCCCTGCCAGGTAGGTAAGCCCAGCCACCGGGCCCCGGCTTGCCGCCGGCGGCAAATAAAGCGAAAACCGCATCGGACAACCCAGCAGCGGGGACTGGTGTGCGTAGAAGCGCTGCTCACCACCGAAGCAAGCATGCTTACTGAGCAGCTCCAGGCCCATTAATACACCACCACCGAACGAATACTCTTGCCCTCATGCATGAGATCAAATGCGTCGTTAATCTTCTCCAGCGGCATGGTATGGGTAATCAGGTCGTCAATATTGATCTTCCCCTCCATGTACCAGTCCACGATGGTGGGCACGTCGGTCCTGCCTCGTGCGCCGCCGAACGCGGTACCGCGCCAGGAGCGACCGGTCACCAGTTGGAAAGGCCGGGTAGAAATTTCCTGCCCGGCGCCGGCCACACCGATAATGACGCTCTCGCCCCAGCCCTTGTGGCAGCACTCAAGCGCCTGGCGCATGGTGTTCACATTACCGATGCACTCGAAGCTATAGTCGGCGCCGCCGCGGGTAATATCCACGATGGCCTCAACAACGTTGTCCACCTCCCTGGCATTGATGAAATCCGTCATCCCGAATTTCTTCGCCAGCTCCACCTTGGACGGATTGATGTCCACGCCGACGATCTGCCTTGCGCCCACCATGCGGGCACCCTGGATCACGTTCAGTCCAATGCCACCCAATCCGAACACCACGACTCTGGAGCCGGGTTCCACCTTGGCGGTGTAAATCACTGCACCGATACCCGTGGTGACGCCGCAACCTATGTAACAGACCTTGTCAAAAGGCGCATCCTTGCGAATCTTGGCCAACGCGATCTCCGGCAACACGGTGTAGTTGGAGAACGTAGAGCAGCCCATGTAGTGCAGGATGGGCTTGCCATTAATGGAGAAGCGACTGGTGCCGTCCGGCATCACCCCCTTGCCCTGGGTCTCACGGATCGCCTGGCAGAGGTTGGTCTTGGGATGCAGGCAGTAATCGCAGCCCCTGCACTCGGGGGTGTACAGAGGTATCACATGGTCTCCCGGACGCAGGGAACTCACCCCGGGGCCGACATCCACCACGACTCCAGCACCCTCGTGCCCCAGGATTGCCGGAAATTCACCCTCCGGATCGTCGCCGCTCAAGGTAAATGCGTCAGTGTGGCAAATTCCGGTGGCCCTGAGTTCTACCAGGACTTCTCCGTGCTTTGGGCCATCGAGTTGCACGGTCTCGATCTCGAGAGGTTTCCCTGCCGCGTAGGCTACTGCTGCACGCACATCCATCGCTATCTCCATAACTGTTATATTTATTCAATGCCCTGCCCTTAAATTCCTCGGATATCGGCAGAAAACCCGATAGTGGCGTCAGGGTCAGGACATACTGACTCCGAAAGTATAGAATTGCGCGCCTTTTTCCAAGAAATGGCTGCACCCGGCAGCCAAATGAGGATTGCATCATGTCGTTTCCAAAACCCTTTTACCGCTGGCGCCCCCATCCCTGGCATGGCCTCACCCCAGGCAGAAAGCCGCCGGTCTATTTGAACGCCTATATCGAAATCACGCCGTTCGATACGGTGAAATATGAGCTGGACAAGGAAACCGGTTACCTGCGCGTAGACCGTCCCCAGCACACCTCGTCACGTCCGCCCATGCTATACGGCCTGGTGCCGAAGACTTATTGCGGCGACCGGGTGGGCGTCCTCTGTGGCGACAACATCAAGGGCGATGGCGATCCGCTGGACATCTGCGTGATTAGCGAGCGCCCAATCAGTCATGCAGACATCATCATGAGCACCCGGGTGATAGGCGGCCTACAGATGATTGATGACGGCGAAGCCGATGACAAAATTATCGCCGTGCTGGAAAACGACACCATCTGGTCTGGCGTGGAAGACCTGGACAGCCTGCCGGCCATCATGGTCGATCGCCTGATCCATTACTTCAATACCTACAAGCTCGCCCCGGGTGATCCCCCGGAAGAGAAAATCAAGCGCGCCTATGACCGGGCACATGCCGAAAAGGTCATCGTGGCGTCAATGGAGGATTACGAGGAAGCCTTCGGCGGGTAGCTAACCGCCGGGCGTTGATTCCCTAAAGGCAATGCTGCCTCAGTTAGCCGGGTCGGCCTTTGGCCCGCGCGGCAGCACTTTCCACAGCACCAGGTATCCCCAAATCGCTGCGACCAGGGTACCCGCCAACACACCCAGCCTGTCCACTGCCAACAAGTTGACGGACGTTTCCTCGAAAGCCAGGGACGAGATAAACAGGCTCATGGTAAATCCAATACCGCAAAGTACTGACAAACCATAAAGGCTGGACCAGGTAACTCCCTCAGGCAGTGAGCCCAGGCCCAGCCTGGCACCCAGCCAGGTCAGGCAAAACACACCCACCTGCTTGCCCACGATCAGTCCCAGGGCAATACCCAGGGGCAACGGCTCCAACAAGGAACCCATACTCAGCCCTGACAGGGATATCCCTGCATTGGCGAAGGCGAAAATCGGCAAGATGGCGAAGGCCACCGGGCCGTGCAAGTCATGCTCCAGGCGACGCAAGGGCGAATAACCGTCCTCATCAGCAGCCAGTGGAATAAAGAACGCCAGGGCAACACCGGCAAGAGTGGCATGCACCCCGGACTTAAGCACCGAAACCCATAGCACCAGTCCCACCAGGATATAGGCCAACTCGGAACGTACGCCCCGCCAACTCATCAGCGCCAGCAAAGCTACGCAGACAGCCGCAACCGACAAGGAGGACACCGAAAGATCCGAGGTATAAAACAGGGCAATCACTACGATAGCGCCAATATCATCAAGAATCGCCACCGAAAGAAGGAAAACCTTGAGCCCGGTAGGAACCCGGTCGCCCAACAAGGCCAGCACGCCAAGTGCGAACGCGATATCGGTTGCCGCGGGTATTGCCCAGCCCTGCATGGCAATGTTATCGCCCCAGTTAAAGTAGGCGAAAATCATGGCAGGAAAAACCATGCCCGCCACCGCAGCCACCGCCGGCAAAGCCAGCTTGCTCAGGTCAGACAGCTCGCCCTCGAGCAATTCGCGTTTCAGTTCGAGTCCGATCAAGAAGAAAAACACGGCCATCAAGCCGTCGTTGATCCACAGAAGTAAGGGTTTGGAGAGGCCAAAGTCTCCCAGCATGACCGTGAACGGCACCTCCAGGAGAGAATTGTAGATGCCCGCCAGGGGACTGTTCGCCACCACCATTGCGAGTACCGCCGCAACCATGAGCATCAGTCCGCCGGCTGTCTCCAGCTTGAGAAAGTCCTTAATCCCGCTGAGTACCATCCTTCACTCCATCATTGCTGATTCGGGGGGGAGGGGTATTTCCCCCACACCACCCTGGCTAGCCTATCCCAAATTGACTAGATTTTAGCCTTTTCGATGATGTGAACATCGCGCTGGGGAAACGGAATACTGATACCCTCGGCGTCGAAACGTTTCTTCATACGTTCGTTCAGATCAAACAGAACGGGCCAGTAGTTCTCGCTTTTAACCCAGGGGCGCACAACGAAGTCGACGCTGCTCTCTCCCAGGGTCATCAAGCCCACTACCGGCTCGGGCTCGGGAAGAATACGGTCGTCCTCGGCCATGACTTCCCTGATAACCGCCTTCACCTTGTCAATATCGTCCGAGTAGCTGACACCAAAGGTCAAATCCACGCGTCTCTCCGACTTGGCCGTGAAATTAGTGATCGTACCGCTGGTTAACTGAGAATTGGGGATAACAATACTCTTGTTGTCGGGGGTGCGAAGACGGGTATTGAAGATATGTACCTCTTCGACCGTGCCGGCTGTTCCGGCTCCCTCAATAAAGTGCCCGACGCGGAACGGCCGGAAAACCAACAACAGGATGCCCGCGGCAAAGTTCCCGAGAGACCCCTGTAATGCCAGGCCGACGGCAAAACCCGCAGCACCCAGGGCGGCCACAAATGAGGTGGTTTGCACACCCATCTGGGCAATGGCGGCGAGGATCACGAAGGTCAACAACGCGAAATAGACGATGTTGCCTACAAAACGCACCAGCATGGGATCGCCAGAGCCCTTCTCCAACAACTTGGTGACCGCGCTGCCCAGTTTGCGGGCAACCCATTTACCGATGATAAATATTGCCAGGGCGGTGACAATCTTCAGGCCAAACTCCACGGAGAGGATTTGGGCCTGTGCCAGTAATTTGTCGATATTTTCAACGTCCATATTTGATCCCTGATCTGTCTTGCATAGCACCAGGCCACCACGGCGAATAGACCGGGGCACCCGATTCACTGGATTGAGCGTTGAAATGTACTTGAAGCGCAGGGTCGATGGAAGTGAGGGCGCAATTTCGGCATGCCCATTAAGAAGAAACCCAAGAGAAAACCTCTTGGGTTCAGCACAAGTACTCTTTGAGGGGAGTTCCTCGAAAGCGCTAGCACGCTAAATCAGGTGTGCTGCAATCCGCCTACGCATTTTTCAAGGTTCACTGAGGAGATGCAGTCCTGACAATGACCTTGGCGCTATTGTGAAGTCTGAACCAATTGTGGCAATTCGATATCTCACGTAGCGGCACTGTGGAAACTACCTACTTGCCCAACTCCGCCCGGAAATCGGACCCCGGTCCCGCCCCCGAATCAGACCCCTGCTTGGAGATACTTGCCCGGACAGTTATTCTCAAGACAAACGCCGCCAGGGCAACACAAGGAGAACCACATGGAAGGCCTCATTTTTCTCGGAGTACTGATCGCAATTGCCGTATTTTTGATCGGGATCTACAACAAGCTGGTAAACCTGCGGAACGCGGTAAAGAACGGTTTTGCACAGATTGATGTACAACTCACCCGCCGGCATGACCTGATACCCAACCTGGTCGAGGTGGCCAAGGGCTACATGAAACATGAACGAGAGACCCTCGAAGCGGTGATCACAGCACGCAATACAGCGGTGGCGGGCCTGAAAAATGCCAGCGCGAATCCTTCTGACGCGGGCTCCATAAAGGAACTGGCAGGAGCAGAAACAATGCTCACCGGCGCCTTGAGCAAGCTATTCGCCCTGGCCGAGGCCTACCCGGACCTCAAGGCCAACCAGAACATGCTGGCCCTGCAGGAAGAGCTCTCGTCTACGGAAAACAAAATTGCTTTCTCGCGCCAGGCGTTTAACGACACCGTCATGAGCTTCAACAATGCGCGGGAGAATTTCCCCAACAACCTGGTTGCCAACTTCTTTAACTTCAAGCCTGCCGAGTTGCTGGAGATCGAAGCCCCGGAGAAACGCGCCGTACCCGACGTGAGTTTCACCTAGCCGCGGGACTGACTGGATGGACTTTTTCCAGCGTCAGGAACAAGCGCGCAAGAATAGCCGGCGCCTGGTT
>Ga0224507_10001314_pt1 | contig 10000 bp, 7 predicted proteins | sample SF_Jan12_sed_USG_3_FD_170159 | JGI IMG/M metagenome (GOLD analysis project Ga0224507, IMG submission 170159) | Sediment microbial communities from San Francisco Bay, California, United States - SF_Jan12_sed_USGS_13 | ecosystem: Environmental > Aquatic > Marine > Sediment | place: USA: California...
GTTTGTATTTACCAAAACTATTTCTCCGCTTTCGGCATCCTGCATAGGCACCATACCTAATTTTGGCATTTCAACCTCATATTTATCATAGATCCTGATACCGGTAACATCATGTTTTTTACCAACTATTTTAAGTGCATTGTCATAGTCTTCATCCATAAAATCAGAAAGCACAAAAACAATCGCTTTCTTTTTCATAACATTCGACAGATAGCGCAAGGCATGGGTAATATCTGTTTTTTTGCTTTTCGGATGAAACTCGATCAACTCTCTAATAATTCTCAGCACATGTGTTTTTCCTTTTTTAGGAGGAATAAAAAGCTCTATTTCATCAGAGAACAACAGCAAACCAACTTTATCATTGTTTTGAATTGCCGAAAAAGCCAAAGTCGCACTAATTTCGGTGATGATATCTTTTTTGAACTGTTGTTTTGTTCCAAAAGATTCGGAAGCACTGATATCAACCATTAACATCATGGTCAATTCACGTTCTTCTTCAAATACTTTTACATAAGGTTCGTGATAGCGTGCGGTAACATTCCAGTCGATAGACCGAATATCATCACCATATTGATACTGACGTACTTCAGAAAAAGTCATCCCCCTGCCCTTGAACGAACTGTGATATTCACCGGAGAAAATATGATCAGACAAACGTCTTGTCTTGATTTCTATTTTACGAACTTTTTTGAGTAATTCTTTGGTATCCATGAGCCCAAACTGAATACTTCCCGAAGGAAAGCACTTTTAATTTCTTATTTAATAGTCTATTTTTTCTTTCTTTTCCAGTAGCTTAAATCTCCTTTTAAAGATTTAGGTCCTAAGGTACTTCTACCTCATTGACGATTTTATTAATAATCTCTTCTGAAGTAATGTTTTCGGCTTCAGCCTCATAAGTAACACCGATTCTGTGGCGTAATACATCATGAACAACGGCTCTAACATCTTCCGGAATCACATAACCTCTTCGCTTGATAAAGGCATAGCACTTTGAAGCCATTGCTAAATTGATACTACCCCTTGGCGAAGCACCAAAACTGATCAGAGGCTTTAATTCAGACAAACGATAATCTTCAGGATATCTTGTCGCAAAGATGATATTCAAGATATATTTTTCAATCTTTTCATCCATATAAACTTCTTTCACCGACTCTCGGGCCTTGATAATCTGATCAACAGACACCACTTCATTGACACTATCAAATCCACCGCTTAGATTTTGACGCATTATTAATTGTTCATCTTCCAGTTTTGGATAATCAATAACCGTTTTTAACATAAATCGATCTACCTGTGCCTCAGGCAAAGGATAAGTTCCTTCCTGTTCAATGGGATTTTGTGTGGCTAAAACCAAAAATGGTTCAGGCAACTTAAAAGAAGTATCACCAATGGTTACCTGATGTTCCTGCATGGCTTCCAGCAGAGCTGACTGCACTTTGGCAGGTGCCCGGTTGATCTCATCAGCCAATACAAAATTTGCGAAGATGGGTCCCTTTTTAATTGAAAAATCATTCTCTTTCATATTATAAATCATGGTCCCTATAACATCCGCAGGTAAAAGATCTGGCGTAAACTGAACCCTGCTAAAAGATCCTTTTACAGCTTTAGACAAAGTATTAATTGCCAGTGTTTTTGCTAATCCGGGAACCCCTTCCAATAAAATATGTCCATTTCCCAATAATCCGATGAGCAATCTTTCAAGCATGTGCTTTTGCCCAACAATGACCTTGTTCATTTCTAATTGTAACAAATCAACAAAAGCGCTTTCATCTTTTATCTTTTCATTGATAGCTCTAATATCAATATTTGTATTTACTGTATCCATTTATTTAGTGAAAATTGAATTAATTTTAAAATACTTCAAGAGCAACAAATCTAATGGATAGATTGGTTTTTTCTTGTTAAAATTTGGTTAAAAGTCAAACATTAAAAAACTCACCGGATAGTGAGTTTTTTAATGTTTTTCCAGGTAATCTAATACTGTTCGTCCTTGTTGGGAAAATCTCTTGATTTTACGTCCATAATATATTGCTTGAATGCATTGCCCATTTCAGAGTAAAGGTCTAAGTATCTTCTTAAAAAACGCGGACTGAATTCATGGGTCATACCCAGCATATCGTGTGTCACCAAAACCTGACCGTCAACGCCATCGCCTGCGCCAATACCTATAACCGGTATAGACAAACTTTTGGCAACTTCTTTAGCCAGTTTTGAAGGTACTTTTTCTAAAACCAAAGCAAAACAACCTAGCTTTTCCAATAAAATAGCATCTTCTTTTAATTTTTCAGCCTCCTCTTCTTCTTTAGCTCTTACGGTATATGAACCAAATTTATAAATAGCCTGTGGGGTAAGACCTAAATGACCCATCACCGGAATACCTGCTGACAGGACTCTGGTAATAGATTCTGCAATTTCCTCTCCACCTTCCAGTTTAACAGAATGTCCGCCAGATTCTTTCATGATCTTAATTGCCGAGGCCAAAGCTTTTTTTGAATTACCCTGATAGGCTCCGAAAGGTAAATCAACCACTACCAAAGACCTTTCAATAGCTCTGACTACCGATGAAGCATGGTAGATCATTTGATCTAAAGTGATAGGAAGCGTCGTCTCATGACCTGCCATCACATTAGATGCCGAGTCTCCAACCAAAATAATATCAATTCCTGCATGATCAAGAATTTTTGCCATGGTATAATCATAAGCTGTTAGCATGGCTATTTTTTCGCCATTAGCTTTCATTTCAACCACAGTTTTCGTGGTAACTCTTTTATATTGTTTTTTTATTGCCGACATAGTTTTTTAATTTGCCCCACAAAAATAACGATTATTTTTGGTTTGATTTTTCAACAATTTTAATCATGTTCGGAAAAATGGCAGGCGCTACATTTTTTACCGGCTCATAAAGTACCGAATCATTTGCCTTTTTTTTATTTATAAACTTTAATGAGCTGTTTATCTGATCGTAAACCAATAATACAATACTTAAGATCAAGGCATATTTTAACACACCAAAAACAGCCCCCAGAATTTTATTAAAAAAACCTAAAGAAGCCGTTTCAGCAATTTTAGTCAAAACTTTTCCCAAAAACACCAAAGCCAGAAGGATCACTAAAAAAGTGCCTGCAAATGAAACAACCTGTATCATAGATGCATCCCAACTCACGCTGCTTTTTAAAATATCCGATAAAAAATAAGAAAAATGAATGGCCCCGTAAACACCCAGTACCAAACCTACCAATGAGGTTATTTCAATAAACAAACCCTTAATAAATCCTTTTACCAAACCAAAAAGCAGTATCACTGCAATTACTATATCAACTGTATTCATCTGTTAAATATTTACGACATTAATTTCTTGATCTATATAAACCAATAATTTGCCTTTTACCTCATAATTCATCTTGCTTAAGGCCATCGCATAATTATTGATCTGATGTATGTGTGTTTTCTCGGGTTTACCCGTTTTATAATCAATGATCACAACGCTGTTCTGATCAAAAACCAAACGGTCTGGAATTAATAATTGCTTATCATCCGTTAATATTTCTCTTTCGGTCATCACAGTTTTCGGGTCACAAAAATAGGCTTTCAGCTGTTCGTGGCTGATGATCCTTAAAATTATCGATCGTACCTCGTCCTGCATATCACTCACCAGCAGGCCTTTATTGCTGAATTTATTTATGATTCTTTCAACATCTTCCATGGTGATAATGCCCGCCATCATTTCGTGAATTAAATTACCAAATTTAATAGCCTCTCCTCTCTCGGTATCCCAGAGCAGGTTTGCATTTGCAACAATATTTATTTGATGATCCTGCCATGATGTACTGATAAATGTCTGTTGAATTTCGGTGTTTAAAGGATCTTTTTCTTTTTTTGATAAGCGTTTCGGATCCCCGAACTCATAAATTAACTTACCGTCTTCCCATTTTCCGATGGCATTTAAAAAATCTATAAAAAAATGAGAATAAAATTTAAGCTTATCCTTTGGTTTAAGGTTTTCAGATATGATATACAGCTGCTCTTTTGCACGGGTCAAGGTAACGTACAACAAATTAAAATTATCCAACTCTAAAGCTTCCTGCTGTTCATTAAAAATCTTTTCGCCATAGGCTCCGGTATTTTCAATGGCTGATGACGAATTCACCAAAACACTTTCAAAGCCATTGAAATCTTCCTTATTCAAATTGTCATACCAGGCCTTTGGATCCAACTGCCTGTAAATATCTAAATCGTAAGGAAAAATAACCACCGGAAACTCCAATCCTTTTGATTTATGAATGGTCATAATTTGAACCGCATGCTTATTGTTGGATGCAACGATACTTAATTTCTCCTTTTTCTGCTCCCAGTATTCTAAAAACTCAATATTATTCTTTGACTTTCTTTGGCTATACTCAAAAACAAAATCTAAAAAAAACTGCACATAGGCATCCGAGTGTTCGGCAAGCTTAAAGCATCTGATAATTTCTTCAATACTTTCATAAAACGGACTGTTATCAAAATTTTGAGGTGTATAAAAAATTTGATATTTCTCTAAGGCCTTAAAAATTTCAATTTTATCGTATCCTATAAGTTCCTGAATAAAAGTATGCTGCTCAATCGGTAATTGAAGCCGGTGATATAAAAACTCTAAAACATTGAATTTCGCATCATCATTATCTTTATCCTTTAAAAATGCCAATAGATTGATTATAAAATCAACTTTGCTGTTGTTTTTAATTAACAATGTTTCTGAACTAACAATATCAACGCCCTTCTCAGTAAGATAATTGGCTATAGCAATGCCATTGCTTCTTTTTCGAACAAGCACACAAATCTCATTTCTATCAAATTCACCTTCCAGACCAAGGATGGCTTCATATACCTTTTCAGGAAAAACCTCATCTCTCTGAGCAGCATTCTCACAGGCTTCAACAAAATTTAATTGCACATATCCTCCTGCTTTTTTATTGAAGTTTTGCTGATTGCCTATTTTGTATAACTTTTGATAATCTTCCTTTTGAAAATACTTATAAATGTGTGAAAAGAACTGATTGTTAAAATTGATTATTTCAGAATAACTTCTGAAGTTCGTTTCTAAATTTTCTAATTTTTTAGCTATTTGAAAAGGGTTGTTTTCTTTTAACTGCCCTTGGATTGACAGATCGATGAATTGCTCGGCTTTACCCCCTCGCCATCTGTAGATCGCCTGCTTGGCATCACCAACCAGCAAAAGGCTTGAATTTTCTTCACTAAGCGCATTATCTATTAAGGGAATCAGATTTTCCCATTGCAAAACCGATGTATCCTGCATTTCATCAATAAAATAATGCTTGAATTTTTCGCCTATTTTTTCATAGATAAATGCTGCGGGCTGTTCGCGCAAATGCTTGCTTATTATCTGATTGAACTCGGCATTCAACCTGATGTTATGATCGGTCTTGATCTCTTCCAGTACCTGATGAATTGCATTGATAATGGCCAAAGGAATCAGGTTTTTTAAGATGAGCCTATTTAACTGGTACACCGCATATTTATCCTGATATAGTTTTTCGGCTTTAAAGTATAAACCAATTAACTCATCGCTCACACCATCAATAATCGTTTTGATATCCTGGGGTTTTTTGGGACCGTACAATACACCATTATTCATCGAAGTATTAAGCCTTCCCTCAAACTTTAAATCGCCGGCCTTCAGATCTTTGAATCTGATTATTTTTTTAAAAAAGTTGGGCAGATCCTTATAATAAAAATCCTTTTCCTCTACGTCTAAATCCTCTATAATCTGTTGGCCCTTATTGCCGATCTTACAAAATTCGTCGGCAATTTCTTTTTGTTTTTGGTTCAGTTTTTTTTCTAAAACCTTAAAATCTTCGAGGCTTTTATGTTCTAATTTTTGAATTTCATTGGCATGATTCTCATTCAATAACAGTTTTGCAATATCAAAAAGATCTCTGCTGATATCCCACGACTTATCTTCCAGAGTTTTTTCTTTTGCAAAGGCCACCAAAACATCGGTGAGCTCTTTCTCTTTGCCTATTTTCGAAATAATAAGGTCAATGGCTTCTTTTAAAATACTGTCGGTATCTAATTCTACCTCAAAATCTAAAGACATTCCCAAATCGAATGCAAAGGATTTGATCAATTTATTGGTAAAACTATCAATGGTTTTGATATGAAAGGCCGAATAATTCTGCAAAATATTTTGCAGGAGGTTTTTGGCTCTTTTTTGGATCATATCTCTACCCAAGCCTGTTTCTTTAACCATGATCTCAAACATATCATTGGATGGCGAAGTTGGGTCTTGTTTTGAAAATTCCAATAAATTTTCCAACACGCGTTCTTTCATTTCACCGGCGGCTTTGTTGGTAAAAGTGATGGCAAGAATTTTTTGAAACAAATACGGATTGTCTGATTGCAAAAGAATTTTTAAATATTCTTTTACCAAAGTAAAAGTTTTTCCGCTACCTGCAGAGGCATTATAAACTTGGAACGAGGTGATGTTTTGCACTGAAATTATTTTGTATAAAAGTAGTGAAAAAGACCTTTGATCAAAATCAATTGACTAAAGATATTTATATCGGGGTTCGATTAACTTTTATGTGGGCCTAAGTGCCAGCTAAATCCTGCAGAAATATAATTCATGGAATAATTTAGACCTGTGCCGAAAGAAAAATCCAATTGAAAATTATCTTTTAATAAATAGGTAAATCCGGCGTCAAAATTAGATAAATATTGATCGCTTATATCAATTTCGCCATAGGGCTCTAAATAAATACCCGCTTTATCATTAATCGCCATACCCAAAACCAAAGAATAAGTAAAAAATCCATTCTCTATACCAAAATAGTTGTAACCCAAATTGTAACCCAAACCGATTTTATCATTTATTTCATGAGAAACTGACAATTTGTTTATTGTACCTACTTTATTAAAAGAAACATCATTTGATCCTGTTGGCAAAACCAAATGGCTTAAAAATGCTACTTCAACATTCTTATCTTCTTGTTGATAAATTTGAATCTTAGTCCCAATTTCCAAATCGGCAATACCCGAAATATCTTCTGAAATATTTCTGTTTTCTATACTTACAAATTGATTGACCACCCTTATTTCTATGCCATCTGTCAACCCATAACGAAAAAGCGTACTCGGGGCTATGATTGTTTTTAATGAGATCTCATCAATTTCAGTAAAGCCCAGCAGCATACCGCTTTCTATTTGCAAACTACCCTTAGCGATGGTTGACGAGCTTTCGGTTTGATCAGGTCTATCTGTAATAATTTTTTGCGCGGTCAATGTAAAGTTTATAAGAAACAATACAATAACAATGACACTTTTTAATGCCTCCATAATTTTTTTTGATTTTTTTAGTTTTTTACCCTTATCTGATATAAATACAGCGTCAAAACATTCTCCAGATTTGCGTCACCAAAAAGGTTACTACAAATCCCATAATTACGGGTAAAATAGAAGCAACAACTGTCCATTTCACACTTTTGGTCTCTTTGTAAATAGTATAAATTGTGGTGCTGCATGGGTTGTGCAACAAACTGAACAGCATCAAATTCACCGCCGTAAGCAGAGTCCAGCCTCCTGCTTTTAAAATATCAGCTGTTTCATTGGCAGAATCGAGCTCGAACATCACACCAGCCCCTTCACCACCTGCAATACCTGTAACAAGCACTGTTAACATCAATATGGTTGGAATCACAATTTCGTTGGCCGGAATTGCCACGATATACGCCAGTAAAATCACCCCGTTAAGGCCCAGTAAAAACCCAAAACCATCTAAAGAACTGATCGTCCATGCCGCAACGCTTTCATCGCCAATATAAATATTTGAAATCAACCAGATAACTGCTCCGGCAGGAGCCGCAAAAACAATGGCCCGCCATAGAACAATGAGAGTTCGGTCAATTAAAGAGGTATAGATCGTTTTCCAAAATCTTGGAGGCCTGTAAGGCGGCAACTCTAAATTAAAGGTAGAAACCTCTCCTTTTAAAACCGTTCTTGATAATCCCCAGGAAACCAAAAACATAAAAAATATACCCAATACAGCGATACCCACAACAGCCGATAAGGAGGCTAAACCTGAGAATGAAGCCGGTACTAGGGCACCTATAAAGATGGTGGCTATTAAAATTTGGGTAGGCCAGCGACCGTTGCACAAAGAAAAATTATTCGTGATAATCGCTATCAGTCGTTCTCTCGGACTGTCTATAATACGGGTAGCTACAACACCTGCAGCATTACATCCAAAACCCATACTCATGGTGAGGGCCTGTTTGCCATGGGCGCCAGATTTTTTGAACAAATAATCCATATTAAAGGCTACTCTTGGCAGATATCCAAAATCTTCGAGCAAGGTGAACAATGGAAAAAATATGGCCATCGGAGGCAGCATTACCGCAATTACCCAGGCCACAGCCAGATATACCCCATCTATTAAGAAACCATCCAGCCACCAGGGAAGACCTATGCCTGCCGACAAGTTTTTCAATACAGGGTGTAAGTTGTTTAGCAATAAATCTGCCAGCATAGCAGAAGGATAATTGGCGCCTTCAATAGTCAACCATAATATCACACCTAAAATCAAAAACATGATCGGAAAGCCCCATGTTTTACTGGTAACGATACGATCAATTTTACGATCTAAACGGAAACTTTTTTTACTGTTATCGGTCGATACTGAAGCATTGGCAATTTCCGAGGCATCGGCATAGATCCCCTCGGCCAGATGATCGTGAAAATCATCGCCAATCTGCCAACGCAAATCACCAGATAAATTTATAATATTTTCAATAGCATTTTTTTCCATCTTAAACTAGTTCTCCTTCTTTTATAGCATTAATAATTCGATTGTCGCCTTCGAGCAACCTAAAGGCTATCCATCTACTATTGGGTATTTTTGGGAATTGTTTTTCAATTTCGATACTCAATTTTTTAACCGCTTTCAAAATATTATCCGGTATATTTTTAATGCGATGCGGTTTACAGATAATTTCACCTGCAGCAACCTCACTGATCGTTTGAATTAACTGGGGAATACCCTCATTAAATCTTGCGCTTGTCGCCACTACCGGAATACCCAGATCACGAGACAATGACCTTTGATCTATCTTGATATGATTTCGTTTGGCTTCGTCCATTAAATTGAGACACAAAACGGCTTTATCGGTAATTTCTAAAATTTGAAGCACCAAATTGAGGTTTCTTTCAAGCCTGCTTGCATCTACCACAATGACCGTAACATCGGGTTTACCAAACACAATAAAATTCCTTGCAACCTCCTCATCTTCTGAGGTAGACAGTAAAGAATAGGTTCCCGGCAAATCAACCAGCTTGTATTTTTTTGACGCGTATTCAAAAGCGCCCTCAGCTCTAACCACGGTTTTCCCAGGCCAGTTTCCGGTATGCTGTCTCAGTCCGGTTAAAGCATTGAAAACAGTACTTTTTCCCGTATTGGGATTACCAGCCAAGGCTACCACATAATCTGTACTATCGATATTTACACCCAGTTTTTTCAATCCCTCAGCATTGAAATGAGCGCAGGTATCACACGCACTATTTTTTTTATTTTCCATCTTTATGCCTTTTGGATTAAAATTTTTGAAGCCTGATCATTTCTCAGGGCGATACTCGTGCCCTTTACCAAATAAGCTTTTGGGTTTTTTAAAGGACTTAAAAGATCTATACTTATTTCTGTTCCTTTTACAAAACCAAGATCCAACAAACGCCTGCGGCTATCACCTCTGCATTCTTTTGATATGCCCAATATTTTTGCCTTTTCATTTTCTTGCAAACTAGACAATCTCACCATATTGTCTTCAACAACAAGATCTTTTTCTAAAACCGCCACAGTGATATTTGCAGCAACGACTGGGGCCAGTTTAAACGCTTCGCCTTCAGAATAAAAAACCACCCTTTTAAGTCCGTTCTCCACCACTCTTATCTGTGACCCGATATGTATGTTTGCGGCCAGTATCTGCTGATAAACAACATCCGGCTCATCTTC
>Ga0224507_10001315_pt1 | contig 9998 bp, 11 predicted proteins | sample SF_Jan12_sed_USG_3_FD_170159 | JGI IMG/M metagenome (GOLD analysis project Ga0224507, IMG submission 170159) | Sediment microbial communities from San Francisco Bay, California, United States - SF_Jan12_sed_USGS_13 | ecosystem: Environmental > Aquatic > Marine > Sediment | place: USA: California...
TCGAGCTAACCACTGAGGATCAATGTAGTCGGGACCTTTTTTAAATGGCTGGACGATTTTTCCCTGAGCGGTGAGTGCCGCACACAGGCCGATACTGACCGTGGTTTTGCCAGAGGATTTATGTGCCGCAGAAATGAAAAAACGACTCATTTTTCACCATTGGTCGTTTGAATGTTTTGGCTCTGAGCTAACTCAGAGCCAAACAGGAAAAAAGAATTATTTTGCTGCGTGTGGGTCAGCAATAGAATCCGCCAGTGAAGTTGGCAGGAAGCTTAAAACTTTAATGGCAAAAGTAACCAGCAACATCGACACTGCCATACCGCTAATACCAAGAATAATTTCAGGCAGAGTAGGTGAGTAACTATTTACCATGCCATCGAAGAAGCTGCTGCTGACTTCGTAACCCGGGAATATCTCCATCGGATATGCCTGACCACCAATCAGGATGACATAGACCTGACACATGCCACCGATGATGATCATGGTGCAGATTGCGCCCAGTGTAGTACGACAGGTTTTAACACCTGGTGCGTAGATGAGAGCAAGAGGTAATAAACCGCCGAGCAGAATCTGACCAAACCAGAACAGATTGGTGTAAATACCACCATCTCTAAGAATGAAAGCTTCTACGCCATGATGTTCAGTAATATATAAATTAGTTACGTGGTAAACAATGGTGAAATAAAGCACTGAAGCTACGAAGACACCCAGTAGACTTCTCAGGCGGGCAATAACGGCATCACCCAGTTCACGACCTGTCCAGTTGTATGCAGCCATCAATACAAGAATAAAAATGGATAAACCGAAAGCAAACGACATGATAATAAACATGGGTGCCATCAGTGCAGCATCATAAGCAGAACGTGCCACCAGGAAGCCAAAGATAGAACCAGTACCAGTCGTCAGGATAAGACGCCATACAAAAGCAAGCAATCCAACTTTCTTCTTAAACTTGTACATATTGTGATCCATCATCATCCAGATGTAGGCACCAACAATAGCAAAGAAGCCTGTGTACAGAATAATATTCCAGGCAAAGATGGATTTGAAGTTATAAGTCGTAATCGCAACAATTAAACGATCAGGGCGACCCAAATCAAGCAACAATACCACCAGACCACCAGCGAGCAGGGCGATTGCCAGTAACGCCGACAGACGTGATAAAGGATCGTAGATTTTTTTACCAAAAACTGAAGCAATAGAGGCAACGTTTAAAGCACCAGAAGCCGCAATGATCAGAAAGATGGCGAATACATGAGGCATACCCCATACAATCTGGTTAGTCATACCGGTAACATGGTGACCGTTATGTTCCATATACCAGGTTGAAAGAAGGCCAAGTAATATCGTAAAGCCTAAACCACCAAGCAGACCGTAGTAAGGAATGCTGTGACCTTTGATTTTTGTGTATTCAATCTTTTTCATCTGTTTATTGACTCGATTAATGAGTTAAAGGCGCTGGGCCTAGATGCCCTGATAACGAACGCCGGTATTAAGTTGTAAGTCAGCACGGATCTGCTTACCACCGTGTTTTTTCAGTTGTTTAGAGATCTCACTGTTCTCATCGTTGAGATCACCAAAGACCATGGCATTGTGGTCATCGTTTGTGCAGGCTTCAACACAGGCTGGAATACCACCCTTGTCAACGCGGTGTACGCACATGGTGCAGGCTTCAACAGTACCCTTACCGCGAGGTGCGCTTAGAGTCTGATTTTCAACGTCTTCATGAACAAATGAGCGAGCTTTGTACGGACAGGCCATCATGCAATAACGACAGCCGATACAAATATGCTTATCGACCAATGCGATACCGTCCTCACGTTTGAATGATGCGCCGGTAGGGCAGACATCAACACAGGGAGCTGTTTCACAATGTTGGCACATCATAGGCAAAGAAATTTCATGCTTTGTCTGTTTTTCAACCAGTGAGACCTTACGAATATATTGTGTGTCAGATTCAGGACGATTATTGCCAGTCAAACCATGCTCACTATTACAGGCATCAACGCAACCAGTGCAACCTTTGGCGCATTTATCTGTGTCGATAAGCATACCCCAGCGAGTTTTATTGCTTACCGCCTGATCATCGGGTTTGGCCTGAGCCGTTTGATGTAGAAAAACACCGGGTGCTATTGTAATGCTGCCGGCAACCGCTGCTTTCGACAGGAAACTACGTCTTGAATCATTAATTTGGTCAGACATTACTGCTCATCCCCCATGTCTTTATCACGTTTAATGAATTTCTGTGGGCGATCAGCGTGACATTGGAAGCAATCAATCTGCACGGCGGCATACTCATGACAGGCTGAACAGAAGTGTTCTTTATCACCGTGTCGAGGTAATTCACCTTGATCATTTGGTTCAACATGACAGGCAATACATTTCGCTAAGCTATAGGTTTCAGTACGAATACCTTCATGCATAGTTTTATCTCTTTGATGCAGAATGTACTTCATGTGATTGCGGCGCATTTCATCTTCATCCTCAACACATTCAACACCTTTACCTTCTGGTTCATGAATAGTCGGGAAGGGTGTTTCTGCCATTCCCTGTGAAGGGAAAAGCAGGATCAGTCCGCTCAGGATTAGAGATATATGCAGAAAACGCTTAATCATAGTATCAGCCTTAGTGCTTCTAATTATTTACAGGGCTTAAGCGTCGCCTAGAGCCATGTCGATGTAGCCAGTAGGGCAAACATCTGAACAAATATGACAACCTACACATTTGCTGTAGTCGGTATCAACGTAACGGCCAGTAGTGTGCTGATCTTTCTTCACTTTGAAGACGGCATCCTGTGGACAGTAGATAACACAGTTATCACACTCAAAACACATACCACAGCTCATGCAACGACCCGCTTCAGCTACGGCAGCGTCATCAGTCAGACCGATTTGACGCTCAGCGAAGTGACCCAGTACCTGATCCGAAGAAGGAACGTCTACTTCGCGTAGATTACGTGCTTCATATGAGAAGTGACCGAGGAACATTTCATCAGTAGAAATAATTTCCTGTGATGAACGATCTTCGTAGTTGTGAATCGCGTAAGCACTCTTATCGGTACCACGTTGACCATCTTCTTTGTGCTCAGAAACATCGTAGTTGGTTGTGCTTAAACCTGCTTCTGCAAGTTTGTTGGTCAGTTCAAAGTGGTGAACATCAACTTTAGGACGTTTATCAACTTTAGATTCACTAACGTAAGCCGCAATAGTGTCAGATACGATTGAAGCCTGACCGATAGCCGTAGTTAGCAGGTGAGGGCGAACGATATCACCACATACGAAGTGACCTTCCTTGCCAGGTACGCGGTAGAAGTTATCAGCGTCGATAAGGCCACGACCATTATCAAATTCTTCAACACCAGTCATATCACCAGTCTGACCAATCGCAGCAACGATCAGGTCAGCTTCAACGATGTATTCTTTACCACCTTCGATAGCAACAGGAGCGTTGTTTTCAAATTTGCTGTCAACCAGTTTCAGAGCAGTAGCACGACCGTTGGCATCCTTGATGATTTCAACAGGCATAACTTCGTTCATGATGGTTACACCTTCGATCAGTGCGTCCTGAACTTCGTGCTCAGCAGCAGTCATGTCTTCCTGTTTGAACAGGGCAGTCAGGACAACGCTATCACAAGGTTTTTTCGCAGAAGCATCAATGTCGCCGTGGGTGCTGGCACCGGTTGCTGAATCTTCTGGGTTTTCACTGTAATCGTTCAATGTACCGATACGACGTGCAACAGAGACAACATCGATAGAAGTATCACCACCACCAACACAAAGGATCTTGTTGGCAGTGTATTTCATGTCACCCTTGTTAAACTGCTCAAGGAAATCAACCGCAGATACACAGTTTGGTGTGTCGTTCCAGTCATCCAGGAACAGTCCACGACCTGATTTACAGCCTAATGCCCATAAAACAGCATCAAATTCTTTTTCAACGTCGGCAACGCTCACGTCTTTACCAACGCGTGTGTTCATGCGTGTCTCAATGCCACCCATGTCAAGAATACGCTGACATTCGTGGTTCAGTTGAGGACGAGGAGTACGGTAGCCAGGGATGCCGTAGCGCATCATGCCACCCAGTTCAGCGTGATCATCAAAAATTGTTGAAGCTATGCCTTTGCGACGCAGCTGATAAGCCGCAGCCATACCAGCAGGACCACCACCGATGATGGCAACTTTTTTGCCAGTCAATGCAGCGCTATTGTCGAATTTGAAGCCGCCTTCGAAAGCTGAGTCACCAATGTACTGCTCAACAGAGTTGATGCCGACAAAATCTTCAACATTGTTACGGTTACAGCCATCCTGACAGGGTGCAGGACAAACACGACCCATCATTGAAGGGAATGGGTTAGCATCAGTTGAACGACGGAATGCGTATTCCTGCATTGAAACGCCTTCTGGTGGAGTTTCTATACCACGAACGATATCCAGATAACCACGAATATCCTCACCTGAAGGACAGCTGCCCTGACAAGGTGGTGTACGATGAACATAAGTAGGACACTTGTGTGAAGTATCTTCTTTGAAGATTTTTTTAGCAAAGCCGCCCCAATCTTGGTCGCCCTCTTTAAATCTTCTGTAGTTCAAGTTCTCGTTTTGCATGTCTTGTTTGGAAGTGGCCATGCCAGTTCTCCTATGCTTCAACCGTTGCCGGTATTAATCAAAATATTAAATGTTATTTATGCAGACTATTCTGCTTCGTCAGATTCTTCAGCTTCTTCGCCCTGACCATCAAGAATGATGGCATTGCTCACTAGCTGATGAACACTAACGATTTGATCCATCGTCATACCGTAGTACGGAAGGACTTTAGTAAATTGCGATTTACAGATGGCACAAATGGCGGCCATATGCGTTACGCCATTGTCGGCGATATTGTTTTTCAGTGCTTCCATTCGAGGCTGAGCACCTTTTACGCGTAATTCCATCAGGTCATCGGTCAACAAGCCACCGCCACCGCCACAACAGAATGTCTGGTCGTGGATGGTTTCAGGTGCCATGTCGTGATAGTTGTTACAAACTGCCTGAATAACCTGACGCGGCGTGGTGAACTGACTGCCAGGTTCTTCACCGATGCGCGAAGCACGAGCAATATTGCATGAATCATGGAAAGTCAGAGTCATGTGGTCATTTTCAGACTTGTCGATATTCAGTATGCCGCGATCGAGACAGTCTTTGGTAAATTCTAAAATATGCTGTGGAATAGGGTAGTTCTGATCGAGAAAATCCCATGGACCTGCCAAAGTATTTAGATGGTTATAAGCAACACGCCATGCGTGACCACACTCACCGAAGACAATACGTTTTACACCCAGTTCTTTTGCAGCATCACGAATACGCAGAGAAATTTCACGCATTGATTCATAGTTACCTATGAACAGGCCAAAGTTGGCCGCTTCTGAAGCCTTAGAGCTGATAGTCCAGCTAACACCAGCTGCATGAAATACTTTTGCATAGCCCATTAAGCCATCTACATGAGGCTCAGCAAAGAAATCTGCTGATGGTGTGACTAACAGGATATCAGCACCTTTTTCATCAAGAGGGAAGCGAACTTTTACACCGATGTCATCTTCAATTTCTTCTTCAAGACCTTCCAGTGTATCGGCCAGAGCAGGTTCAGGTAGACCCAGGTTATTACCAATTTTATGCACTTTAGGAATAATCTGGTTTGAATATTTTTGACCCATGCCAATCTGCGCAAGGATATCACGAGCAGCCATGGTAACTTCAGCGGTATCAATACCAAACGGACAGAATACCGCACAGCGACGACATTCAGAACACTGGTGATAGTAGCTGTACATTTCGTCAATGACTTCTTTGGTTAGTTCTCTTGCGCCAACCAGACCAGCTAAACCAAATTTGCTTAAAGTTTTACCAGTAAAGGTAAAGTAGTAGCGGTAAACGCTACGGATAAGATCCTGACGCGCAACTGGCATGTTTTTAGGATCAGCGGTACCAATGAAGTAGTGACATTTGTCAGTACAGGCACCACATTTTACACAGCCATCCATGAATACCTGCAAAGAACGGTATTTATTTAATTTGTCCTGAAAGATTTCAAGAAACTTTTCTTTCCAGCCTTCAATTAACTCACCAGGTTCTTCAGGACTTGGGAAACCCATGTCATCCTGAAACTCTTTGCCTGCAACAAAAGGTGAGCTGTGCGCCATCGAACCTTCCATAATAGATGGAATGATGGGGAACTCATGCGTTTCTGGTATATCGTAATCAGCCATTCTTGTTTCTCAGCTTTTTATAGTTGCAGTGACTTCTGGTTTTAATTTAATAATTTTAGTAATTAAGAATTACGTCCATCTTTGGCTTCTAATTCTGCACCCCATGGTGATATATGACGTTTTTCACGTGGGTTATCCACCTGATTACGTGTTGGTGCAAAGAACAGGCCGGGCGCATGTAATAATTTACTAATCGGGAAAATCATTGCTAAAAATAGCACCATGGTAATGTGTACCAATAAAATTGGATCACTCGGTAAGTTTTGTGGATCAGCAAGGAATAAACCCATCACAAATGCTTTCAATTGAATTACGTCAGTATGTGCTACATAGACAATCATCAAACCACTACCAGCAATACCCATAATCAATAACAGCATCAGGTAGTCAGATGCAGAAGAGATGTACTTAACACGATCTACAAAAACTCTTCGAGCAAACAAGCCAGCCAGACCAACTAGCATGGTAAAACCAGCATAATGACCAAAACTTTGCACAATCATATTATTGACCAGTGGCCAGATGAAAGTATCAGGTGAAATCACATAGCGAAGATGGCGGAAGAAAGCGAGCAGCAGTGATACGTGGAATATCCAGCCAAAAATCCATGTCCACTTGCTTGCACGGAAAAGGCTGTTGAAAAAAACAACCTCGTAAAACAATCGGTAAACAACACCGCCAGTTGTAAGAGGAGCGGGTGTCACGGCTATTTTCAGCGGTGCGGGTACACGTTTATATAACATGATCTTGTTGGCAATACCGCCAATAAGAACGGCCAAGGCTACATAAAAAAGCACGACATAAATAATACTTAAAACAGACATGGTTATAGCGTCTCGCCTTAGAGTTTCTGAAAATAATATTAAAAAATAAAAAGCACTACAAAAAAATAAAAAAAGCAGGGGATCAGAGTCTGATCCCCTGTTTACAACTAATTGTTATACACAACCAGTTGGTTTTGGCAGACCAGCATATTTACATGCTTGTTTACCTGGGCCGTATGGGAACAGTTCGTACAGGTACTTGCTGTTGCCTTTATCTTTACCCAATTTTTTACCAACTGCTTTAGTCAGTACGCGTACTGCTGGAGCAATCTGATATTCTTCGTAGTATTCACGAAGGAAGTTAATGATGTCCCAGTGCTCATCAGTCAGGTGGCAGTCTTCTGCTTCTGACATTGCTGTAGCAACAGCTGGTTCCCATTCTGTCAGGTTAGCCAAGTAACCTTCTTCATCTGTTTCAAAAGTTTTACCGTTTGCTTCGATAGGCATAATATTGCTCTCCTCGTTGAGAACTGAAATTAAAAAATAAAATTAAAAGTTATAACCAAGCTTGAACTGAATCGTGCTCGGTAACCAAATCAACAAAGCCTGCGTAATCAACAACTTTGATACCATCGGCTAGTTTTCCTTCGATTCCACGTGCCTGAGCATCGGGGCCCAGTACGCAGAAGTTGATACCACTGGCATTTTTGATCATGTCAGCAACGCTGTTATTAGCAGTTGCAGCATAAACGCCATCTTCAATCAGTAGTACAGTAGAGCCACTTTTAGCCAGACCTATGCATGACTCTAAAGTTTTAGTCTCAAAAGGAGATTCATTTACAGTGTGTAACATTGCCATTTTTTTCTCTCCTAAAAGCTCAGTAGTACGTCTTGATCGTCAAGAACATCTGCCAATTCTGCGCGGCTAACCAGGCGAATTGAATCTTTTTCAGCGTAATCCTCGTCCTCATCTTCCCAAACAAGATGCTGAAGATCGTCGAGAGTAAGGCCACGTTCTTCGAGTGATTCTTTTTCGATGTAAATTTTAGTTACTTCGTAATCACCCAGTGCGCTATAAACAGGAGAGAAGTTCTTCTGTCCAATAGCTTTAGTGTCCTGACCTTTAGTTAACTGGTAAACACCGTCACCGATGAACGCAAGACTTACGTCCTGGTCAAAAGCAGCGCCGATCAGTACAACTTCAAGGGATTCCAGAGCGTAAATCGTGCCGTAAGGCGGTTTACGGTTAACATACATGAATTTCTTAGCCATTGTATTTCCCCTTATGCGCCGAATACGACCAGACGGTCTGCTTCAATTCCAGCTTCGATCAACTGACCCAAACCAGAAATACGGAAACCTTCTGAAATATTGTTAGCATCTTTACCCTGACGTTTCATTTCATCTTCGTCAATCAGGCCGCGGCGTTGAGCAGCAGCGATACAAACAACCAGATCAAGGTTATGTTCTTTCTGTAACGCAACCCACTCTGCAGTGATGTTGCGGTCATCCTGAGGTGGAATAGCGAGACGAGTCGCGTTATTCACACCGTCGTGATAGAAGAACACGCGGAAAATTTCGTGGCCTTTAGCCAGCGCAGCTTTAGTGAATTGAATTGCACTATCGGCTGCCTGATGCTGGTAAGGACCTTCGTTTATTTGAAGAGCTATTTTCACAATACCACCCTTAGAAACGAATGTGGGTTGATGCATTCAAGCTGTTACGTGCACCGCGCCAGTTATCAATATGGTATTTGGTGAACGGAAGACCAGTCTTCTCGAAGAAACGAGGCCAGCCGATACGCTCAATCCAGTCATTCATACGTTCCCAGTCTTTCGCATCTTCTTTATAAGCTTTCAGAATTTGCTTAACGATGGCAGTAGCTTCAGGCCAGCGTGGTGGGTTGTTAGGGATACCAGCAGCAACCAGTTTCTGGAAAGTAGGTTTGCTACGAGCGTTAGAGTGATTACCACCAACCCAAACAGCCAGTTTTGAATGCTCTGCATCATTGATCTGCATTGGAGGACAAGGAGGGAAACATGCACCACAACAGATACATTTTTTCTCATCAACTTCAAGAGTAGGTTTACCGTTAACCATTGCAGGACGAATCGCAGCAACAGGACAACGAGCTACAACAGTAGGACGCTCACAGACGTTTGATACTAAATCATGGTTAATCTTGGGTGGCTTGGTGTGCTGTACGTTAATCGCGATGTCGCCCTGACCACCACAGTTAATCTGACAACAAGAAGTTGTAATGTGTACGCGGTTAGGCATGTCAGCGTTACGGAACTCGTCGATCAGCTCATCCATCATAGACTTCACAACACCTGATGCATCAGTACCAGGAATATCACAGTGTAACCAGCCCTGTGTGTGAGACAGCATAGCAACAGAGTTCTGTGTACCACCAACGATGTAGCCTTTGTCAGTGATTGCTTTGATCAGAGGCTCAACTTTAGCCGCGTCTGAAACCATATATTCAACGTTACTACGAATAGTAAAGTGAATGTAACCGTCAGCGAATTCATCGCCAATGTCACAAAGTTCGCGTAAAGAGAAGATATCCAGAATACGTTGTGTACCAACACGTACAGTCCAGATTTCGTCGCCACTATAAGCTACGTGACGTAGTACGCCAGGTTTTGGATGCTCATGAAATTTCCATGCGCCATAGTTTTTGCGCATAACAGGGTGCATGTATTGGAATGCGTCAGGACATCCAGATTCAATCGGTGAACGAGGTTTATCACTCATTGTTCTTCCTCAAATAATTTTCTAAATATGTTATTTAGAAGGGGGCGTTAACCCCCTCCGTGTTGTTGTATTTGCTTGAATTAAGCGTTAGCTGCTTCTTGCTTGCGCTCGAACCATTTAACCGCTTCGTCATCCCAGCCATCCATACGGATGTATGAGCTCTGACGTGGGCTGCTAACCATATTTGGATCAACATCCAGATCGTAGTCAACGCCTTCAAGGAAGTTAACCAG
>Ga0224507_10001316_pt1 | contig 9996 bp, 7 predicted proteins | sample SF_Jan12_sed_USG_3_FD_170159 | JGI IMG/M metagenome (GOLD analysis project Ga0224507, IMG submission 170159) | Sediment microbial communities from San Francisco Bay, California, United States - SF_Jan12_sed_USGS_13 | ecosystem: Environmental > Aquatic > Marine > Sediment | place: USA: California...
TTTCGGTGTTGTTGTCCATGGAGAACAAGGCCTCGCGATGTTCCCGGTAGTATAGCAGCGATTTCCTGACCGCCCCGACGATTGCGCGCGGCGTGATGGTGGCGCCGGTCAGCTGGTCGAAATCACCGCCATCCTTCCTGACCTCCCAGCGTGCCGTTGGCGGGTTTTCCAGCGACTTGCCGTTGAAGCCGTAGATCCAGTCGGAGCGTTCCTCCTCGATGGCGTCACCGAGGCCGGGTGTCTCCCGGTGCGTTACCACCCGGACCCCGGTCAGCGTGCCGTCGTAGTTGATGCCGACCAGCAGCCGGATGGAGCCGCTGTAACCATCAGGGGCTACCGGCGCCATGACCAGGGCAACCGGCCGCTCGCCGCGGCGCGCACGATACACCGTCACCGGTTCAGGCGTGCCCAGCAGGACTTCGTCTAGGACCGTCAGGGTGTCCGCGAACAGGTCATTGTCATGGCGTGGGGGGGGTACCAGGACGTGGAGCTTGCGCAGCAGTCTTTCGCGTTCATTGGCGGCGATCCTCTCGCTGGTGCTTTCATGGGTAACTGCTACCAGGCCGGTACCGATAACGGCAAACAGGACCAGGATGACAGCAGTGATCGCACTGTTTCGGTAATTCACGGCGGTTTACGATTGACCGAAAACCCGTGGGCGGGTGTAGTGATCGATGGTCGGGGCCGCCATGTTCATCAGCAGCACGGCAAAGGCCACGCCGTCGGGGTAGCCGCCCCAGGTGCGAATCAGGTAGGTGAGTATGCCGATACCGGCAGCGTAGATCAGTCGGCCACGCGGGGTGGTACTGGCGGAGACGGGGTCGGTGGCGATGAAGAAGGCGCCCAGCATGGCGGCACCGCTGAACAGGTGAAAAGTCGGAGAGGTATAGCTGTCCGGGTTGAACAGGTAGAACACCAGGGACATCGCGAACAGCCCGCCCAGCATACCGACGGGTATCTGCCACTGGATCACCCGGGCCTGCAGCAGCCACAGCCCACCCAGCAGAAAGCCGAGATTGATCCACTCCCACGCAGCGCCGCCGAAGTAGCCGAACAATACCGGGTTATAAATTTCGCTGAGGGTCTGATTGAGCCCGAGGCGCGTCTTGATGGTGTCCATCGGTGTTGCCATGGACAGTGCATCCAGGCCGGCGCCGGTGCGCGCGGTGTCAGTGAATACGAGTGTCAGAGTATCCAGCAGCCCCGGGTAGCCGCCGGGCGCCGACCACAGGGTAAGCTCCAGCGGGAACGAGATCAGCAGGACCACGTAACCAACCATGGCGGGATTGAAGGGGTTGTAACCCAGACCGCCATAGAGCTGTTTCGCCACCACGATGGCGAACAGCGTGCCGACCACGGGGATCCACCAGGGGGTCAACGGTGGTAGCGCCAGAGCCAGCAGGACGGCGGTCAGCAGGGCACTGCCGTCCAGCAGTGCCATCTTGACCGGGCGCCGCCGCACCTTCAGCACCAGGGCCTCTGCGCCCATGGCCGTCAGCGAGGCGAGCAGGATGTTGATGAGAATCCCCCAGCCGAACAGCCACACGGCGCAGGCGATCCCGGGCAGCAGCGCCAGCAGGACCTTCTGCATCATGGCGGAGACATTTTCGGCAACGGGCAGATGCGGTGAGCTGTAGGTGTTGAATTTCATGACAGCTCAGTGTTCCCCGGGTGAATGCTTGTGCTGGCGACGCCTGTCGACTTCCCTGATCTTCTCCGCCTGTTCGGCACTGAGATTATCCACGTTTTTCTGGGAGATGCCCTCGCTTTCCTTTTTCTTCCTCACCCGCTCGAGCGCGGCCTGGATCGCGGCCTTTTTCGCAGCTTCCCGGGCGCCGTCTTTTCCGGAGACCGCCCGCTTCTTGCGCGCCAGCCGCTCGGCCCGCTCGCGCTTGATGTGCTCCAGCCGCGCCTGGCGCGACAGGTGACGTTCGCGGGCTCTGTCCGAGGCCTTTTTCTGTTTCTCGGCGTTCCAGATTTCCGTCTTGGCATGGCGGTAGTACTGCACCAGCGGGATGTGGCTCGGGCAGACATAGGCACAGCAGCCGCATTCGATGCAGTCAAACAGGCTGTAGTCCTGGGCTGCGTCCAGGTTGCCGCTGTGCGCATACCAGTAGAGTTGCTGCGGTAGCAGGTCGGCCGGGCAGACCTCGGTGCACTTGCCGCAGCGAATGCAGGGCAGGGCGGCGACAGGCGGCGGCATCTCCTCGCGGGTGACGGCCAGGATGCAGTTGGTCGCCTTGATGACCGGGATCTCGTCCGTGCTCACGGCAAAACCCATCATCGGGCCGCCCATCAGCAGGCGATCGATGTCATCACTGTAGCCGCCGCAGGCCTCGACCGCGTAGCTGAAGGGGGTGCCGATTAGTATCTCGAGGTTGCGCGGCTGCTTCACGCCGGCCCCGGTAACGGTGACGATCCTGGAAACCAGGGGACGGTTTTCAACAACCGCCCGGTAGACCGCAGCGGTGGTGCCGACGTTCTGGCAAATGATACCGATATCGGAGGGGAAGCTCTGGCTGGGCACCTCGCGTCCCGTCAGTACCTTGATCAGCTGGCGTTCGCCGCCGCTGGGATAGCGTTCCGGCACGCAGACGACCTTGATGCCGGTGTCCGCCATGCCGGTAACGGCCGCGCGCAGGGCCGCTTCAGCCGCCTGCATGTCGGCCTCGATGGCGATGACGCAGTCACGCGGTTGCAGGATATGCTGCAGTATCCTGACCCCTTCGAGCACCTCCCGGCTCCTCTCCTGCAGCAGCATATTGTCGCAGGAGATGTAAGGCTCACACTCGACGCCGTTGATCACCAGCAGGTCGATACGGTCACCGGGGCCCTTGGACAGTTTCACCTGGGTTGGAAAGCCCGCGCCCCCGAGCCCGACAATCCCCGCGGCGCGAATGTGGTCCAGCAGTCTGACGCGGGACAGCTGGCGGTAGTCCGGCAGGGTATGGGCGTGCTCGGCCCATTCATCCCGGCCGTCAGTCTCGATCACCACGCTGGGGAAGCTGAACCCCGAGGGATGCGGAAAGGGACGCTCTTCCAGCTTGATAACCGTGCCGGAGCTGGAGGCATGCACCGGTGCACTCACGTTGCCCCTGGGCGCAGCGATCATCTGGCCCTTGTGTACATAATCCCCCTCTTTTACCAGGTACTCCGCGGTTTCACCGATATGCTGCAGCAGCGGGATGACCAGGAGCGGCGGGACGCCCGCGTCCTTGATCGGCAGGGAGGTGGATATCTCGTGGTGGCCTGGAAGTACCAGTCCGCCATGGAAACGGTACAGGCGCTCAAAACGACTGGCCGCGTTCCGGTCACTCAGGTCGGTGTCGGTCACCTGGTCCATCAGCGTGCTGCCGCTTTTGGCTGGGCGGATCCGGCCTTGCCGGGTAATTCATCCTGCGGCAGCGGCCAGACCCAGTTGGCGATGGTCTGCCGGACCAGGACTATCTCGATACACTCGACCGGGCAGGGTGGGATGCACAGATTGCAGCCGGTGCACTCGGCCGCGATAACGGTGTGCATCTGCTTGGGCGCGCCGAGGATGGCGTCGACCGGACAGGCCTGGATGCAGAGCGTGCAGCCGATACAGACCTGCTCGTCGATCACGACAACGGTCTTTTCCGAGTGCTCCCCATGTTCGGGATTCAGCGGTTTGGGGTCGCGTCCAAGCAGGTCCGCCAGCGCCTGGATGGTGCTCTCACCGCCAGGCGGGCACTGGTTGATGTCTGCCGTGCCTGCCGCGATGGCCTCGGCGTAGGGCCGGCAGCCGGGATAGGTGCACTGGCCGCACTGTGTCTGCGGCAGCAATTTGTCGATCTGGTCGACAACCGGGTCGCTCTCCAGGCGGAAACGGATGGCCGCATAGCCCAGGACCAGGCCAATCAGTGCGGCAAGGGCGCCCAGTGTCAGCAATGCAGTCAACATGATCTGCGGGTTGTTGCGTAATTAAGGATCGCTGCGTTCCTAGCCCTTAACCAGTCCGGAAAAGCCCATGAAGGCGAGGGACATCAGCCCTGCGGTCACCAGGGCAATCGCGGAGCCGCGGAAGGGGACCGGGACATCGGCAGCGGCAACGCGCTCGCGGATGGCCGAGAACAGGATCAGCACCATGGAAAACCCGGCTGCGGCACCAAAGCCATAGACCGCGGATTCCACAAAATTATGTTTCTGCTGGGTATTGAGCAGTGCCACACCCAGGACGGCACAGTTGGTGGTAATCAGGGGCAGGAAGATGCCCAGCACCTTGTAGAGCAGGGGGCTCGTCTTGTGCACCACCATCTCGGTGAACTGCACGACAGCGGCAATCACCAGGATGAAGGTGATGGTGCGCAGGTACTCCAGCCCCAGGGGTTGCAGCAGGTACTCATTGGCGAGGTAGCTGCAGATGGATGACAGGGTCAGCACAAAGGTCGTGGCCAGCGCCATCCCCGTTGCGGTGTCCACGTTGCGCGATACGCCCATGAAGGGACACAGGCCCAGGAACTTGACCAGGACGAAGTTGTTCACCAGCACGGTGCTGACCAGGATCAGGGCGAGTTCAGTCATAGTGCGGATTCAGTGTCAGTGGTTAACAATAAAAGCATGAATTGACCGCAAAGGCGCAAAGAGAGAAAAGGACGCAAAGAAAAACACAGAATTATTCACCGCGGAGACGCAGAGATAACAATAAATGATGAAATACATAAAATATCTATAGTTAAACAATTATATTAGTTCAGGGTAGGCCTGATTAACTCATCTTTCGTCATTCCGGCGAAAGCCGGAATCCAGTAACTGCATGATTAACAATGACTGGATTCCGGGTCTCCGCTACGCTCTGCCCGGAATGACGGCTTGATCATACATTCCTTAATAGTTCAGGTTTTTACTATGGAATCCTTACTCTGCGCCCTCTGCGTCTCCGCGGTTATAAGTATTTTTTAATTTGCGCCCTTTGCGTCTTTGCGGTGAAGGTTTGTCCATAAATACGAACATTATTTGATCCGCATCCCCGGTTGTGCGCCGTCATCCGGGCTGAGTATCCACAGCTCATCGCCGCCGGGGCCGGCGGCCAGGACCATGCCCTCGGAGACCCCGAAGCGCATCTTGCGCGGGGCCAGGTTGGCGACCATGACCGTCAGGCGGCCCTCGAGTGATTCCGGTGCATAGGCGGACTTGATGCCGGCAAACACCTTGCGGGTTTCGCCGCCGAGGTCCAGGGTCAGGCGCAGCAGCTTGTCGGCGCCATCGACGTGTTCGGCCCTGGCAATGCGGGCAATGCGCAGGTCCACCCTGGCGAAGTCGTCAAAGTTGATGGTCTCTGCAATCGGATCGTCCTGCAGCGGGCCGCTTGCAGGCTGTGCCCCGGCGTCACTGTTTCCGAGACTGTGTTTCGAATCTTCCAGCATGGCGTCTACCTTTTCCTGTTCTACGCGTGTCAGCAGGGGTTTGAATGGGTTGATGGTGTGGCCGGTCAGCGGTGTTGGCAAGTCATTCCAGGCCAGTGCCGGTATGTTGAGGAACGACTCGACCCGGCGCGCCATCACCGGCAGCACCGGTGACAGGTAGGTGGCCAATACCCGGAATAGATTGAGCCCGACGCTGCAGACCTGCTGCATCGTCTGTTCCTGGCCTTCCTGCTTGGCCAGCACCCAGGGTTTGTTGGCGTCGATATACTGGTTGGCCCGGTCCGCCAGTGCCATGATCTTGCGGATGGCATGGCCGAACTCGCGTGCCTCGAAATCCGCGGCGATTGCGGCCCCGGCATCGGCAAATTCCGCATACAGTTCGGGCTCGGCACAGGTCCCGGACAGTGCACCGCCAAAGCGCTTGTTGATGAAGCCGGCACAGCGGCTGGCGATGTTGACGACCTTGCCCACCAGGTCGCTGTTCACCCGCTGCACGAAGTCCTCCAGGTTCAGGTCCAGGTCGTCGATGCCGCTGCCCAGCTTGGCGGCGAAGTAGTAGCGCAGGTACTCGGGGTTCAGGTGGTCGAGATAGGTGCGCGCCCTGATGAAGGTGCCGCGCGACTTGGACATCTTCTTGCCGTCGATGGTCAGGAAGCCATGGGCAAATACTGCTGTCGGGGTGCGCAGGCCGGCGCCGGCCAGCATAGCGGGCCAGAACAGGGCATGGAAATAGATGATGTCCTTGCCGATGAAGTGGTACAGCTCGGCCTCGCTGTCCTTGCCCCAGTAGGCATCGAAGTCGCGACCGCTGCGTTCGCACAGGTTCTTGAAGCTGGCCATATAGCCGATGGGGGCGTCCATCCAGACATAGAAGTATTTGTCCGTGGTGTCCGGGATCTGGAACCCGAAGTAGGGTGCGTCCCTGGAGATGTCCCACTCGCGCAGCCCCTGGTCGAACCACTCGTTGAGCTTGTTGGTGACCTCGTCCTGCACATGATCTGCCGAGGTCCAGTCGCGCAGCAGCGGTTCGAAATCCGCCAGCTTGAAAAAATAATGCAGTGATTCGCGCTCGACCGGGGTGGTGCCGGAAACGACCGAGACCGGGTTCTTCAATTCCGTGGGCATGTAGGTGGCGCCGCAGACCTCGCAGCTGTCACCGTGCTGGTCAGCTGCACCGCAGCGCGGGCACTCGCCTTTGATAAAGCGGTCCGGCAGGAACATCTCCTTTACCGGGTCATAGGCCTGGGTGATGGTGCGACTGGTGATGTGACCGGCCTCCAGGTGGCGCCGGTAGATCAGCTCCGAGAGCTCGCGGTTTTCCGCAGAGTGGGTGCTGTAGTAGTTGTCGAATACGATGTTAAAGTCACTGAAGTCAGCCTGGTGCTCTGCGCCGACCTCGGCAATCAGCTGCTCCGGACTAATGCCCTCCTGTTCCGCCCGCAGCATGATGGGCGTGCCGTGCGCATCATCGGCGCAGACATAGATGCAGTCGTGGCCGCGCAGCTTCTGGAAGCGTACCCAGATATCCGTCTGGATGTACTCCACCAGGTGCCCCAGGTGGATGGGTCCGTTGGCATAGGGCAGTGCGCTGGTGACCAGTATTCTGCGTTGTTTCTGATTCATTGTGTGATTTAGCGGGTCAAAGCCATGAAACATGTATGAATATTCAAGGGGCTAAGTATGCCATAGACCCGCCGCCAGTGCGGTATCAGGCCGCATCCACAGTGGGACGCTCCGCTGAAGTTCGTGTACAATGCCCGGTCAATTTTCACTAGATTAATGGGGCATCGCCTGGCCCTGTGCCCGCCAAGGAGTAAATTAATGCCTGATGTAACCGAATCCCAGATTCAAGAGAAGCTGTCATCCTATGTGGATCCCTATCTCGAAAGGGATCTGGTCTCTGCCAAATGCGTGAAAAACATCACCATTGATGGTGATACCGCGACGGTTGAGGTGGTGCTCGGATTTCCTGCGGCCGGTTACCATGAGCAGCTGGCGAATTCGCTGAAAGAGCTGGTCGAATCTATCGACGGTATCAGCGGTGCGAATGTCAATGTCTCCAGCAAGATCGCCGCGCACACCGTGCAGAAGGGCGTCAAGCACATCGACAACATCAAGAACATCATTGCCATTGCCTCCGGTAAAGGCGGTGTGGGCAAGTCCACCACGGCGGTCAACCTGGCCCTGGCCCTGTCCGCAGAAGGCGCCAGCGTCGGCATCCTCGATGCCGATATCTACGGCCCCAGCCAGCCGCGCATGCTGGGTGTGCACGGCAAGCCGGAGTCCCAGGACGGCAAGACCCTGGAGCCCATGATCAGCTATCACCTGCAGGCCATGTCCATCGGCTTCCTGGTCGACGAAGAGACCCCGATGATCTGGCGTGGCCCGATGGTTACCCAGGCCCTGCAGCAGCTGCTGAATGACACCAACTGGGATGACCTAGACTACCTGGTGGTCGATCTGCCGCCGGGTACCGGTGATATTCAGCTGACACTGGCCCAGCAGGTACCGGTCAGCGGTGCGGTCATTGTCACCACTCCGCAGGACATCGCCCTGCTGGATGCACGCAAAGGCTTGAAGATGTTCGAGAAAGTGGAGGTGCCGGTGCTCGGCATTGTCGAGAACATGAGCATCCATATCTGCAGCGAATGCGGCCACGAGGAACACATCTTCGGTGAGGGCGGCGGTCAGCGCATGTCCGACCAGCATAACGTCGACTTCCTCGGCGCGCTGCCGCTGGACAAGCGCATCCGTGAGGAGACGGACTCAGGGAAACCCACCGTGGTGGCCGAGCCGGACAGCCGTATCGCCCAGATTTACCGCGAGATCGCGCGCCGCACGGCCGCCAAGCTGTCGCTGAAGACCAAGGACTATGCGGCGCGCTTCCCGCAGATCGTCATCCAGAACGACTGACATGGGTTTATCACCGCAGAGACGCGGAGGACGCTGAGAAAGACATATAGCAGGGAGAAATGTTAATTAGAAACAACGGGACTAGGAACAGTTGCATTCAGTAGCCTCGATAATTGGTGGCCCTGTAAGGGGACAATTTTGAATCAAATAGACTTTCTCTGCGCTCTCTGCGTCTCCGCGGTGAATGACCCGCTTTAACAAACCAGCCGGACCGACATCCGGCGTTTCCAGGGAATAGCTGATATGTCGATCAAGTCTGACAAGTGGATCCGGCGCATGGCCACGGAACACGGCATGATTGAGCCGTTCGAGGCCGGGCAGGTGCGCGAGAAAGAGGATGGTTCCCGCCTGGTGTCGTACGGCACCTCGAGCTATGGCTACGACATCCGCTGTTCCGATGAATTCAAGATCTTCACCAATATCAACTCAGCGATCGTCGACCCCAAGAACTTCGACGCCAACAGCTTCGTGGACGTCAAGGCGGACGTCTGTATCATCCCGCCGAACTCCTTTGCCCTGGCGCGGACGGTCGAATATTTCCGCATCCCGCGCAATGTCCTGACCATCTGTCTCGGCAAGTCAACCTATGCGCGTTGCGGCATTATCGTCAACGTGACGCCGTTCGAGCCGGAGTGGGAAGGGCATGTCACCCTTGAGTTCTCCAATACCACGCCGCTGCCGGCCAAGATCTATGCCAACGAAGGCGTGGCCCAGGTGCTGTTCCTGGAGTCGGACGAGGTCTGCGAGACCTCCTACAAGGATCGCGGCGGCAAATACCAGGGCCAGAAGGGCGTCACCCTGCCGAAGACCTGAACGGCCCGGCCTGTTCACCGCAAAGGCGCAAAGGTCGCAAAGAACACAAACAAATTTCCTCACCGCAGAGACGCAGAGTGCGCAGAGAAAACAAATCAAAAAGCAATAATTTTAAAAACCCCCAAGCCTCTACAAATTACACGAAAACGTGTTTTGATGTAATGCCTTCTGAATCCTTACTCCGCGTTCTCTGCGTCTCTGCGTTAATAACAGATTTTTTCTTTGCGTCCTTTGCGCCTTTGCAGTTAGGACGGTATTACCGGTAGATCGCATCGCGCTTCTGTACGGTTTACTGTTTCACACGCAGTGATTCGCTGAAGCTCTCCAGGTCGCTCTGGTATTCGTCCTCGTCCTTTTCGCGTTGCCAGATCCGTACCGGCAGGTAGCTAAGCTCCGGGGCGCACCAGATATAGGTCTCGCGCTTGGCATTTCGGCGTACCTTGACCAGCTTGACGGTGTCGAAGCTGCCGGCGGGCAGTTCCAGCGTTTCCCGGGCCACCACCCTGAAGTTGTATTCCCTGAGTTTGCCGCCATCGGCGATATTGAAGGCCATTTCTGTTTTGTTGTCCTGCAGCGCCAGCATCACTCCGAGTTGCGAAGCCAGCCGGTCCAGGGTGCCGTCCGGTACGTCCATCTTCCAGACGCTGTCATCGACACGGTTCTCGACGCTGTGTTGGTCCCAGTCGAAGTGCAATTCTGCCTCACGTTCCCGGGTGCCTCCGGTGCGCTCGTAACGGTAGGACAGCGGGCGTATCCCGGATTCTTCCAGGTACCCCCGGCTGAGTTCATGCAGCTTGTCTTTCAGCAGCCAGGAGATCCAGCGGCTGGGCCAGCTGCGGGTCTCGTAGAGGTATTGTCCGTCTTTTTCCAGGCTTAACGAGAC
>Ga0224507_10001318_pt1 | contig 9979 bp, 10 predicted proteins | sample SF_Jan12_sed_USG_3_FD_170159 | JGI IMG/M metagenome (GOLD analysis project Ga0224507, IMG submission 170159) | Sediment microbial communities from San Francisco Bay, California, United States - SF_Jan12_sed_USGS_13 | ecosystem: Environmental > Aquatic > Marine > Sediment | place: USA: California...
GGTGAGAGGCATAGCCCGTCTTACGTCAATAGCCCTTTTGCGGGGCTCGAGTTTGCGCAGGATTGACATAGACTCACCTCCTTCCCTTACAACACTGGCGATCCTCTGCCAGCACATCACTTATACGCCCCCTGCGATAGGTAACAATTCGGAGTTCCTCGCATTGACAGGATTTGGCTACTCGTCTGTTTTTTCGCGTTGCATGGTCAGTCGTTTTGATACTTCGTCACGCATAAGGCCTGCAGGGTTACGGCGTGCCATCGTCATCGTCATCGTCGCGCGGGCTTATCGAGACGAACTCGGCACCACGCTCACTTGCGGACATCACGGTGAGACAGTAGCTGCGCCAATCTAGCGTATCTCCCTCCCTGGGTATTCGGCCCAGCGATTCCGACAACAAGCCGCCCAAGGTTGCCACCTCAATGTCGTCAGGCATCTTGATGTCAAGCAGCCGGCAGACACGATGTAACTCCGCACTTCCGAATGCCCTGATGGTACCGTCTGCTTGCTGCCAAATATCCTCATGCGGCAAATCGGATTCATCGAAGATCTCACCGACAACTTCCTCAATGACGTCTTCAAGCGTGACTATGCCCTGAAAGTCGCCATACTCATCGACGACCAGCGCCATGTGCCGGCGCGTTTGCCGGAATGTGCGTAACAGTGAATCGAGTGCGACCGTCTCTGGTACGACGATCGCCTCGTGCACCAGGGATTGCCACCGGACCGTATCCGATGACGATTCGACAAATTGCGAGAGGACTTCCTTGGCGAAGACGATACCAACAACCTGATCGAGGTCACCGCTTGGTGAGTACGGGAACCGGCTAAACCCCGATTGCCCGATCGCGCGCATGACGTCCTCGCGGCTGTCATCGTGTGACAGGAACACAACTTCCTGTCGCGGCACCATGACATTGGTCGCTGCAAGCTTGCGTAATTGCGACGCCCCCACAATCATGCCCGCAGCCTGATCGCCAACAACGCCTTCGCTGCGGCCAATCGAGGCAAGGAGCCGAATCTCGTCCAGTGACGTGATCGGCGCCTCCTTGTCACTGCGCAATGATCTGGAAACAGACTCAGTCACAAGCACCAGCGGACGCAGCAGAATAGTAAGACCCCGTATCCCATAAGCCACCGGCTTCGCCAGCTTCGCGGCATACGCCACACCGAGCGTCTTCGGGATGATCTCCGTCAACAGCAGTACCACTACGGTGAATACAATCGTAAACATCCACAGGGATTCTGCGCTGAAAACATCCGCATAGCTGGCACCGGCCACGGCGGTTCCTATCGTATGTGCCGCGGTGTTGGTAATGAGAATAGCCGAGATCGGAATATCGATGCGTTCCTTGAATGCCTTGAGGATTCGGCCTGATGGTTTTCCTTTCTCGACCAGCAACTCGACTTGCGCATGATTAAGGGACAAGAGAACCGACTCGAAAATCGAGCACATAAACGATACGACAAGCGCAACGGTGACAGCGACCACGAAAACTTGCATGAAAACACCTCCGGATAGCTATTTTAGCGTGACTCACGGCCACCAATCGCGTTTATAGACCTGATAGGGTTTGGTCATGCGCAAATTCCAGTACCTGCTCATAACGCTTGCAGCCCTGTTGCTCTCGACTGGCTGCACTACTTTCCAGGCTGCAGAAGCTCGCCGGGCGGTCACTGTTGGCCTGTTTGAATCGCTTTTGGAAGGTGCAATAGATGAGCTTCTTCCAGTCGAAAAGTCGGCCCACAGGCAATATAAAGACGACATTAAAGAACGCGCGGAAGACGCGCGGCGCAAGCAAGAGAGAGAGGTGCGCCATTATGAGAAAGAGGCCAACTCGATGCTCGATGCGCTTGACGAGGCCGAGCGGCGCTCAGGGCAGCTACAACCCTACCGGGCACTGACGGATTATGAACAGCAGGAAGAAGAGCGTCTCCGGCGGCGCGAAGAGACGCTCGAAAGCTGGGCCGAATTTGACGAGGTCATGCGTGAGCTCGAGACCGCCGAAGAACAGAACAACGATCCGCGATTAACCCGGATAACTGGCGAATAAAAAAAGGCCCGGCAATGCCGGGCCTTTTTGGTCTTTCGAGAAGAAAGAACGGCTTACATCATGCCGCCCATGCCTCCCATACCACCCATGTCCGGCATCGGCGGTCCACCAGCATCATCCTGCGGTGCGTCAGCAACCATTGCTTCGGTTGTGAGCAGCAGGCCCGACACGCTGGCAGCGTTCTGCAGTGCATAACGCGTAACCTTGGTCGGATCCAGGATGCCAGCTTCGATCATGTCACCGTATTCGCCCGTGGCAGCGTTGTAACCGAAGTTACCCTTGCCCTCGGCAACAGCGTTCAGAACGACACTTGCGTCACCGCCCGCATTCCGGACGATCTGGCGCAGCGGCTCTTCAACCGCACGCTTCAGAATCGCAATACCAACGTCCTGATCAGCGTTGTCGCCTTTCAGCTTGGCGATGCTCTTTACAGCGCGAATCAGTGCAACACCACCACCAGGAACAACGCCCTCTTCAACAGCGGCGCGTGTGGAGTGCAGTGCGTCTTCAACGCGTGCTTTCTTTTCTTTCATCTCGACTTCGGTCGCAGCACCAACCTTGATGACGGCAACACCGCCAGACAGCTTGGCAACACGCTCCTGCAGCTTCTCTTTGTCGTAGTCCGACGTAGATTCTGCAATCTCGGCGTTGATCTGATCGACACGACCCTTGATGTCATCGGCCTGGCCGGCGCCATCAATAATCGTCGTCGCTTCCTTGGTGATCTGGATCTTCTTGGCCTGGCCAAGATCCTCGATCGTAGCCTTCTCAAGCGACAAACCGACTTCTTCCGAAATCACCTGGCCGCCGGTCAGGATAGCGATATCCTGGAGCATGGCTTTGCGGCGATCGCCGAAGCCCGGCGCCTTGACGGCAGCAACCTTGACGATGCCGCGGATGTTGTTAACAACCAGCGTAGCAAGTGCTTCGCCTTCGACGTCTTCTGCAATGATCAGCAGCGGACGACCAGCCTTGGCAACACCCTCGAGAACCGGGAGCAGGTCGCGGATGTTCGAGATCTTCTTGTCGTACAACAGGATCAGCGGGCTATCGTGCTCGACCTGCTGGCTGTTTGCATCGTTGATGAAGTAAGGCGACAGGTAGCCGCGATCGAACTGCATGCCTTCGACAACGTCCAGTTCGTTGGCAAGACCCGATCCTTCTTCAACCGTGATAACGCCTTCCTTGCCGACCTTCTGCATGGCATCGGAGATAATCTCGCCGATTTCCATGTCCGAGTTGGCGGAGATGCTGCCAACCTGGGCAATTGCCTTTTGGTCTTCACAAGGTTTCGACAGATTCTGCAGCTCGGCAACGATGGCAGCAGATGCCTTGTCGATACCGCGCTTGAGATCCATCGGGTTCATGCCAGCAGCAACAGACTTCAGGCCTTCGCGCAGGATTGCCTGGGCAAGAACCGTTGCAGTCGTCGTACCGTCACCGGCGATGTCAGACGTCTGGGAAGCAACTTCCTTGACCATCTGGGCGCCCATGTTTTCGAATTTGTCTTCGAGTTCGATTTCTTTGGCAACCGAAACACCGTCTTTCGTGACGGTTGGTGCACCAAAGCTCTTGTCGAGCACAACGTTACGGCCTTTGGGACCCAGGGTCACCTTAACCGCATTGGCGAGAACGTTGACACCAGCAAACATCTTCTGGCGAGCGTCATCGCTAAAACGTACTTCTTTAGCAGCCATTTCTATATTTCCTCTTTATCCTTCGATGACTGCCATGATGTCGTCTTCCTTCATCACGAGCAGTTCTTCGCCTTCAACTTTGACTTCCGTGCCGGCGTACTTGCCGAACAGGACCTTGTCACCCACCTTGACGTCGAGAGCGCGGACTTCGCCGTTCTCGAGGATCTTGCCGTTGCCAGCAGCGACAATTTCGCCCTTGATGGGCTTTTCAGCCGCGGCGTCAGGAATGACGATTCCGCCGGGTGACGTGCGCTCTTCTTCCATGCGCTTAACGATGACCCGGTCATGAAGCGGACGCATCTTCATGGTGCATATCTCCTATAAACAATTGATTTAAAACCGTATTTTTTCGGCTTTCGGGCCGAATGCGTTTAGCACTCGACCGCAAGGAGTGCTAATAATAGGGATACGCCTCAGTTTTTCAAGCACAATTCAGCACGAAACTTTATTACCGGGCCGGAATCCAAGAATCCTGATGACCAAACTCCGAACAACCCTGGCCGCGTTGGCGGCACTGCCGGCTCTTTTTGCCGGCTGCGCAGAGGCCGAATCGCCCAAGCCCTCCCTGCCCCTGGAGAGCCCGACGGCGTCAAACGTCTTCTCACCGCAGAGCAGCGACGAGCCCCTTCCCGCTGACCAGGTGTTCATACCGGATGCCCACGTCGAAAACGGCGCACTCCTCTTCCGCATCCAGCTTCCGCCCGGCTACTACCTGTACAAGGACAAGATCGGCGTGCGCTCGCTCTCGGAGGCCATTGACCTCGAGGATCACGAATTCATCGAGGAATGGAGCCACAGCGAGATCGTCGTCGACGAGTGGTTCGGCGAGCAGGAGGTCTTTTTCGACGAGGCGCATGGCAGCGCACAGATTCGATCACTCATCCAAAACATCCCCTCAATGGACATTGAGCTGTCATACCAGGGCTGCAAGGAAAATGGCATCTGTTATATGCCGCAAGCCAAAGTCCTGAGCGTCGATGTCCCTGCTCGGTTAGAATCCGCGGCTGACAAGACGGAGTAGGCTCGTGTCCCGCATCTTTTTAGTTTTTTCAGCTGCCCTTGTCGCCCTGATGGCAGGCGCGCTGCTTTATGCCGTGCGCATTCCGACCGAGATTGCACTGGAACAGGCGGCGCCGCAGCCGACCACGTTCGAGGCCGCGACGCATCCGGCATTCACCCTGCCCGACCTGGACGGTGAAGACCGCGAGTTTGCGGAGTGGGACGGCAAGCATCGCCTGATCAATTTCTGGGCGACATGGTGCGCACCATGCCGTCGCGAAATTCCTATGCTCAAAGCGTTCCAGGATGAGCACGGTGAGGCCGGCTTCCAGATACTGGGCATTGCGGTTGATTACCCCGACATGGTGGTGCCCTTCGCCGAAGAAGCGGAATTCAATTATCCGATCCTTACAGGCCAGCAGGACGCCATGGCCGTTGCCGAATCGTCGGGCGTTGAGTTCATTGGCATGCCGTTCACGATGATCGTCACAAGAGACGGCGAATTTGTGGGCGCGTACCTTGGTGAACTGCACCAGAGCCACCTCGACGACATCGTCACGATTCTGACACGACTCGACAATGGCGAAATCAGCAAGCAAGAGGTCCGCGGTGCCCTCGACCTGCTTTGACCCGCTAAATAGGGTACCGGACACCCTATACCCGGTATAAGGTGTCCGGTACCTAATTTAATTTGCACAAAAATCGGAAAAAAAGGTTAGAATTGCCGCCATCTTCGGCTAACTGGCCCATAACAATAAGAAATGTCCGATTTTCTGCTCATCAACGGCCCGAACCTCAATCTGTTGGGATCACGTGAACCCGATGTCTACGGCGCCGACCGTCTCGAAGACATCGAGCTGCGCTGTGTTGAGCTCGCCAAATCGCTCGGGCATTCAGTCGCCAGCTATCAGAGCAACGCCGAACACGAACTCATCGACCGCGTACACCAGGCAGCGCGCGACGGGGTCGACTTCATCATCCTGAACCCGGGTGCGTTCACGCACACCAGCATCGCGTTGCGCGACGCGTTCCTCGCGGTTCAGATTCCGTTTATCGAGATTCACCTGAGCAACACGTTTGCACGGGAGGAGTTTCGGCATAACAGCTACTTCAGCGATATCGCGAGTAGCTGCCTGTTTGGGTTTGGGGCATATGGCTACGAACTGGCGGTGCAGGCCGCCAGTCAGTACGTCGCAAAAGCCGAGGGCTAGAGATGGATATTAGAAAAGTAAAAAAACTGATCGAGCTGCTGGATGAGTCCGGCATCGCCGAGATTGAGATTACCGAGGGAGAGGAGTCGGTAAGAATCAGTCGCTACTCAGCGCATGCACCAGTCGCAGCACCGGTCGCCGCCGCGGCACCGGTTGCGGCAGTGCCGGTCGCCGCACCTGCTGCAGCCGCAGCACCGGTTGAAGTCGTCGAAGAGGACGGCTACGAAGTGACGGCCCCGATGGTCGGCAGCTATTACGCCGCGTCCTCACCGGGCGCTGCCCCCTTTGTACAGGTCGGCGATCGCGTCAACGAAGGCGATACTCTATGCATCATCGAGGCAATGAAGATGATGAACCAGATCGAAGCTGACGTCTCAGGCGTCATCAAGTCGATTCGAATCCAGAATGGCGAGCCCGTCGAGTTCGGACAAGTATTGTTCGTTATCGACCAGCGCCAGGGCGACTAAGCGGGTCCGTCGACATGTTGGAAAAAATTGTAATTGCCAATCGCGGCGAGATCGCGCTACGTATATTGCGTGCCTGTCGCGAGATGGGCATCAAGACCGTTGCCGTTCACTCGACCGCTGATAACAATCTGAAGCACGTTCTGCTCGCCGATGAAACAGTGTGCATCGGACCGCCGCAGTCCGTTGACAGCTACCTCAATATGCCGGCCATCATCAGCGCGGCCGAGGTAACCGATGCGACCGGCATTCACCCGGGCTACGGCTTTCTCTCGGAGAATGCGGATTTCTCCGAGCGCTGCGAATCGAGCGGCTTCACATTCATCGGACCGAAGGCGGATTCGATTCGCCTGATGGGCGACAAGGTCTCCGCCATCCGCGCCATGAAGAAAGCCGGTGTGCCGTGTGTCCCGGGTTCCGATGGACCACTCGGTGACGATCCCGAAGAGAACATGCGCATTGCTCGCGAGATCGGTTACCCGATCATCATCAAGGCAACCGCCGGCGGCGGCGGACGAGGCATGCGTGTTGTGCACTCGGAAGCCTCACTATTGGGCGCGATTACCGTGACGAAGGCTGAAGCGCGGGCCGGGTTCGGCAATGACATCGTGTACATGGAGAAATTTCTCGAGAAGCCTCGCCATATCGAATTCCAGGTTCTCGCCGACACGCACGGCAACGCCATACACCTCGGTGAGCGCGACTGCTCAATGCAGCGGCGCCACCAGAAGGTTATCGAGGAAGCGCCCGCGCCCGGCATCACTGAGGAGCAGCGCAACAGGATTGGCGAACGATGCGTTAACGCCTGCCTCGAGATCGGCTATCGCAGTGCCGGCACCTTCGAGTTCCTGTACGAGGATGGCGAGTTCTATTTCATCGAAATGAACACGCGCCTTCAGGTCGAGCACCCGGTAACCGAAATGATCACAGGGATCGACATCGTCCGCGAGCAACTGCGCATCGCGAGCGGTGAGAAAATGATGATCAGGCAGGAAGACGTCAAGATCCTGGGCCACGCGATCGAATGTCGTATCAACGCCGAAGACCCGAAGACCTTCATGCCATCGCCCGGACTGGTCACCTTGTGGCATTCACCGGGCGGACCCGGCATCCGTATGGAGAGTCATGTCTATAGCGGCTACAAAGTACCGCCCTACTATGACTCGATGATCGGCAAGCTGATCGCGCATGGCGAAAACCGCGACGCGGCTTTTGCACGGATGAAGAATGCGCTGTCGGAAATCGTCATTGAAGGTATCAAGACCAACGTGCCGCTGCACCAGGAGATCTTCCAGCACGCAGCATTCCAGGCCGGCGGAACCGATATCCATTACCTCGAGAAACGTCTCGGCCTAACCTGACGGAGCACGATAACGGTGCAATGGCGACAGTTCGTCATGGACCTGGATGCCCTGGACCCGGCAACTGTGGAGGATCTTTTCTCGCAGCTTGGCGCGTGCTCGGTCACCCTGTCCGACGCCGGCGACGAGCCGGTGCTCGAACCTGGTCCCGGTGAAACTCCGTTGTGGTCCAACACCCGGGTCACGGGCCTGTTTTTTGCTGACACCGACATGGAGGCATTTGGCAGTGCCCTCGCCGCTGGCCTGGGTATACGGCAACTGCCCAAACATCATGTCGAAGAACTTGCCGACCGCGCGTGGGAGCGCGAATGGCTAAAGGATTTCGGCGCGATGCAATTCGGAAAGCGCCTCTGGATATGCCCAACAGAACAATCGGTTGGAGCGGCTTCAGCCGCGAAGGGGCCTTCAGGCCCGAACTCCGACGACGCCGTCATCGTGCGCCTCGATCCCGGGCTGGCATTCGGCACAGGCACCCACCCGACCACAGCGATGTGCCTTGAATGGCTGGATGGCGTCGACCTCGAGGGCAAGACCTTCCTCGACTATGGTTGCGGCTCGGGCGTCCTGGCAATTGCAGCGCTAAAGCTGGGGTGTACCTCGGCCACCGGCATGGATATCGACCCACAGGCGATTACCGCAACCCGCCAGAACGCCGCTGACAATGGCGTTGGAGAAAATCTGTTCGTGACCGGCAGCCCCGACGGTATCGAGGGCGAATTCGACGTCATTGTCGCCAATATTCTCGCGGGACCGCTTGTCCAGTTTGCCGATTCCATCACATCTCTGCTGGCGCGGGGCGGTATGCTTGCATTGTCCGGCGTATTATGTGAACAAGCCGACGAAGTAATGCAGGCTTACAGGTCCTGGATCGAGTTCGATGAGCCCGAATTCAGGGAGCAAGATGGCCAGACGTGGTCACGATTGACGGGTTGGAAACGGTAGAACGAGCAAATGTATACGCAATGCCCTGATTGCAGCACCGCATTTCGTGTGACTGCGGAAGTGCTGAAGCAGGCCGCCGGCAAGGTCCGTTGCGGTGGCTGCGGCAATGCGTTCAATGCACTTGACTACCTGGCCGAGTCGTTGCCAGAGCAATCGCCGCCCCGGGAAGCCGACGCGGCACTGCCCGAACTCAAACCGGAAATCCTGCCGAGCGATGGCCTGCCCGCATCAATTTCGGCCGAGCAGAGTGCCGCCCTCCTGAAGACGCTTGATGAACTGGCCGGGTCCGATATTCGTATCGAGGATACGGGTGTCGAATGGCGCGTGCTGGATGATAACGAAATCGGCGTTGCGGCCGCCGATGAAGTACCTGCCGCAGAATATGATAAGGAACTGGCCATCGATGAGATTCTCGATGAATCACCGACTCCGGTGGATCAGTTCCTCACCGAGACCCCTCCGGTGGTTGACTCGCCGGAAATTTTCGAAGAACCGCCACTGGAATTCTCCCGCACGTCCGTCGATGAAATTCGCTTTGACGACAACACGCCGCTTCCTGACGACTTCGACCTCAGTGATGATGGATACCTACCGGGAGACTTCGCGACGGAAGCCACAACTGAGGAACCCGCTAAGGAAAAGGCAGAGGCTTACATTGAGGAAGATCCGCAGGTTGATCTGGACCTGAGCGAACCCGGTGAGTGGACCGACATCCTCGGCGAGTTCGAGGACCTGGCTGAAGCAGTCGCCGCACCGCTGCCAGACGAGCCCGAGCTTGAACCCGATATCGAGATCGAGCTCGACGCGCTCGAAGTCCCGACCAAGGAAAGCAGCATTGACGAGCCGCTTGATATGGATTCCCAGTTTGCGCTGCAGGCGGAAGCGATGGGTATCGACCTGAGCGGAATGCAGGAGACCCTGAAGTCAGAAGACGACGTCCCGGAGGAAGAGGAAGTCGATCTCGATGCGCTCCTGAGAAGCAGTAAAGAAGAAGAGCTCGAACTCGAGGAGCTTCTGGATGAAGAACTCGTCGACGAGGATCACGAGGATGAACTCGAACCCCTCGCCGATGAGGCTACGCAACTCGACCTTATCGAGGACGACGGCGATGTCGTTGCTGACGACCTTGAGGATGGGCCTGAGGACGAGCCTGAGGATGACCTTGAGGACGACCTTGAGGATGACCTTGAGGACGACCTTGAGGACGACCTTGAGGATGACCTTGAGGATGACCTTGAGGACGACCTTGAG
>Ga0224507_10001320_pt1 | contig 9971 bp, 7 predicted proteins | sample SF_Jan12_sed_USG_3_FD_170159 | JGI IMG/M metagenome (GOLD analysis project Ga0224507, IMG submission 170159) | Sediment microbial communities from San Francisco Bay, California, United States - SF_Jan12_sed_USGS_13 | ecosystem: Environmental > Aquatic > Marine > Sediment | place: USA: California...
ACCCGTGAGGTTCGGCGCGAATTTCGGGCTTCGCTGGATTCGGCGGAATTGCGCAAATCGCTGAGCGCAGGTATCGACTCCGGCACGAAGAAGTTTGCGTCATCTTTCAGCGTACAGTATCTGAGTAGCGGTAATCGCCGCACGGGCGGCGGCAAGAGAGTTTTACCAAGCGCTTTTGATTCGAAAGCGGCCAGATTGCTATTTGTTGCGACGCCGACAACCGGACGCACCTGGCTGCTCGACGTGCAGATGCTCGAACAACCGAGAACCCCGCGCGTCGACGAGCTAGTACCGGGTTTTGGCCAGACGCAGCCGTCCTCGTCCGAGTTTTTTCTGGCGCCCAACCAACGACTGTTTGCACATGCGCGGCACTCAAGGAACAACGGCGCATTCGGACTCGACTGGAATTTTGATGTTGCCTGGCAACGCATTGTCGACGATCGAGTTACGCGGGGTTTCAGCGCAACGGAAAAGGTCCATGAGTCGAACAGTAGCGATCTTGGTGGTGCGACGCTCAGCGCCAGCGGCAAGGCCAATGCCGCGACGTGGATCCTGGGTGCCGAGTTGTATTATGACCATGTGCGAAGCGCTCGTGATCAGGAAGATACGATTACCGGCGAAATGCAGCGTGTTCCGTCGAGGTTTCCGGATGGCTCCTCGGTCACGCAGGCCGCGATATATGGCAGCATGGATCGGACGCTGGCGACCCGGCACCGTCTCAGCGGTGGTTTACGTTTCACCAATGTGAATATCAGCTTGCCCGGCACTGATGTCACAAGCGCCGAGTCGATTAGCACCACAGACTTGAGCGCCGATCTGGGCTGGATTTACGGCCCGGGCCTCAATTGGCAGATTGTCGCAAATGTCGGTTTCGGATTTCGTGCGCCCAATATCTTCGATCTCGGAAATCTGGGTAATCGACCGGGCAATCGTTTCAATATTCCAAACACGGCTCTCGACTCGGAGCACGTGCTGCAGGGCGATATTGGTGTTCGGTTCATTTCGGATCGACACCAATTTTCGGTTGTTTTCTTCTCGTTGCGGTACGAAGAGCGAATTACGTCGGTACTGACGGGCGACGTCACGCCAGAGGGCCGCGATATCGTGCAGAGCATCAATGCCGCCAATTCGTCGATTCGCGGCGTCGAGGCGGGATTCGACTTCAACGTGACTGCAGCCGTCAGCGCGCATGCGATTTTGAACTACGCCTGGGGCGAGCAGCGCATCATCGGAGACGTCCGGGAACCGGCAGACCGTATCCCGCCACTGAACGGCCGGCTTAGTCTGACATTGGATCATGGTGGTGCCTGGATACTCGAAAGCTGGATAGCAACCGCCGGACGGCAAGATCGCCTGAGCGCCCGTGATATTCGGGACGTCCGCATCGATCCGAAGGGAACAGCGGGCTGGGGAACCGTCGGCGCGAGCGCCGAGTGGAGTCCCGGTGGCGGTTGGCAGATCAGCGCAAATTTAGAGAACCTGTTCGACAAACGATACCGGAGTCATGGATCCGGCCTGGACGAGCCTGGGCGCAACCTCTCCTTGACCGTTCGCCGCGCCTGGTAACCGTGCAACCATGCGGCGTTTGGCCAGCTTTAGTAGCGGGATGCAGCAATCGGCCGGAGCACCGGCTGTGCATAGGTGGAATCCATGAGTGCCACGGCCTCAAAAATGATCTAAAAAGGGACCGGAAGGAGCAATCGTGGCAAACACCGTCGATATTGCACGCGTAGGCGCCCAGCTGCGGGCGATCAGCGATCGGGCGCAGGATCTCGAGTCCGAATTTGCTGAGGATCTGCTTGCTGTTCACCCGGAGTTTAGAGACAGCGCGAGAAACCTCGTGCACTACCTGGCGATGCGCGAGACCGACATAACAGATCTGCAAGAGGATCTTGCTGTTCTGGGTCTGTCGTCACTGTGCCATGCCGAGCGCAACGTGATGGGCTCGATTCGTGCTATTCAGGCGGCGCTGCAGCCGTATTCGCCTGGATTAAACGTTGCGCCAAGTTTCGAGCGAGAGGCGCTCGAACTCAGAAATCGCCGCGCCGCTTCGAACCGGCGGGCCATTCTCGGCGACAACCCCGGCGACCGTGATGTCAGCATTATGGTTACGTTGCCGACCGAAGCGGGCGAAGAATGCTCGCTCGTGCGCGAGATGATAGCTGCCGGCATGAACGTTGCGCGTATCAACTGTGCTCATGCCGACGCGAGCCTCTGGACGCGGATGATCGACAACGTGCGCGACGCCAGTCAGGAAATGGGCGCGGGATGCAGGGTCGTCATGGATCTTGCGGGGCCCAAAATCCGCACCGGTGACTTGCAGCCGGGCCCGCGTGTTTTCCATATCAAGCCACGACGTGATCCGATGGGCCGAACAGTCGCGCCCAGGCGCGTCCGTTTCATCCCCGACGATGTGGTCTGGGGTGGCACGAAGGTGGCTGTCATTCCGGTCCCGCGGGAGTGCATCGAATATGCGCGCGAGGGCGACGAGATTCGATTCAGAGATACGCGTGGCAAGAAAAGATCATTCAGCGTCGTGCAAAAAGATGACAAAGGGTTCGTCATCGAAACCTATAAAGGTGCGTACATAGCCACCGGTATCAAGCTCAGTCTGATTCGTCACGACGAAGGCGAGAAGCTGGATTATCGCGTGGGCGAACTGCCACCGATTGAACAGCCCATTCTGCTGCGGCCGGGCGATACGCTGATCCTGACCGGCGACAACCGCCTGGGCGCGCCGGCGGTCGATGATGCAGACGGCAATACCATCGATCCTGCGCACATATCCTGCCGGCAGCCCGAGATTTTCGAATTCGTCGCGGTCGGCGATCGCGTGTTGCTAAATGATGGCAAGATCGCGGGAGTCATTCGCTCCGCGAGCGATGATAAGCTCGAAATCGAGGTTCACAAAGCTAAGCCGACCGGCGGCAGATTACGCGGTGATCGCGGCATCAATTTTCCGGATAGCGACATCAGTGTTCCGGGTCTTTCGTCGGTTGACAAATCGAACCTTGAATTCATCGTCGACCACGCCGACGCGGTCGGACTGTCATTCGTCAAGGGGCCCGCGGAAATCATTGTCTTACATGATGAGATGGACAAGCTGGGGGCCGCTGCACTAGGCGTAATTATCAAGATCGAAACGAAGAAAGGCTTCAAGAATCTGCCTCGACTTCTGCTGACGGCTATGCGCCGTTATCCGGTGGCCGTGATGATCGCTCGTGGCGACCTGGCCGTCGAGTGCGGTTGGGAACGGCTTGCAGAGTTACAGGAAGAAATCCTGTGGTTATGTGAGGCAGCCCAACTGCCGGTCATCTGGGCAACGCAGGTGCTGGAGCACAAGGCAAAAAAGGGAGAGCCGTCGCGTGCCGAGATCTCGGATGCGGCAATGTCGCAGCGGGCCGATTGCGTCATGCTCAACAAAGGGCCTCATATCCTCGCGGCGATCCGCATGCTCGACAACATATTGCGCCGCATGCAGGGACATCAATACAAAAAGACGGCTCGACTAGGAAAGCTCAGCTTCGCAGGAGATTGATGTCAATGCACGCTGTTGAGAAGATGTCGCGGTGATGCACGCCGCAAATTCCCCGATTTTCTCCGTCGCCCCGATGATGGACTGGACTGATCGTCATTGTCGCTATTTCATGCGCTTGCTAAGCCCAAGCGCGCTGCTGTATACGGAGATGATTACAGCTGCAGCAATTCGTCACGGCGACGCTGGCAAGTTGCTGCGCTATGACAGCGCGGAACGCCCGATTGCGGTGCAACTGGGCGGCAGTGATCCGGGCATGATGGCAGAGGCGGCGAGACGTGCCGCGAATGCCGGCTATGACGAAATCAACATTAACGTAGGTTGCCCGAGTGACCGGGTTCAAAGCGGCCGGTTCGGCGCGTGCCTGATGATGCAGCCACGAACTGTTGCCGACTGCTTTAGGGCGATGCAGGCCGATGTCGATGTACCGGTTACGGTCAAGACTCGCATCGGCATAGACGATCTGGATAACGATGCGTTTCTGTTTGGATTCGTCGACGAGCTGGCAGGCGCGGGCTGCCGCAAATTTGTCGTGCATGCCCGAATCGCGATACTTGATGGCCTGAGTCCGAAGGATAATCGCACAGTGCCGCCGCTGAATTACGGCCGCGTCATCAGGCTCAAAGAAGTTCACCCGGAGCTCGAGATCGTGCTGAACGGCGGCGTTACGGACATCAATCAGGTTGATGAGTTCCTGACCCAAGTCGATAGCGTCATGATCGGTCGCCAGGCCTATCATCATCCCTACTTTCTGGCCGAACTCGAGCGCCACTTTCATCCCGAGTCGGTGCTGCCACAACGCCGCGACGTCATCGAAATGATGATCCCGTATATCGAGAACGAGCTGCGGCAGGGTGAACGGCTCGGCAGAATAACGCGGCACATGATCGGACTGTTTGCAGGCATGCCCGGCGCACGCGCATGGCGGCGACACATCAGCGAGAATGCGTACCGTGACGGCGCCGGAATCGAGGTTATTCTCGAAGCGCTGGATGCAATGCCGGTTGCGGCATAGAATGTGCGATCCACTCTGACTACATGAGCGTAAATTATCTATGGGCGCCAAATCCGGAAAGAAAGGCAAGAAGCCGACAATGGCTGAACGAGCCGACATTTATGAGCTTTACGAAGAATCCGTGCAAAACGTCGAAAACGAGGTCAACTTCCTGAGCACGACGTTCAAGGAGCGAACGGGACGCACGGCGTACATTTTTCGCGAAGATTTTTGCGGCACGGCCAGTCTGGCCTGCGAGTGGGTGAAGCAGGGTCCCGAGTATTCCGCGATCGGTGTGGATATCGACGCGTCCGTACTTGAGTGGGGACGCAAAAATCGGGTAAGCCGCCTCAACACCGAAGATCAAGCACGCGTCAGTCTCATCGAGTCGGACGTGCAGACCGTCGAAACGCCGAAAGTTGATGCGCTCGTGGCATTCAATTTCAGTTACTGGATTTTCGAAGAGCGGGCGCAAATGGTTGCCTACATGCGCCGTTGCTACGACGCGCTAAAGGACGACGGGGTCCTTTTCATGGATATGTTCGGCGGACCGGAGTCCTTCGAAGAAACCAAGGAAAAGACCAAGCACGACGGGTTCACCTATGTTTGGCATCAGGCCAAGTTCCACCCGGTGACGAACCACATGCAGTGCTATATCCACTTTCGGTTCCCGGATGGATCAAAGATCAAAAGGGCGTTCAGCTATTCCTGGCGGCTCTATACGGCGCCCGAATTGCGCGATATGCTGCTCGATGCTGGTTTTCGCAATGTCACTGTCTATTGGGAGGGTGAAGACGAAGACGGCGAAGGCAACGGCGAGTTCGCACCGGACGAAAAGGGTGAAGCAGATCTCGCCTGGATAGCGTATATTGTTGCCGAAAAATAGCTACCGTAATACTTGAAAAACAGCTTCTATTTTAGATAGTTGCGGACACATTATGGCAAAGGACCTTGAAGTCGCGATCGTGTTCGCCGATGTTGTCGGCAGCACCCAGCTATACGACAAGTTTGGTGATACCAAAGCCAGCGAGACCGTCGCCCTTTGCCTTGACGTGATGAAAGATGCGACCCACCAATACAATGGCACGGTTATCAAGACGATCGGTGACGAGGTTATGTCCACGTTCGCTACGGTAGAGGAGGCGATGGGCGCGGCCGTGATGATGCAGAAGCGCATCTCGGCCGATAACAAGCAGGAAGGCCGCATCCCTGTTTCCATCCGCATCGGTTGTCACTACGGTCCGGTGGTTCAGGAGCAAAACGATATCTTCGGTGCCGCGGTGCATACTGCTAATCGAATGACGTCGCAGGCCAAAGCGCGGCAGATTGTCATTTCAGGTGGCACTGTCGACAAGATGAATCCGGATCTCAAAAAGCAGACGCGCCAGATCGATGTCGCGACGGTGCGGGGCAAGATCGACGAAGTCGCGCTCTACGAGCTGCTTTGGAACCCCGAAGAAGCGACGAGCATGTTGCCGACTATCGATTGGGAGACGTCGGCACGCAAAGGCACGAAGCTGGTGCTCAGTTTTCGTGACCAGGAGGTTGAGGTCAGCGACAAACGCAAAGGTGCCATCATGGGCCGAGCCGATGACAATGATCTTGTCGTCAAGGGCAATTTGATTTCACGTATTCACGCCAAGCTGGAAATGCGCCGCGGCAAGTTCATACTCATCGACCAGAGCACGAACGGCACATTTGTACAATACGCCAAGGGCGAAGAAACGTTCGTGCGCCGCGACTCTACCGAGATCCGTGGCGATGGCACGATCGGGCTCGGGCGCGCCGAAGGTCCGGGCTCAAGTCTCGCGATTCACTTCAAGACCGTCGAGTAATGTAAGAGCCCACCGCAGCGGGCGATTTCCAGCGACCTAATACGCGCAGGCGGGACATTACTGATCTTCATGTCTTGACCCCGCTTGATGGAAACTCGCTCCGCTGTGCTTTACTTCCGATTTGCAATGTACCGCCCGCGTTCGTGGCAGGTCGAGTGTTGCCCGCTGGGGCGGGCCCCTACAATTCCGCCAGTTTGGCTGCGAGCCGCTGTTGCTCCTTACGGAGTGCGGCCGGGACGCGATCGCCGAATTCGTCGAGGTAATCCGCGAAATGCTCGTTTTCGATTCTCCAGTGCTCGACGTCGATCGAAAGTAGCTCGCGCATCGTGTCTGCACTGATGTCCAGTTCGCTGGTATCGATGTCGCCCTCGTTGGGCAGGTAACCGACCGGTGTTTCCCTGGCACCAACGCGATTCTCGCAACGGTCGACAATCCAGCGCAGTACGCGGAGATTCTCTCCGAAGCCCGGCCAAAGGAAGTTGCCATCGTCGTCCTGGCGGAACCAGTTGACGTGAAAAATCTTGGGCAACTTTTTCGTGCGTTCGGGGAAAGACAGCCAGTGCGTCCAATAGTCGGCAAAGTTGTAGCCGCAAAACGGCTTCATCGCCATCGGATCGCGGCGGATCTTGCCAACTTCACCAAATGCCGCGGCTGTCATCTTCGAACCAACGCTCGCGCCGACGAGCACCCCGTGCTGCCAGTCTCTTGCCTCGAAAACGAGCGGCGCAACCTTGGCACGCCGGCCGCCAAAAACAATCGCAGAGATCGGAACTCCCTCGGCAGCGTCAGCCAAGGCTGAATAACTCGGGTTGTTTGTTGCCGCGACCGTGAAACGCGAATTCGGATGCGCGGCCGGTCCGTTCTCAGGATCATATTTGCGCCCCTGCCAGTCGAAAGCGGGCTCGCCAACCTTTTTGCCCTCCCACCACGGTTCGTTGTCGGCCGTACGGCCTACGTTGGTGAATATCGTGTCTTTGTGAATCATGTCGAACGCATTCTGATTGGTCTTGGCATTGGTGCCCGGAACGACGCCAAAGTAGCCCGATTCGGGATTAATCGCGCGCAACTGCCCCTCCGTGTCGATGTGCAGCCAGGCGATATCATCACCGAGCGTCCAGATTTTCCACCCGGGCAGTGAATGTGGCGGTATTAACATTGCAAGGTTGGTTTTGCCACAGGCGGACGGGAACGCGCAGGCAATGTAATGTGTCTCGCCGTCCGGGCTTTCGAGGCCCATAATCAGCATGTGCTCGGCAAGCCAGCCTTCGCTACGGGCCTGGTGGCTGGCAATGCGCAGCGCGTGGCACTTCTTGCCAAGCAACGCGTTACCACCGTAACCGGAGCCGATGCTCTTGATCGACAACTCATCGGGAAAGTGCATGATAAAGCGGCGTTCCGGGTCCAGATCTCCGGTTGAGTGCTGGCCTTTAACAAATGTCCCCTCACGTTCGATGCGTTCGAGCGCCGCCGAGCCCATCCGAGTCATGAGCTTCATATTCACGACAACATACGGGCTATCGGTAATCTCGACTCCGCAACGCGAGTAGGGCGAGTCGAGCGGCCCCATGCAGTAAGGGATGACGTACATCGTGCGCCCTTGCATAACGCCAGCAAACAGCGGATCGACCTTTGCATGGCCTTCAACCGGGCTCATCCAGTTGTTGTTGGGCCCCGCGTCTTCCTCGTTTGGTGTGCAGACGTAAGTCAGGTGCTCGACGCGGGCGACATCGGTCGGGTCGGACAAATGCAGATAGCAATTCGGGTATTTGTCCTGGTTCAGCGGCGACAGCGTCCCGTCCGCCGTCATCTTCGAGATTAGCTGCTGGTATTCGTCATCGCTGCCTGTGCACCAGTGGATGTTATTCGGTCTTGTATGGCTGGCGACCTCATCCACCCATTTTTGGAGCGTCGCAAGGCTCGTTGTCATCAATTATTTCTCTGAAATGGCAATTGAAATACGGGTGTCCGGAAATACCAGTCACCCTGCTGGCGGAACGTGATTATACTGATTGCGGCGGCTCGCGCAGTAGCATTATTTATGAAATCGGCATAATGATTCGCGTCACCAAATTGCTTACAGGAATCTGTGGTGACACTCTGGATCTTCGTCTCGAATTTGCGAATTATTTGGACAATTACCTGCGCGCCTCGGCGCGAGACACGACTACTCGCGCAATGAGCGTTCGAAGCGGATCATCGCTTCCGCTATCGCATCGGCGTCGCTCTCGTAGTCGCCATTCTCGATAGCGGCTTTGACTTCCGCGACGCGAATGCTGTCGACGCTTGGCAGAGAAGAGAGCGACTTTTCCAGGCGTTCGAGCATTTCGGCACTGAAGACCGGCTCGGGATTCTCATTGGTCGAGGCGGGGCCGGACTCGCGCACTATAGCGCCGATGTCGCTCACCGCATCGAATCTATTGCTTGCCTTGCCGTTTAGGCCCTGATCTAACGGACCATTCCTGCTTGCCATGCCCTGGAACCTCGAAAATTATCGTTCTTAAGTCATGTATCGGCAGCCAGCGACGATTATTAAGCCGCTGTGTGCATCAAATCGCCCGATGTGCCATCAAAAAGCTCGCTGGCTTAGCGTGATCCTACGATAACTGCGTCGATTCGGCGAGAACTGAGGCTCTCCACCCGTATGCGCCGAGCCGTTTTTACGCTATTCATCAAGGCGTTGCTGGCCAATATCAAGTTCAGTTCGCTGCTCACGGCCGTCAGGGTGACGCGCCGTGCGCAAAGAATGGTCCGATTGGCCCTGGGCGCCGCCGGCCAGGCAGCCAATCGGCAGCGGGCGTCGGGCCGGCTGCCGCGCGCCATTAAGTTAAGTATGTGGATATTTGTGACCTGAATCACGACCCCTGAGGTGAGGCCCGACTATGCTTGGGCCCGTATGTAAGGACATCGAGTGTGGTCAATGAGCAGGAACTCACAGCGCGCGAATCTGAAACGACCGGTTAGCCCCGGGATTGTGAATGCGGTGATGGCGCTGTTTGTTGGCCAGTACTCGAAAGGCAGGGCCGCTTGAATACCTATGGTAGTGTCAACACCAGCAGCAGTGTCGCGACCGACGCTGGCTGTTCTGACGAGCAACTGATCGTATTGCACGTCGACCTCGTCAAGCGTATCGCGAGACATCTCGCGGCGCGTCTGCCGTCGACTGTGGACATCGACGACCTCATGCAGTCAGGTATGGTTGGGCTTCTCGAGGCGGCGAGCAATTTCGATCCCTCGCGCGGGGCCTGCTTCGCGACCTACGCCGGTATCCGGATCCGCGGCTCAATGCTGGACGACATCCGCAAACACGACTGGACGCCGCGGTCCGTGCACCATAAATACCGCAAGATCACAGAGGCAATCAGTGAGATCGAAGCCGAGACCGGGCGTCGCGCGAATGCCAATGAAATAGCCGCACGACTCGGGATCTCGCTCGACGAGTACCACAAGATTTTGGCTGACAGCACCTGCAGCCGCTTGTTCAGCCTCGAGGAAACCCTCGATGAACCGTTTTGGCATCGCGGTTTACCTGCATCGACTACGTCGACGCCGGACCAGGAAGTCAATCGGTCACAATTTCGCGATAAGCTTGCCGAAGCGATCGACGGTC